>Ga0070399_1004331_pt1 | contig 11816 bp, 9 predicted proteins | sample BioMet4_FD_61217 | JGI IMG/M metagenome (GOLD analysis project Ga0070399, IMG submission 61217) | Microbial communities from bioreactor (seeded with sewage sludge) at LBNL, California, USA - Biofuel metagenome 4 (version 1) | ecosystem: Engineered > Bioreactor > Anaerobic > Unclassified ... | reverse complement strand
ATTGAATTTATAATTTCGCGAATAATCATTCGAAGGGAGTTTCGTATGATATGAAAATAATTATTTTCATATCATACGAAACTCCCTTCGAATGATTATTCGCGAAATTATAAATTCAATTTACTTTTAAGAATTACTTGATAATTTTTTAACCTTTGAATAGCATGATCACAACTTGTATCCTTTATAGAATAGTAAATTTTAATTTTCGGTTCTGTTCCTGACGGACGAACAGCAATCCAGGATTTATCTTTCAAAACAAATTTCACCATATTTTCACAAGGTAATCCATTCACACCTTGATCATAATCAACCAGTTCCCCGATATCCGGTAATAAATCAATTGATTTTTCATTTCTTAATGTTTGCATCATATACTGAATTTGTTCAGCCCCATCTTTTCCCTTCAATGTATAAGAAGAAAGTGCATCACAATAATACCCATACTCGGCATATAAAGTATTTAAAACCATGATCAGTGTTTTCCCTTGTTTTTTATAATACGATGCCATTTCACAAATCAACATCGCTGTCACAACGGCATCCTTATCTTGTGCATGTGTCCCAACTAAATACCCATAACTTTCTTCATATCCCATAACAAATTCATGGCCAGGATCATGCATATATTGTGTTATCTTTTCTCCGATATATTTAAATCCAGTAAGTGTCTCAACAACTTGAACACCATTGGCTCTTGCAATGTCCGCTCCAAGTTCACCTGTAACAACAGTCTTAATCAGCGTAGATGCCGGGGTTAACATATTTGCCCGCATAGTTAAAACAAAGTGGACAAGCAATGCTCCGATTTGATTCCCGGTAAGCAAGGAAAACTGGTTCCCGGTATTTACCCCGACGCCAATACGATCACTGTCGGGATCCGTTCCTATAACAATATCTGCCTTAATATGCTTTCCAAGTTCCAATCCCATTGCCAACGCGCTATGTTCCTCAGGGTTAGGTGATTTTACGGTACTAAATTTCCCATCAGGTAATTCCTGCTCTTTAACTATGCTAACATCTGTAAAACCGGCTTTATCCAACACCCTGCGAATAGGTTTATTCCCTGCTCCATGTAAGGGTGTATATACAATTTTTAATGGAAAAACATCTCCGTGAAGCACAGATTGAGTATGTACTGCACTAACAAATGCTTCAACAATGTCTTCTCCCACATAGGACAGCAAATCCTCATTACCATCAACATGAATATCAGCAATATTCGCAACAGCATTGACATATTGTATCAACACGTTAGCAATGCGAGGAACAATTTGATCTCCATATTGATCATACACCTTATATCCATTATATTCTTTCGGGTTATGGCTGGCTGTAATAACAATACCTGCAATCGCATGTAAATATTTTACGGCAAAAGACAAAAGCGGTGTTGGTTCAAGTTCTTGAAACAATTTGACAGGAATACCGTATGAACACAACACATGTGCAGTCTCCAAAGCAAATTCCGCTGAGTTCATACGCGAATCATAAGCAATAACCACACCCTGCCGGACTTTGTCTGCATATTCCTCATGCAAAAAATCTACCAACCCTTTCGTAGCCTTACGAATAGTATATTTATTCATGCGGTTAGAGCCAGCTCCCATAATGCCGCGTAACCCTCCCGTACCAAATGCTAAATCGCGATAAAACCTATCTTCTATTTCTTTAAGATTCCTTAGGGACGTTAGTTCGTCCCTGGTTTCATCATCGACCCAAGTTAACCAATTATGATAAACATCCAAATACGACATTATACTTATTTTCCCTCCCAATATCTTATTTTAAACCGTTTTTCATCATTGTTTAATTAAAATATTATCCCTATTCTTTTCTCCAATAATCCAATACATCCATCATCCCTTGTTCAAAATCATACTTAGGGTTCCATTGGATAACACTTTTCAGTTTATCACAATTTCCCACAAAAAAAGGGACTTCTGATGGTCTCATCCGCAAAGCATCATTTACAATATTAATCTTTACTTTAGAATATGAGACCATCATATCTAGTATATCTTTTACCTTGCGTGCTTTTCCGGAACAAATATTATATACACCACTTGGAACATCTGTTTCAATAAGTCCAATATATGCTTCAACTACATCAGTAACAAACAGGAAGTCTCTATACGCTTCCAAATTTCCTACGCATAATACAGGTTCTTGTTGTTTTTTCTCAATAGCAGCAATCTGATAAGCAAAATCGGTAGTAACAAATCCTTTAGCTTGCCCCGGACCAAAATGATTAAAAGACCGTGTATGGATGACATTCATATCATGCTGCTTCCCTAATTGCAGTACTATCTGTTCTGCACAATATTTACTAATAGAGTAAGGGTTCTGTGGCTGGCATAGTATATCTTCCGTTAATGGCTGCCCCATTTTTGCAGCCAATCCATACTCATCACTAGAACCGATATTTATAAATTTTGCGTTAGGGTTCGTTTTAAATAATGTCTCTAACACATTGATGGTGCCACAAACATTCACATCAATGGTTAAAGCAGGCTGTTTCCAAGATAGCGGAACATTGCTGATTGCAGCTAAATGAATAACCACGTCAGGCATTTCTTTTTTCATACACAGCAATAACGCATTCGTATCAAGGATATCAATTTCATATATACGGACAGGAAGTTTTTGAAAAGATGCCATATTGCCCATTCCTATAGTTACGATTTCATGTCCCTGTTGAAGTATCCGTTCAACAAGATATTTCCCGACAAATCCTCCAGCACCTGTAACTAAAATTTTCATGACTATTTCATCACCTTTAGTTGGTCCTCAACACGTGTCATATCAGCATCTACCATCATGTGAATTAACTGTTCCAAACTAGTTTCAGCTTGCCATCCTAATATTTTTTTTGCTTTTGCAGGATCTCCTAATAATAAATTGACTTCAGCTGGACGATAAAATTTGGGATCGATAACAACATACTTTTCATAATCCAATTCAACATAATCAAAAGCAATTTTACACATATCCCGAACAGTAGTAGTCCTTCCTGTAGCAACGACATATACATCCGGAGTTTCTTGCTGCAACATAAGCCACATGGCTTTTACGTAATCACCGGCAAATCCCCAATCACGTTTGGCATCAATATTCCCTAAATGCAAATCTTTTTGTATGCCTAATTTAATACGTGCCACCGCATCCGTAACCTTACGGGTAACAAATTCGATGCCACGCAACGGTGATTCATGATTAAATAAGATTCCACAACATCCAAAAATATTGAAACTTTCACTATAATTAATGGTCATCCAATGTCCAAACAATTTTGAAACTCCATATGGACTTCTCGGATGAAAGGGGGTTTTTTCAGATTGTATAGGATATTCTGCCATACCACCGAACATTTCGGAAGTAGAGGCCTGATAGTATTTGATTTTAGGATTGGTAATACGAATAGCTTCCAGACAGTTTAAGGCCCCCATACCAGTTGATTGTGCCGTCAGTTGAGGCTGTCTCCAGGAAGTAGCTACAAAACTCTGCGCACCCAAATTATAAAATTCATCTGGCTGTGATTCTTGTATGGCACGAATAATTGAAGTAACATCCGTTAGATCCCCTTCAATAAGAGTAATCTTGTCCAAAATATTTAAATATTGTAACCGCCAAGTTGTTTTCGTGGCACGCCGTGCTAAAAGGCCATACACCTTATATTCTTTTTCCAAAAGAAGTTTCGCCAAATATGCTCCATCTTGTCCTGTAATGCCTGTAATTAATGCTGATTTTACCATCGCTATCTCTCCTACTATTTATTATGTAACACCTTTTTATATACATCTATCGTCTGTCTGGCACATTTATCCCAAGAAAATTTTTGAATCTGCACATATCCGTTTTGTACCATATCTTTTTTTAAATCTTCATCAAAAAGAACACTGCATAATTGTTGCCTAATGTCATAAATATCAAACGGATCAAAATAGACAGCCGCATCCCCTCCTACTTCTGGTAAAGACGACGCCCTTGAAGTTAGGACTGGTGTACCGATAGACATTGCTTCTAACACTGGCAAGCCAAATCCTTCATAAAAAGAAGGAAAAACAAATACATCTGCATAATTATATAATCCAGCTAAATCATTTTCATGAATTTGTCCTGTACTAATTATATTAGGACAAACATATTTGTGATCTTTCCTTCCAACAATAACAAGTTGAAAATCTTGCATTTTTTGACATTGGAATACCTCTATCAAACGCGGAATATTTTTACGATATTCAGTTCCCCCAATAGTCATTATATATGGTTTGGTAATACCATATTTTTGACAAATTTGTACCTTACCATAAATATTTTTTAATTCTACCAAATGATTATTATATCCTAAATAGATAACTTTAACTTTCTCTGGATTAACCTTGGTATGTTTGATAAGCTCATCTTTAGAAAAATTTGAATCTGTTATAATATAATCGGCCTGTTTAATAGATATCTCCAATGCATACTCATAAACAAACCGTTCTATTGCGGAGGGCAAATACTGCCTTGGATAAATTAGCGGAACTATATCATGAATAGTAACAATAAAGGGGCATATTTTACACATTGGCATTCCCAGATTTTGCGTATTGTGATATAATGCAACCTTATTATTTTTCAAGATATAGGGAATCTTCATCTGTTCCACATATATTCGGTGTAAACCAGACACGACCTTCGTCATAAAATTATGCTTGTCCATACATACGGTACCATGAATAGCTTCAATCTCAGAATACCCAAGTGTATGCATAGCAAACAATAACTGTCGTGTATAATTTCCAATACCAGTATATTCATTTAAACTCGTATATAATGCTGCCTTCAAAATATTCACTTCACTTTAAAGTATTATTGCAAAATTTTATAAGGTTTGACTTTATCATCCATAATATTCAATATTTCTTGAGCAGATTCCGCCCACGTATATATTTTTATCTTATTTGAATCAGGATGTTTTTCTTCCTTCAGCCATGAAATTAATGTCTGCACTAACGCTTCTGTATCCATCACAGGAAAATAAGTAACATTGCCACCAGCAACCTCATGGAAAATAGGAATATCACTACAAATAATTGGCAATCCAAAATGTGCCGCTTCAATAAGAGGTAATCCAAAACCCTCATCCTGAGAAGCAGCTATTAGGCAATCAGAATATATATAACTATATATTACTTCATCATCTGTTGCATCATTTATCCAGATTACTTTGTCATTATAATATTTACTGCGTTTTAAATGTAATAGAAAAGTATCATTTTTCCAACCATCATGTCCTATAATCAATAATTTTACATTTTTACGCTGTGCTAAAATTTTTTCAATAGCTTTAACAACGATGTCATGACCTTTTCGTGGTTCTACAGTGCCAACCATAAGAAAAATTTTTCCATTAAAGTCAAAAATATTTTTGATATATTCTCTTACTTCTTTTTTTTTATTTTCATTTGAGATTGTTGCCCCAAGATGAAAATAGAATAATTCTGTAACTATTGATCGATTATTATTAGAAAGATATTTTAATACCGCTATTATTGTCGTTCGAGAATCGCATACTATTTGATCACAATTCTGTATTATCATTTCATGCCATAACTTAAACACATCGCGTCCACTTGCTGATTCAAATAATTGTGGATATTGAATAGGAAATAAATCATGAATAATTGCGATGACTTTACCATTTTTTTCATGTATTTGATTAATAATTAATAAGAATTCACTATATCTATCCCAAGTTGGATCTAATAAAAATAAAACATCCCCTTGATTAATAATAACCTTTTTTTCTAATCCATTATATTTTTCATTTTTCAATTTATACATATATTCATAGTTTGTAATCAGTTTACCTGCAATCAATTGAACAAACGTGTATTCTTTTCCGGAATTAATAATTTCTGTTCCTATATTCCTTACCACTCTTTGAATACCGCCATTATCATTTACTCGTGAAGTATACGTAGAATCAATAAGAATTCGAGAAATACCATTGTTATTATCAGTCCCATGGCAATTAATTTGGTGCCAAGTATACCATTCCCATAACTTAATTTTTATTTTTGTGGCTAACCTAGAATTAATCTTGTATACAATATCATAAACAGGCCATAAAAATTTTTTTTTAATAGCTTTCTTTATTTTTCTTTCTATTGGTGCTGTCCTTTGACCTACTCTCCATCTCCACAATTCCACTTTAACATTATTAGCTATATTAGGATTAATCTTATATAAAAGATTATATACTGGCCAAAGTAAATTTTTAACGATTTTATTTCTGAGCGTCACAATAATACACCTTTCAGTAACTTGAAATACAATGAATAATATTTGTTAGTATTTCTTTATTAAAATTAACAGTATATATTTTATCTTTGTATTGTTTATATATGCTGCTTTTTATAATTTGCGAAAATATATCTGATTTTATAAATATGATATCAGATATATTTATTATAGGTTCTGTAAAAAAATCAATATTATATATTATACTACAAACCACAGACCCACTTTTTTTAATTTTTTTAGCAATATCAGAATTAATCTTTTCTGCAGATACTACAAATATATCTTTATCTAAGTTAATTTTATTAATTGCTTTAGATAAATATATTCGTTTTTCAGAAAAGTCAAAACTATATTCATAACCATAAATTTCATTATTACAAATAGTAACAGGAATAAAATCATATTTATTTTGCGTCTCTAAAAATTTATTGCATAAAATCTCAGAAAGAATCGACGTATCAGTGAATAAAAATAATATTCTATTCATTTGTCGAATAGGTTTATTTTTAAAATACCATTTAACAATATTTAAAACCTCATGTTGTGAATACAAATATCTATTGCATATTTTAGCGATATTTTTTGTAAAAATAGTATTATGTAAATATCGATTTTTCTCCACCGTCTTATTAATAACATCGACATATTCTTTAACAATAACTTCCGGCACATGATACTTTTTTAAATATTTTTTACCTTCTATTGAATAAATTGCTCTTAATTTAGCATTGCTTATTAATTTAAATAAAACATTTCCTAATTCATCTACATCTGGTTGCTCTGATATTTTTATTACAACATTATCAGGATAATCATTAAAAGTAGCGTATGAATTCAAAATAACAGGAATTCCATAGGACAAACAATCCAGAACAGCTCCCGATGTCTCACCACGAGTGTTAGAACGTAATTGTACTGCTACATCCGTAATTATTAAATACTGCCGATATAATTTATCAGAAAGATATCCAGTAAAAATTATAACATCTTCTAATTTATATTTTTTAACCAACTCCTTCAAATGCACACTATAAGCATCTTCTATTAAATCACCAGCCAAAATTATTTTTATGTTAGGAACCTTATATTTGCCATGGCATAAAATCTCAGATGCATTTATAAGTATATGGATTAATTTAAATTCTGTAATAAATCCAAACGATGTAATAAGAACATCACCTTTAGAAAAACCAAGCTTTTCTTTCAATCTAACTTTCTCTATATTTCTTATCTCAGGTACTATTTCTTTTAGATGTTTGATAGAAAATACTGGCGTAGTAACTCCATTAGGATATGTATTTTTTATCATTTGTAAAATATATGGAGAATGAATAATAATAGCACTTGCACTATCAATTATTTTTTTATTTAATGGATAATTTAAAATACTATAGCCTAATCCTTTAGATTTTAAAATACTTAATCCCTTAGTACCATGTGAATATAATAAGTTTTCTTCAAATACTGTATGCTTTGTACTATCATGAGTAGACAAATAATACATCATACCAGATAGATAAAAATCATGCAATACAACTATGCCCGGACACTTTAGCAACAAATCATACATATATGTATGATACTCTGAATTACCAAAATGATAAATAATAGTATCATATTTATCACTATTGTCTAATAATTTATTATAAGGATAAACTTTTAGTGATATTCCTAAATAAGTACATTCAACAATGGTAGCATTTGTATAAACATCAATATCAAAATATTTTATTAAATATGAGAGTAATTTATCTGAATAATTAGCAATACCACTTTTTTGTGGTGGAATTGGAGAAACATAAGCAATCTTATTGCAAATACTTGGTAATTGTCCATTTCCAACATCAACATTAATCTTAGGTTTACATTCTTTTAAAGCTTTAATTGCTTTTTGTCCTGTCAATTTCCAAGAAAATTTTTTGCACCGGGCTTCAGATAATTGTTGTAATTCTAATCTAAATTCATCAGATAGTAAAGTCCTTTCTAATTTCAAACGAATCGAATCAATATCTGTTGCATCAAATAAAGCAGCATCATTATTAATTATTTCTGCAATACTGGAATTATTCGCACCAATAACGGGCGCACCACATTGCATTGCTTCTAAAACCGGCAAACCAAGGCCCTCATATAGCGAAGGGAACACAAATAAATCACAGTTATTATATAAGGAAACTAAATCATTATCAGAAACATATCCTAAAAAATGAATATCATCTAAAGACATACCATTATTTAAAATCAAATCAAAAAGACGTCTTTTATCTTTTTCCATAATAGAACAAACAATAGCTAAACTATATTTATCGATAATTTTATCAGACAATTTGCTAAATGCTATTATTAACCCTTCAATATTTTTTCTATAATCAATGCCACCAGTATATAAAATATAATTATGTTTTAGATTAAATTTAGTACATAAATATTCCTTATTTTTCTCTTTTTGTTTTATAAATTTACTATCTGCTGCCCCTGATATGTTAATAACGCATTTTTCATCTATATTCAGATAGTTGATAACATCTTGCCTAGTTGCTTCTGAAATGGTTAAAATAATATCACATTGTCTTATGGTCAATAATTTTTTCATGTACCATTGTTCATAATCTCTATTTTTAAAAAAATATTTTTCTTTCATTATTAGTGGAATTAAATCATAAACCACTGCAGCTATTACAATTCCTGATTGATGCAGTATATCAAGATTGTTTGGAATTATAGCCGCTTCATTAAAACCTTCAAAAATATTCAAAAATAATAAAACATCTGGATATAGTTGAAGATAATGATGTAATATTAATTCTTCAGCTATATTAATATTTCTACTTTGTTTTGTAATATTATTGTCAACATAGTTAGGATATCCAAATTCAAAAATTTTTGCATTTTTAAATTGCTTAAATACAGTTTTATCTGAGTATAATGAATTAATATTTAAGCTTATATCTAAATCACTATTCAATAGCTGTTTTACAAGTGCAACAGCATACCTTCCAATACCTCTATTTGCAGAATTGTGAGTTTGGCAAGGTTGCATATCAATTGCTATTCTCATATTATCACTCCAAACAAATCATTTTCTTATTTTTTCTATTTGCGAAATCATATATTGGATTTCAATATTATTAAAATTTATATTCACACAGGAAGCTTGTTTTCCTTTTTGTTTTAAAATTAATTTTTTCATAAACATCCACTGCTTGGGGAAATTTTTTTTTATATACTTAACTGCTGGAACAATTATTGGACTATTTTTTATATTTATTAAGATATTAATAATTTTTTCCATTTTTATTTCCTTTATTAAAATTTATTTGAATATTAGTTGGTAACCAACTATAACCAGAAAAAGGTAAATTTTTAAAATTTATCACTTGAAATGCCAATGCTAGTTCAACCCATTCATAATTATTTTCCATATGTGTTTTATTTCCAATAAAAGAAGTACTAATTGAATAATTTCCTTCCCCAATATTTAAAGGGAACTCAAAACAATACCTTATATTTTGATTCATGTACACATTTTGTAAAATTTTATGTTGCATAGCCGTATTAGTACCAAATATAGGTTGTCCAAATTTGTCTTTTATCATAAATCCACAAACCAAAGCATCAAGATCACTTACTGTTTCAGCTTCTATAACAAGCTTTACTATTTCTCCAACAAAAAAGATTTCAGCTTTCTCTCCTTTAGAATTAAGTAAAAATACATTTTTTGTTTTAACTTCATGCGTACCTGAAACGGTCTGCACTTTACCGTTACTTAATTTTTTTTGTTCAATAGTAACGCCTTTATTCCCCCCCATCATCGCATTATAGTAATCCATAATTTCTTCTGGACTGCCAATTTTAATCATCTTACCATGATCAAGTAATATCGCTCTGTTGCAAACAGCTTGTATCGCCGATTTATCATGAGACACAAGTAACAAAGTAGTTCCCTGATCACGAAATTCCTTTATGCGATTAAAACTCTTATGCTGAAAATAAATATCGCCTACACTTAACGCTTCGTCAACAATTAAGATATCCGGTCGCTTCATCGTAGCTACGCTAAAAGCCAATCTCACCTGCATACCACTGGAATATGTTCTCACCGGAGCATCAATGGCATCACCGATTTCCGCAAAATTCTCTACCTGTTGCATACAATTAGTTATTTCATCATTGGTATAACCCAAAAGCTGTCCTGACATATATATATTTTGCCGTCCGGTGAAATCAGGATGAAATCCCAATCCCAATTCCAAAAGAGCAGCCACGCTGCCATGAAATTTCACGGATCCGGTAGTAGGTATTGTCGTACCTGTTATAATCTTCAACAACGTGGATTTTCCCGCACCATTCATACCTATGATACCTACAGCCTCCCCTTTAGCAACTTCCAAATTAATATCTTGCAATACCCACTTGTCAGTATGCTGTTTGTGGCAAAATGGCAGAATCCATTCTTTTAATCGATCATTGCGTGATGGATAAATTTTGTAACACTTTCCAATATTTTTTATACTAATACTATTTGTCATAATTCATCAACCATTTCACCAACATGTTTTCTATAAATATAAAGGGACCAATATCCTAGAAGTATACTCAATAGTAATACTCCACCAATACTAACAAAATCAGGCCACTTATTATAAACAAAAATATTTTGATATCCGTGTATAATATGATACATAGGATTAAAAACCATCAACCATTGCAACTGAACCGGTATAACATTGATTGGATAGACTACTGGGGTAAACCAAAACCAAAATTGTAATATCATTGCCAGAAATTGACCAATATCCCTAAAAAATACATTTAGTACACCCAAACCCACACCTAATGTAACAGAAAATATCGTTTGTATCAAAAGGATCAAAAAAAATGAAACAAATACATGCAAAGGAAATTTTCCAATAATAAGAAGAAATAATAAAAACAAAGAAAATGCGATGACAAAATTCAAAAATGATGAAAATACCGTAATTACTGGCAGACAGATACGCGGGAAAAATACTTTTTTCATAAGATTTGCATTATCTAAAAAAACATTGACACAACGTGTAATTGTTTCAGTAAAAAACCCCCATGTTAAAACACCTGAACAAAGATACATGCTATAAGCAAACGGCGTATTTTCCATTCCGGTCAATTTACTTTTCATAAGTTCCGAAAAAATAACAGTATAAACAAAAATAATTGCCAGTGGATGAAAGACGGCCCATAACATTCCAAAAATCGATCCCTTATATCTCGATTGAAATTCTCGTTTCACACAACTATATATAAATTCTCGGTATCTCCAAATACTTGCTATCATTAATAAGCTCCTTTCATACCTATTACCACCTTGAGCGTTCGCCAAATCAATACCATATCAAACCATACATTCCAATTTCTGACGTACCAGCTATCCATTTGGACACGTTCATCATACGTAACATCATTTCTGCCACTGGTTTGCCACATACCGGTAATACCGGGACGAACCATGTAGAAATCGTCAATATATTTTCCGTAGCGAGGTATTT
>Ga0070399_1004323_pt1 | contig 11823 bp, 12 predicted proteins | sample BioMet4_FD_61217 | JGI IMG/M metagenome (GOLD analysis project Ga0070399, IMG submission 61217) | Microbial communities from bioreactor (seeded with sewage sludge) at LBNL, California, USA - Biofuel metagenome 4 (version 1) | ecosystem: Engineered > Bioreactor > Anaerobic > Unclassified ... | reverse complement strand
GGAAACGTGCGCTCATTGAAAGTAAAAGGCACATTTGATGACTGCCAGAAACTGGTAAAGACCGCATTTACCGATACGGAACTCAGAAAAGCATTCCGCCTGTCTTCTGCAAACTCTATCAACATATCACGTCTGCTGCCGCAGAGCTTCTACTACATGTATTCATCAATCGTAGTACGCAACCGCTGCCAGTATGACAACAAAATAGAAAATCCGGCAGTCATTGCAGTAGTCCCCAGCGGGAACTTTGGCAATCTGACATCAGGACTCATCGCCCGCGAAATGGGTGCACCAATAACCGGCTTTGTGGCAGCAACAAATGCAAACCACACCGTACCTGACTGGATCGCAACAGGCAGCTATACACCGCGCGCATCTGTTACAACATATGCCAATGCAATGGATGTAGGAGCACCAAGTAATTATGAGCGCATCGCGGCAATGTATTCTCTTGAACAGATTCGCAGCCTGTTTGCCTCATACTGGCTTGATAATGACGGAATCATGAAAGCAATGAAAGACTGCAGTCTGCGCACCGGATATACGATTGACCCTCATGGTGCCGTTGCATGGAAAGCATGGGACGACATGCGCAGCGGTGCTATGGAAAAACTCTGCGGCGGACTGAAAGGCGATTATACGCAGCCTGGCCTTACCCCGAATCTCCCTGTATGGGCAGACAAAGTGGCAAAGAAACAGGCCGTAGGCATTATACTCGAAACAGCATCACCGGCAAAATTCGGTGCGGTCGTAAAACAGGCAACGGGAAAAGAACCGTCAATGCCTGAACGGCTTGCACGTGTACTGACACTTCCGGACAATGCAGTACCGATGAACAACAGCTATGATGAATTCAAATCATGGCTTATGGCAAACCTTTCAAAATAGGAAATTACATATTTTTGTACATCTGGGTCTTGTCGCTCAGATGTTCAATAGGTATGCCTGCTTCCTTGAACATTGTAAGAGAATCCTCTTCATCATGGTAATGCATCTCGCAGACTACCCTTTTTATCCCGCAGTTTATGATAAGCATGGCACAAGTCCGGCACGGAGTCATCTTGCAGTACACCGTACCGCCGTCAATGGAAATGCCGCGTTTGGCAGCCTGACAGATGGCATTCTGTTCCGCATGTACCGTACGTACACAGTGCTGGGAAATCGTTCCGTCTGAATGGATCACTTTGCGCATAAGATGGCCGACATCATCACAGTGCGGAAGTCCGGCCGGAGATCCGACATATCCTGTTACCAGAATCTGATTGTCACGCGCAATAACGCATCCTGATCTGCCCCTGTCACAGGTAGCGCGCTTTGCAACAGTACGGCAGACTTCCATAAAATATTCATCCCAGGTAGGACGGACATACTTTTCATTTTCAGTGGTATTTTCACTCATAATCGGAAATTATAACAGTCATCAGTACATTAGTTCAAGACTTGGGCACAAAGTGACAGGCACACATTCTGCCGTCACCTGCCGTCTGCAGTTCCGGTTTTTCATTGATACACCTGTCAGTACAGAACGGACAGCGGGTATGGAATGGACATCCTGACGGCGGAAATGCCGGATCGGGAATTTCGCCCTGTATGACAACGTGCTTTCTGTTCTTGTCTGAAACCATGCCCGACAAATCGAACAGGCCCTGCGTATACGGATGAAGCGGATGACTTGAAACATCTTCTGACGGCCCGGTTTCGACAATAGTTCCCAGATACATTACACCGATGCGGTCTGCGGTATATGCTATAACATTCAGATTATGGGAGATGAACAGATACGTAAGACCGTCTTCTTCCTTCAGCTTCTGCAGCAGATTCAGTATTTGAGCCTGTATTGATACATCGAGAGAAGAAACCGGTTCATCACAGACTACAAAAGATGGATGGATGATAAGAGCCTGCGCAATAGCGACACGCTGACGCTGGCCGCCGGAAAGTTCAGAAGGCAGACTGTGCCGCAGCCTGATATCAAGCCCCACACTGTTAAGCATATGGTCTACGGTTTCCTTTTTCTGTTCACGGCTCATTTCCGGATGAAATATATCAAGGCTTTCCTGGATCTGACTGCCAATATGCATTTTCGGATCAAGGGAGAGATACGGATCCTGGAAGATGATCTGCATGCATCTCCGCAGCTCTTTTTCCTGTTTTCCAGTGCATCCGGTAACCGGTCTGCCGTCAAACAGAATTGACCCTGAATCTGTTTTTTTAAGATTGAGGATCATATATCCCAGCGTAGATTTACCGCTGCCTGACTCGCCAACCAGTCCGAATGTTTCTGTTCTGCAGATCCGGAGATTTACCGAGTTCACTGCATGGATTATGCTGCCCTCCCGGTTTTTATATGTGCCGCACACATCTATGCATTCTACCAGCGGCCGGCTGCTTTCACAGATATTCATCAGTCATGCTCCCCGGAATGCCTGTTCTGGTCGTCATACAGATGACACCAGACGGCATGGTCTTTAAAACCGTACTGTTCAGGAAAGGAAAGTGTACAAATATCCCGTCTGCATGGACAGCGCGGATAGAATTCACAGCCATCATCCGCTCTGTTTCCAAGCATCGGTACGGTACCTTCAATCGCCTTTAAAGGATGTCCCCGCTTATCTGCAGCAGGAATAGAATCAATAAGCGCACGTGTATATAAATGTTCAGGATGAGAATTGACCAGTCCCGTGTCACCGCTTTCCACAATTCTGCCGGCATACATGATATAGATATCGTCGCATATACGCTTTACTATGCCAAGATCATGCGTAATAAAAAGCACTGCCATATGCATAGTCCTGTTCAGATCCTTAAGAAGATCGATGATCTGTGTCTGGATAGTGACATCGAGAGATGTGGTCGGCTCATCAGCAATCAGCACATCAGGGCTGTTCATAAGCGCAGACGCAATCATGATACGCTGACGCTGGCCGCCGGAAAGCTGATGCGGATAACAGTCAGCAAGACGTTTGGGAGACGGCAGTCCTGTTTTGTCAAGCAGATCAAGAGCACGGTGCTCTGCCATCTTTTTATCCATGCCGTGTACAATGCCGGATTCCATTACCTGCTGTCCGACTTTTACCAGCGGATTCAGTGCAGACATCGGCTCCTGAAAAATCATCGATATTTTTTTACCGCGGATTTCCTGCCATTCTTTTTCTGTGCATGAAAGAATATTCTTTCCGTTCAGCAGGATGGTTCCGCAGGCAACAGCAGAAGACGGCGGTTCAAGCCCCATACAGGTAAGCGCAGTCATTGTTTTTCCGCAGCCGGATTCCCCCACCAGTGCAACGGTTTTTCCTCTGCTGATAGACAGAGAAACATTCTGTATAGCATATGCGCGGCGGCCGGCTATCTTAAAACAAAGAGAAAGATTCTGTATTTCGAGAACCGGGGTTTCATATTCTGCAGCCATATCAGTCTTTGTCCTTCAGCCCTGTCATTCCATCACCGATGAGCATAAGACCGGAAACTGGAACCGCCAGAGCAACAGCAGGGACGATGATGAACCAGGGAGATGTCAGAATATAATTCTGTGCATCGCTGAGCATACGTCCAAAACTTGGTTCAGGCGGCTGAACGCCAAGCCCAAGATAACTTAAGCCTGATTCGTTCATAACAGCATATGCAAAACTCAGGGAAAAAGTGACACAAAGGTCCTGAGCAATATTCGGAAGGATGTGCCGCATGATGATACGCAGTGAAGAAGCTCCCCGCGACCGTGCAGAAAGCACAAGAAACGAATCCCTGTATTTGATACAGCCGCTCCGTGTGATACGCGCAAACCGCGGAACAGACATGATGCAGAGTGCGGTAATAGTCGTATGCAGCCCGGGGCCTGCAACAGCGATAAGCATCAGTGCAAGAAGAATACCTGGAAATGCCATCTGTATGTCGATCAGCTTTACAACGGCTACATCCACCGCACCGCCAAGATACCCTCCTGCAGCACCGATAATACACCCCACAGCAAGACCTGCGGCAGCAGATGTCAGACCGATCAGAAAAGAAATTCTGTATCCTGTCATGATGCGGCTCAGAATATCGCGTCCGAGATTGTCAGTACCAAGCAGATGCTGCATGCTCATGCGCTGCAGTTTATGCGGTATATCGGCAGCATCCGGATCATACGGCAGATATACCATTCCCAGTAACATCAGCAGAAAAGCCAGACCTGTAAGCACGATGCCGGTTATTATCTTCGGATTGGAAAAATATTTTTTCATTTTACAATCCTCGGATCTATGACCGGATACAGCATATCGACTGTAAAATTGCAGAGAACGACAATTGCAGAGATATACAGCACAATTCCCTGAATCAGCGGAAAATCGCGGGAAGACACAGAACCTGCAAGCAGTCTGCCAAGACCCGGAAGAGAAAAAACATTTTCGATGATGATACTTCCCCCGAATATCTCTGCTGTGATCATTCCGAAAACGGTAAGTACCGGAATCATGGAATTTCTGAGAACATGACCGGTAATGATTCTGTTCATTGGCAGTCCCTTGCTTCTTGCTGTACGAACGTAATCAAGATCAAGCTGCGAAAGAATACCCGATTTTGTATACCGGGAAAGAACAGCTCCCGTTCCAAAAGCAAGGGAAACCGCCGGCAGAATAAGCGAACGTATACACTGCACCGGATCAGCAGACCACTGAATATAGCCCATGGACGGGAACAGCTTGAGCTTTACAGAAAAGATAATGATGAAAAAAACAGCCGCACAGAATGAGGGAACGGAAACTCCGGCTTGAGCCACAATGGAAGCAGGAATTGAAAGCGGTGAACTGTCATGCAGAGCAAGCCAGATACCGCACGGAATCCCCAAAACAGCAGTAATGATAAGAGCAAGAACAGCAAGTTTTGAAGTAACACCAAATGCCGGACCGATAATAGCCGTAACAGGCTGCTTGTACCGGTAGGAAGTGCCAAAATCACCGTGCAGTACTCCGCCAACCCATTTGAAGTAGCGGACTACAGCCGGATGGTCAAGGTCAAGCGACTTATGCAGATTTTCTATCTGCACAGGATCAGCATCGGTACCAAGAATGACAAGCGCAGGATCCCCCGGAAGAATCTGGAATACGCTGAATGTAACAGCACTTACCAGAAACAATGTGACAAGAAATCCTGCAATCTTTTTCACATAGTATTTCATCTTCCTGATGCCGGCCCTTATATATTACTCGTAATACAAAGTAGAAAAATCAATATAAGAGACAGGATAGAATGTATATCCTTTAAGGTTTTTCTTTGTTGCAACAATCAGTTCCGGATCGCAGAGGAATACACTGGCGGATTTTTCCGTCATGATCTTCTGACACTGTTTATACAGATCCGCACGTTTTGCAGTATCAGTTTCAACTGCTGCAGCACCCATCAGAGAGTCAAACTGAGCATCATTAAACCGTATAAAGTCGTGTGAATAAGAAGAAACATAGCGTCCAAGAATTTCACTCGGATCAACTTTACCACCAAAAGCGATAACTGTAGACTGATAGTCTGCTTTTGTATACACCTTATCAAGCCATGTAGCCCATTCAACTGATTCAATTGTGGCTTTTATACCGACTTTTGCAAGATCGCTTACAAGAATCTGCGCAGCATTGACATGGGGTTCATAATTGGACGGAACAGTGATTGTCATGCTGAAACCGTCAGGATAACCGGCCTCTTTTAAAAGCTGTTTAGCCTTTTCCGTATCATATGTATAGTAGCCGGAAAGAGAATCATTATAGGTATCCTTCATAACCGGACTGTAATTTGAATACAGTTCAGCAGCATACCCGTTCCATACTCCGTCTATGATATTCTTTTTGTTTACAGCATAATTCATAGCCTGCCGTACGCGCTCGTCGTTGAACGGCTTTACTGCATTGTTCAGACCGAAAATCTGGATCATATTCTGAGGAGAGGAAGATACCGTAAAAGACTGCTTAAGAGCATCGGCATCAGTACCGCTGATAAAATACGCAGCATCAAGCTGGTCAGACTGAAGGGCCGAAATCACAGACGCTTCATTCGACATGATGTACACTTCAGCACGGCTGATCTTTGGCATACGGTCCTTTTTATAGTATCCGTCATACCGTTCAAACACTACCTTCTGACCGGGGACATATTCAACAAACTTAAACGGGCCTGCACCAACCGGTTTCTGGGCCTGTTCTGAATAGCCTTCAGGAAGGATCGGATTGACAGCCAGAGCGAGAAAAGACGCATCTGGTTCGGAAAGCTGGACAACAAACGTATATTCATCAGGAGCAGAAACGCTTTTAACTCGTTTGAATTTTCCGTTTACTGATTTGCAGCCGTTAAGGCCGGCAAGGTTATTGTATGTATACACAGCGTCCGCACTGGTAAATTTCTTACCATTATGGAACGTTGCATTTTTAACAAGATGGAATGTATAAGTCAGAGAATCTGCAGAAACTTCATATTTTTCTGCCAGACCTGGCACCGGAGTTCCGGACGGAGAGTACAGCATAAGACCGTCAAACACATTACGGAAAATAGAAGAAGTATCAGCCGCTGCCGACTGCCAGGGATCAAGGCTGTCAGGTTCGGAAGCAATATTGATGCGGACAGCTGCATTTTTCTTACTGCTGCCAGCAGAGCATGCTGAAAAAAGCACAGCAGCTGCAGCAGCGAAAGCGATCATGGATATCTTTTTCATACCTGTATAATACAGGAAAAATGTATTATATACAAGAAATACAGAGGATGTTAACCTGGCTCTGACACACAACTAACATTGACAATTGAAGTCTCCGGCTATATTATGCTCTTATGTCAGAACCTGAAAATTCAGCCAAAACAAAAATACTGTGCGTCGGAAACGTATCAGTAGATATAAAAGCATACAGTCCGGAATCAGATGGCACAGAAGCATACAGAGACGGTTCAATAGAACTGGTACCAGGCGGTGTTGCCAGGGGAATGGCAATCAATCTAAAACACCTTGGGCTTGATGCATCTGTCATGTCCATTGTAGGAAAAGACATATTCGGCGACTTTCTGCGCAGCGGACTTGAAGCAGAAGGCATAAACACCACCCTTTTAAAGACAAGCGCAGACAGAAAGACTGCGCTTTTTTCAGTTATGGCAACATCGGGCCAGAGCGCATCATGCATCTACTGCACCGATATCCTGCGCCAGATAGTCTACGACGATTCAGTCCGCGACTTTATCAAAAAAGAACATATCCAGGCTTTCGCTATGGACTCAAATCCGCAGCCGGAAACACTGGCAGCTATCTATGATCTCAAAAAAAAGAATCCGGAATATTTTATCTTCCAGAACGCAACGGCACCGGATATAGCAAAAAAAACGCTGCAGTGGGCACCGCTTATTGACTTGTTCGGCTGCAATGAATTTGAAGCCGCTGCGATTCTTGGAGAAGAGGCATTTCCTGATCCTGATACTGCCGACAAATTTCAAAAACTCGGCTTTAAGAATTTCATTATCACTTTTGGAGAACGCGGCGTCATGGTACGCATCGGTAATGAAACATGGAATGAGCCGCCCTACACTCCCGTTGAAGTTGTCGATACCATCGGTGCCGGAGACGCATTTGCATCAGGATTCCTGATGGGCTTTCTGGCAGACAAACCGGTAAAACGGTGCATCCATTACGGACTTGCCTGTGCAAAGGAAACCCTGCTTACCCGTCAGACCGTAAGCAGTCTTCTGAACCGCGAAATGCTTGAATCGTACCCCGGCATAGATACACTGTAATTTTTCCTTATTAAAAACGTCACACTTTTTAATGCTATGAAACGCTGTTTTCCATTTAAAACGCTGCTGTTTTATTATTATTCTGCTGGACCTTTTGCATTAAAAAGAGCAGCAAAATAATGCAAAAACAGCATCAAATCAATGCAGAAAAAGCGTTTCGTTCATTTAAAAAGAGCAGTAAAAATAAGTTATGTATCAGAGCGGGAATATGCATTTTTCATCAGACAGCTGGCTTCAAACAGCACGGTATTCAGCACACTCTGCGTTTCTTTTTTCAGCATAGCGGCAATTTCATTATTCGCTTTTCCGCAAATATTTTTCTGTTCAGCAGGAGCTGCAGATGTTTCGGCCTGTGTATCGTACAAACTGATAAGCGCATGCCCCTGTGACAGCACTGCTTCCTGATACCGTTCAATATGTGCAAGACATTTACCATAATGTGCATCGGAAAGCGCTGCAATGATACGGTTTGCCCAATAGAAATTATCCGTTGAAACTTCATCTGTCGTATTTGCAAGATATGCCGGCATGCTGTCCGTATTTGTATAGAACGGGACAAAAGCATTGAACGCATTGGAACCAAGCGCAATCCACTCAACCGTTCTGCAGCTTTCCGGAGCATATGGACGAATCTGGAACAGCGCCAGATCATCATTGCGGTTTATGCCGATAGACCGGAATGCACCCCGCATAGAAGCATCGCCATACGAAGCATACGGGTCATACGGAGTTCCCTGAAAATGGGAAGAAAGCACATATTTTACGTCTTCCACGGTAATTTTTTTTTCAGGAACACGGCACCACGGAATAGTATCAGAATCAGGCCGGTAGCCGGCAGCAGGTCCGTCCCATACCGAAGTCTGCGGATTAAAGTACCGCTCCATAAACCAGGCACGAGGCGTATTGTATACATGGTCAGCATCATCATGGCTGCCAAAAACATTCCTTGCATGTATAGTACTGCCGGACACTTCATCATACGAAAGATCAAGATGATTCTTTGCAATAAAATCCCTGAGGTCTGCAGAACACATATTCTCTTTCTGTGCACCAAGCGCATCATGCAGATCAAAACTGTCTATACCCAGCTGATTGGGAATGACAGCATACATGGAATCCGGAACACGGCGGGCCATCCAGTGATGCCCGCCTATTGTTTCCAGCCACCATATTTCATTGACATCGGAGAACGCGATACCGTTCATCTCATATGTACCATATTGTTCAAGCAGACTGCCAAGGCGCTTTACGCCTTCCCGTGCAGAATGAATATACGGCAGCGTAATTACAACCAGATCTTCTTCGCCAATACCGCCGGCCTTTTCAGGCTGCCCTCTTGATGCTTTTTTATAGGCAACAAGCGGATCGGCTCCAAGTACACGCTCATTTGAAGTAATTGTTTCTGTTGCAGTCATGGCAACATTGCTTTCGTTTGCGCCGCTTGCAGCCCAGATACCTTTGCCTTTTACCGCATTCGGTATAGCTGTATAACGCTGCGGATTATCAGGCAGTGTTATCCTGACGTGTGAAAGGACGGACGTATATTCTTTAGGCTGGTCTTTCGGTTTGACTACCGTAATTTTTTTAGGAGTAAAATGTCCGGAACCGGAATCATCATCGCGTGCAATAAATGTTGAACCGTCGTAAGAAGCTTTTTTACCGACAAGAATCGTAGTACATGCCATATGTGTTCTCCATAATAAACGTACAGTACTTACGTAATATCATTCCGACCAAAAGCGTCGGTTTTTAAAAACAATATTTTGGCAGCATGCTTGACAGGGTGTGGATTGAGGGCATCACCCCCGTAAAACGAAAAAAAGCTGGTTCAAAAACCAGCTTTGAAAAAGCGGCAGAAGGGAGTCGAACCCTCGTCTTAAGCTTGGAAGGCTTAGATAATAGCCGTTATATGACTGCCGCAAAACGTAGTTCTATATTAATTAAATGACATGAACGTGTCAATATCTTTAATTGCAGATTCTATTGAAAAACGACAAGTCAAATGCTGTGGAGCAAGTTTTGTTCCACAGCATCAGATCATTCAGTTCCGCAATGACAATTCCAGCTGTGATACAGTACCGGTTTCTTTTACATTCCCCTCTTCATCAAAATTGAATACCATACACTGGTCAGAATCTTTCGTATATTCTGTACCATCCAGTACAATTTTTTTTTCAGAAGAATCTGCGGTCAGGCTCATAATTTTTCCTGTCGGATAGAATGCGACAGTTGACGAAGCTGCTATCATAATTTGTGTACTGCTAACTGTCAACTGGGAAATTTCTCCTACCGTTATAAGACCGAATATTCCATTTTGATATACAATAAGCTGCCCTTTTCCCGGAGCAGTCTTTACTATTCCATATGCGGTCTGCAAGGAGAGTTTATCAGCAGCTGTAAAACTTTTTACATATCCAGTGTCATATAACTCAATCAGCTGATGGTTCTCTACAGGGATTTTTTCATCTTTATCACCTGACAATGATTTCACATACACAAAGGTATCAACCGCAGGATAGAAAGTTTGCAGGATATTCTTTTCAAAGAATGTTACTTTTTGACCTCTGCTGATTGTTACATAACCTTTATGAACATTTTCAAACCGTGTCTCGTTTTTAACATATGCAGATTTGAGATATCCCGATTCATATAATTCAATAGGCCTAAAATGGTCAATTATGAAATCGTACGGAGAGAAATGTCTTAGCTGTTTGTTTTCAACAAGATTGCAAGTCTTAATTTTACCAGACGCATAAAACTCAACTGTATTATGAATTTGAAATGCGTCATCATAAGCATCATTTCTAACCCACAAAGGTTCTGCAAGATCTGCTTTGACTATTGTATCTCCGTCCTTGTACACCTTTTTTACGCTTGCATTTTGGCCGTTTGGCAAAGTAAATGCACAGGCAGCTGCAGCTGTAATTATAGTTTTAGCAATAGCACCAATCATTCTTTTCATAAGAGTCTCCCGTTAAATTGTATGTATATATGTTGAATTGGGCACAAGACCTCTGCAGCGGTTCTGTTACCAATTTCAGTTATCAGAATATCGTAAGATCAAGAGTTACAATTTCTTTTACCATTTCTTCTGCCAGCCTGGCACCTTCACAGAGAAAATCACTGACAGACATCTTCCGTAAGTCAGCCTCACTCTTTATACGTTCTACTATTTTAGGAGGCATAGAAAGCTGAAACTTAACCATTCTGTCATTGATGTGTTTAGGAGTCCAAGTGATGCCATTCTTTACTGCCAGTTTGGCACCAAGAATAAGAAATGAGCTTGTACTCATTCCTGCCTTGTCTGCAATCAGTTTGATGTGATCTGCAGTATGTTCCATACAGAGAATATTGAATCTCTTTGTGAACCTTTTTTCCCGTTTGACTTCTTTTTCGTCCATACTTATCACTCCAGCAAAAGAAGTATACAAGCAATATATTGACTAGTCAACACATTGCTTGTATTATTACTATATATTCAGGAGGATGTACATATGATTCCATTTGACAGAATAAGAGAAATGATGCCGGTCTGTTCCAACGGTAAAATTCCATTAGGACAGACATGTCTTGTAAAAGTAAAGAAAGATACTGAAAATGGCGGCCTGGGAGATATAATTTTAGAAAAGGATAATCCATTCCATTTTATAGAAGATGAAGAAGAATGTACCTTATTACTGCTCCAGCTTGAAAAAGAAAAGCGGATCAGAATCATCCGCCTGCGGGAAAGTGACTACCCAGGTGTTTTCAGCCGCGCTACTGCTGCAGATGCTTTTCTTTCTGCAATCAGTACCTGTGAAAGGTTTGGCGAAGCTCTTACCGAACATAACATCATCAGTTCATTAACGAATATCGAAATGGATCTGCCGTATTAATAAAAAGGCATTTAAGCAGTGTTTACGACCCTGTCATAAAAAGTGTGTAAATGACATTATCTAACAGAGCGGAACCCGCTCTCCAAACAGAATTGCGAACTGGTTGCGGGCAAGCCCCCAATCCCTGATCGGCATAGTCCAGCGGTCGCTGGCATTGCGTATCGCCAGGAACATCACCTTATATATCGAATCATCATCCGGAAAAGTTGACTTG
>Ga0070399_1004322_pt1 | contig 11824 bp, 6 predicted proteins | sample BioMet4_FD_61217 | JGI IMG/M metagenome (GOLD analysis project Ga0070399, IMG submission 61217) | Microbial communities from bioreactor (seeded with sewage sludge) at LBNL, California, USA - Biofuel metagenome 4 (version 1) | ecosystem: Engineered > Bioreactor > Anaerobic > Unclassified ... | reverse complement strand
TACGAGGAGGAAATCATGCGGCTCGAAGAATCGTCGCACGAGATGAAGCAGAAAATCCGCTCCGAGAACACCGTCTTCCTGACCGTTCTCGGCATCCTTGCCGGCGCTGTCCTCAGCACCGTCGCATTCTATTTCTACACCGAATTCCGCCGACGACGATGGTGATTCCCGCCCGAACATTGTCTATTCGACAAATCGGGGTTGTCTAATCGACAAAAACAGCTGTTTCTGTTTGTCTAAACAACAATTGCTGATTAGACAAACAGAATTCTGTCCGTTTCTTTTAATTAATCAATATCTTTGCAAAAAGTCTAAACTAAACGCTATGGCAGAAGAATTTTATTCTTATCTCAAAAAAACAGCTAAAATTAAACAGCGCTAAAAAATTTTTATGGATTTTATTTGTCCAAAATGATTGCAGTTATAAAAAAAGTTACTATATTTGAGGGTTAAAAACTAATTGCGGAAGCAGTTCGTCTTTCACAGAATATGGTAAAGTTTTTGAAGGGCTGAATCGAATATGGAATTGTAAATCATATATTAAATATATTAATTTAAAAAATGAATGCTTATGAAAACATGTAAACTTCTTTTTTCAGTACTAACAGTATTGCTCCTAGCCAGCTTTGTGCGAACGGCGCAAGCGAAAACTGATATTCAGCCTGCGGCAGTTACATTAAGTTGGTCAACTTTTACTTATACCGGCCTAGCTGTTACGCCTACTGTTACTTCTGTTGTTTTAGGTAATAAGACACTCGTTGAAGGTACGGACTATACGGTTTCATTTCCGAATGCTGCTGCAGCTGTAGGTACCTATGATGTTCGAATTGACGGTATAGGGGATTATAACGGTTGGGTATCTAACGGTGGTTCTCCCGCTATTCCCCCTCGATATAGCATCGTTGCTAAAAACATCAATGATTCTGATGTTGAGGCATATGTAATAAAAACAAATACTTATACTTATACCGGCTCTCAAATCACACCAGGTACAGGTGATATACATATCAAATATGGTATTTTGGGCCCGTCATATAACATAACCGGTTACGGAACAAATATAAATGCAGGAACTGGAAGTCTCACTATTCAAGGAACCGGCAACTATACTGGAACAAAAGAACTGACCTTCACCATCTCCCCAAGAAATATGTCTGAGGTGACGATTACTGATAACAATGCTTCTACTGGATACGATTACACGGGCGGTGCTATCACTCCAAGCATGACAGCAACATATAACGGCAAGACGCTATCTTCGCCCACCGACTATTCTGTTACTTACGCAAAAAATACCAATGCTTGTTTGAGCACGGCTGCAGATCCTCCTACGGCAACCTTCACTGGCGCTGGCAACTACACGGGAACGGCAACAAAGACATTCACCATTAACCAGATAGACATTAACTTGTCGACCGTTACAGCGACAACGACTCAAGACCATTATATTTATACAACTAAGGCAATTGAGCCTGAAGTGACTATCACCTATAAGGCTAACGGCAGCACCATTACCAACACTTTGGTGAAAGGTACGGACTATTCAGCATCGTATTCAAACAATGTCAATGCAAAATTGAGCACTGATACTAATCCACCTACGATTACGCTGACAGGTAAAGGCACGAACTACAAAGGAACAAGAGTCGTTACTTTCACAATCGAACCTAAGCCCGTTTCGGCTGATGATGTGGCGGTAACTCAAATTAACGGTCAAAATGTCACGTTAGACAAAGACCTGATGTCCGACTATAAAGTGACATACGACGGTAGAAAATTCACCCCGTCAGTCACTCTTGTTTACAACGGCCATACATTGACATCTACTGAATATTCGCTCGCATACGGAGATAATACCAATGCGAACCAGAAGAATAATGTCAAGCCATCTATCACTATCACCGGCATCGGCGGCAACTACAACGTGACGAAGACGATTTACTTCACAATCGAACCGCGCGACATCGGAGAAGCAGTCGCATCAGCAAAGGACGGACCGTTCCCATACACCGGGAGCAAGCTCTCACCTAAAGTTGACGCTGTTTACAACGAGATGAACCTTGAAGAAGGTTCCGATAAGGACTACACGCTGACTTATCCGACCGACAACATCGAAGCCGGAATAAATGGCGGAACCATCACATTGAACGGTGTCGGCAACTATAAGAATACTTTGGATGTCAAGTTCAATATCGACAAGGCCGATTTTGCAGGCATCACAGCTACGGTAACAGGAACCTATACCTACACGGGCAAGCAAATCAAACCGACGACAGTGACCGCAACTTACGAAGGCAAAACACTGACGTTCGACAAGGACTTCACGCTCTCGTACGGTGAGAATATCAATGCCGGAACAGCAAAAGGCACAGTCACACTGACAAGCGTCAGCAATGACTTCTCCGGCTCGAAGACCATCACGTTCGACATCGCTCAACGCGACATCGCCGAAGCATCGGCAACAGCATCGAGCGGACCGTTCTTCTATACAGGCAGCCAAATCACTCCGAAAGTAGCAGCCACATACAACGGCCTTAACCTGGCAGAGACAACCGACTACGCACTGACCTACGGCGAGAACATCAACGTGGCTACAGGCGGTACAATCACGCTCACCGGCGCAGGCAACTACACGGGAACGAAGGTCATCAGCTTCGCCATCAGCAAACGCTACCTCACAGATGCAGCTGTCACCGCAGCGGTAAAGGCAGGTACATATACTTATACGGGCAGCCAAATCACTCCGAAGGTTGACGCCGCATACAACAGCACTGCACTTACGGAAGGCACAGACTACACGCTGACCTACGGCGCTAATGTCAACGCAGGCACGAAAGCCGGCTCAATCAAGGTGAACGGCACGACCAACTACACGGGTACGATTGACCTCACCTTCGACATTGCTCCGAAGAACCTCGCTGAGGAAGATGTCACAGCAGCTGTGGCTGCCGGCACCTATACCTTCACAGGAAGCCAGCTCACACCGAAAGTTGACGCTACTTACAACACCATGAAACTGGCGGAGACAACCGACTACACGCTGACCTACGGCGCTAACATCCACGCAGGCACGAATGCAGGTTCAATCGTCATGAAGGGCGCAGGCACCAACTATATAGGCCAGAAGACAGTCTATTTCGACATCGCAAAACGCGACATCTCTGAAGCAGCCGTTACAGCTACAGTCGATGGTGGTCCGTTCACCTATACGGGAAGCAAGACTGAACCGACGACAACCGTCATCTATAACACCATGACATTGCTGGCCAACAGCGATTACACGCTGACATTTGCCAACAATATCAATGCAGGCACAGCCACGATAACTGTCACAGGCGCAGGCAACGATTACACGGGCACAAAAGAACTTACGTTCACCATCGGCCCGCGTCCGATTACTGACGCAACTATCAAGGTTGCCGACGGAACCTATTCCTTCACTGGCAGTGCAATCGAACCGAAGGTTGTCGCTACTTACAACAGCATGACACTTGTTGAAGGCTCTGACAAGGATTACACCCTCGGATGGGCAAACAACACTGCTGCAGGCACAGGCAATATCACCGTTACCGGCACAGGCAACTATACCGGCACGACAACCCTCGACTTCACTATCGAGAAGGCTGAAATCACAGCTACGACAATCACCGTCATCGACGCTCCGTTTACCTACACGGGCAGCGCAATCGAACCGAAAATCAAGTCTATGTTCAACGGAGCCGAACTTGTTGAAGGCACCGACTACACGCTGACTTACGGTACCTCTAACACGGATGCAGGTACGAACACCGGCGTCATCAATGTGACGGGAATCGGCAATTATAAGGGAACGACAGTCATCAACTTCACCATCAATCCGCGCGACCTTGCAACTGTCACTGTTACTCCTGAGGCAACTTCGTTCGTCTATACAGGCAACAAGATTTCTCCGAAGGTAACAGTCAAATACGGCACGTATGACCTGAAAGACGGCATTGACTACACCGTAGGCTATGGAGCCAATACCAATGTGGGCACTGGAGCAGGCGAAATACTTGTGACAGCAGCCGGCAAGAACTTCACAGGTTCACAGACCGTCAAGTTCGATATCACTCCAAAGAACATCGCTGAAGTTGCACTGACCATCACAGGCGATCCGTTCATCTATAACGGCAATCAGCAGACTCCTGGCGTTTCAGCTGTTTACAACGGCACAATCCTCTCTGTAGGAACCGACTATGACCTCGTTTACGGCGAAAACATCGACGCAGGCCAAGGCACGTTCACCCTTACAGGTAAAGGCAATTATAACGGCACGAATACTGTCAGCTTCGACATCGCAAAGCGCGACATCGCTGAAGCTACGGCAACGGTTCTGAATACTCCGATTCTCTATACCGGAAGTCAGCTCAAACCGGATATCAACGTCCGCTTCAATGGCAAGGACCTCATTGCAGGCACTGACTTTACTATCGCTTACGGTACGAATACAGATGCTGGCAACGGCGCCGGTTCGATTATCCTGACTGGCATGGGAACCAACTTCAAGGGCACGCAGACTGTCAACTTCGACATCGTCAAAGAAGACGTTTCTGATGTTACCGTTACAGTCGTTGGCGCACCGTTCATCTACACGGGCAAAGAAATCACACCGACAGTGAATGCGACCTACAAGGGCACGGCACTGACGACTTCCGACTATACGCTCGAATATGCTAACAACCTCAATGCAGGCACTGCAACAATCACGTTCACGGCTAGCAACTTCCAAATCAAGAGAACGCTCAACTTCACCATCGCTAAACGCGATATCGCAGAAGTGGCTGCATCTCTCGAAGGCGCACCGTTCTACTTCACCGGCTCGCAGATTAAACCTGAAGTGACTGTAGCATACAACGGCATGTCGCTGGCCCGCGGCACCGATTACACTGTTGTTTACGGCTTGAATACGAATGTCGGCTCGAACGTCGGTACAGTCACTCTGACAGGCGTCGGAACGAACTACACGGGTACGAAGACACTGATGTTCGACATCAAGTCAACAGCTCTGCAGAACGCAGTGGTAACGCTCTCAAGCAATACATTCCTGGCAGACGGAACACAACAGAAACCTGAAGTAAGCGTCACGCTCAACGGCGAGACTCTCGTTGCAGGTACCGACTATACTGTTTCTTACGGCGACAATACCAATCCTGGAACAGGTACGGTAACCATCACAGGTAAAGGTAAGTACAGCGGCGAAATTACCGTCAGCTTCATCATTGCAGCCAAGGTTTACAAGGTGCTGATGCCGGCAGTTAAGAACGCTAAGACGAATCCTGCAGCAGGCTATATCACCGCTGAAGCAGGCAAACCGTTCACATTCACGGTAACACCTGACAATGGCTACAAGGCAGTCGTTTCGGCTAACGGCGTAGTTCTGACTCCAACCAACGGCAATCAGTACACAATCAACAACATCTCGGCTGATACGAACATCAGCATCGAAGTGCTCAAGACTACTGCTGCTGTTAACATCGACAAACTCGCAGTTTGGTCGAAGGATGGCAACGTATTCATCGCATCGCCTGAGAATGACCAGCTGACAATTGTCAACATCGGCGGACAAATCGTGGCTCGCAAGACCATTCCGGCAGGAGTGACAGTTGCCACCGATTTGGCTCACGGAGTCTACATCGTCAAGGTTGGTACAACGACAACTAAGGTTCTCGTACAGTAAAATGCATAATTTGGAATGGGGAATGCTGAATTGATTTCCCATTCCCTTATTCATCATTAAACATGAAGAAAGGGGTCGACCTGCAGTCGATCCCTTTTTTTGTCCTGAGTTTCCGTTCTGAACGTACCGAACGCCATCGGAAGATAAAGATGATTGCGTATTTATTGAATGTATATATTGTTTTGTGGATTTTTAACAGCGCAAACGAATTAGTAATTTAAATATTTTAATATTTTTGCGCGTAGTTCCTATTAGTCAAAACGTATTATTACAGGTATGAGTAAATGGAGGTTATCTAAAAAACAGTCTGTCATCGTATTCACAGCTGGAATTCTAATCATTCTTTGCATGCTGTTGAACGCATTGTTTGTTTTCCATGAACAAACCAACGAAAGCAGCAGCATTCATCTGATGTCTCACATCGTGTTCTTCATCATTCTGATTTTTCTTCTGGTTTACATATTCCTCACAGTCTATTTTCTTATTAGGAATGATAATTCATTGCACGAATTGCAATCGAAATTAGGACATATCACGGAAAACGACAACATTGTCACGATGCAATACGACGTCGCAAAGAAAATATTCACCCGTTGGAATGAAATGACAGGAAAACCTTATCGTCTGTTCTCGCTGGACGAATACTGGACCTACATTCATCCCGACGACCTTCCGATTGCCCGTAAACTTGTGGATTACATGAACAGCGGCGAAACAAGAGAATATTCGTGCGAATACAGATACCTTTTCCCGAATGCAAAAAATTATTCGTGGCAGTTCAATTCCGTGTATCCGAATGAACTGAATAGAAAAGGGAAGGCAACTAATTATATAGGCATTTGCAGGAAGAACAATCAATGGCATGAAATGAATGACATCCTGCTTCGTTATCGCAGAAGAATCTCTTACATAGCTGATGCTGCTAACATTGTTTTTACTCAATATGATGTGGATACAGATACCGTTTATGAGCTTGACAATCATGGTGAGGTTCCTGATCATGTGATAACTTTTGAAGAGATTCTGCTGTGCGTGCATCCTGACGACATCGGCATAGCAAAGGCCATCATTACTCAAGTACGTGAGCACAAGGAAGAGAATATACAATACGACTACCGTTATTCTGTCAACAAAGATGATAAATATTTGTGGTTACATTTCTCTGCCATTGCTTTTGACCGCGACGAAAACGGGGAAATCAGCCGCTATCTAGGTTTGAACATCAACACCGACGCATGGCATCAAGCTATGAGAGAGATTCAAGACCTTTCCTATAAAGTCGAGCAGATACAAATGTTCGCGAATTCGATTAAAAATATCGGTCAGAAGGTCCGTACGCCTCTCAATGCCGTGATGGGCTTTGCAGATGTGATGTCGGACGAAGAGTCGGAGGCCAGACGCCTTGAATATCGGAAGATTGTTGATGATCACAGCGCCTTGCTAATCAAAATGTCGGACGACCTTCTTGACATCGTTAAAATTGGAAACAGCCATGAGAACTGGAAAAAAGATTTTCTGGTAGTTTCAACTCACTTTGACAGTCTGCTGCAGAAGTTCAACCATAAACTTTATCCCGGCGTCAACATCAACCTCCGTTCAGACAGCCCAAAAGTCAGAATCGGGCTTGAATTCGATTTAATCGACAAAGTCTTTTTTTCGTTGCTTAACTATACTGCAAATTATTCAAAAGGAGGTACCGTCACGGTCGATTATGAGATAAATGACAGCTGCCTGCATGTTTCTGTTTCCGACCCAAGCTTCAGCATCGATAAGGCCGCCCAGGAAATGATATTCAATCATTTCGACAATCACGACCATTCATCGAAATACATACCTGGAATCGGACTGCCGATATGCAAAAAGGTCATTCTCAAACACAACGGAAAGATTGGCGTCGAATCCAATCCCGACACCGGAACGACCTTCTGGTTCTGGATTCCCTGCGAAATGTGAAAATACACGGGCAAATAATCATTTGCCCCGAATGACACGGGCGGTTTTCGATATTCGGACAAATTCATTGTCACGAACGGTTTCCGACGCGCGGACGCGGTTCGTTGGCATGGTACAAACGACGGTTTTCAACATGCGAATGAAATCATTGCCACGGAACGGTTTTCAATATGCAAACGCGATTCAATGTTCAACACACAATCGGGTCAACACATAGGTCGACCCCTACAAATAAATTAAACGGTTGAACGAATTGTAGGGGCGGACCCGCGTGTCCGCCCGAATGAAACGAACGGTTTTCGACACGCGGACGCAATAATCGGCACGAACGACATGAACGGTTTTCAATGCGCGAACGCAATTCAATGGCACGGTACAAACGACGGTTTTCGGTATTCGGACGCGGTTCATTGGAACGGATTGTAGGGGCGGACCCGCGTGTCCGCCCGAATGACACGGACAATTTCCGATATTCGGACAAAATCATTGTCACGAACGGTTTCCGACGCGCGAACGCGATTCGTTGTTCAATACACAAACGGGTCGACACATGGGTCGACCCCTACAAACAATTTAATCGGTTGAACGGATTGTAGGGGCGGACCCGCGTGTCCGCCCGAACGACACGAACGAATTCCGATATTCGGACAAAATCATTGTCACGAACGGCACGAACGGTTTTCAATGCCTGGACGCGATTCAATGTTCAACACACAAATCGGGTCGACACATGGGTCGACCCCTACAAACAATTTAATCGGTTGAACGGATTGTAGGGGCGGACCCGCGTGTCTGCCCGAATGACACGGACAATTTCCAATATTCGGACAAAATCATTGTTACGAACGGTTTTCAATGCGCGAATGAAATTCAATGGCACGGATTGTAGGGGCGGACCCGCGTGTCCGCCCGAATGAAACAAACGGTTTCCGACATGCAAACGAAATCATTGTCACGAACGGAACGAACGGTTTCCGACGCGCGAACGCAATTCAATGGCACGGATTGTAGAGACGCCATGCTGGCGTCTCATTGCAATGCGTTGTTGTTTAATTATTGTTCAGTTTTGACAGCTATCATAATCTTACCACATTCACAATGTATAAAAATAAGTCTTTTCTACGGAGAAAAATAAAATTATCCGTAGGAAATTACTCGTTTTTTCGGATAAAAGTAATATCTTTGCGCGCGAGATAGAGCAACAAGATGGAAAAAATTGCTGATATAGTAAAATCGCAAGGCGGTGTCATCACTACTGGCGAGTTGTCTGGACGAGCAGAGTATCAACGGCTGTTGAGGGCTGTTGAGCAAAACAAACTTATCCGCATCCGGCAAGGTGTCTATGCTGATCCTGATGCAATGCTAAACACTATGATAGATGTTGAGCGAATCATCCCAGGAGGTGTTGTATGTCTTTATAATGCTTGGGCGTTTTATCAGCTTTCAACTACCGTTCCACCTGCGTTCTGCATTGCCATTGATGCCAAAAGGAAGGTCAGCTTGCCTGAAGCACTCCCAATCAATCTGTATTATTGGAAGAAAGATTACCTGACTCTCGGAATTATGGAGCAAGAGGTATCTGGCTATAAAGTTCACATGACTGATATGGAGCGAAGCGTCTGCGATGCCATCAAATACCGCAATAAAATAGGTATGGATTTGTGCGCAGAAGTCGTGAGAAGCTATCTCAGAAAAAAGGAAAGAAATCTAAGTGTGCTAACGGAATATGCGAAGGCGCTGAGAATAACAAAGACTCTTAATAATTATCTTGAAATCTCATTGGAATGAAAAAGCCTGTAAAGAACCACGCAAAATCCGTAAAGACTAAACTGTTGAACCTGATGAACACATCGGGTTATCCTTATATGAATCTGCTTGCTCGTTATTTCAATGAGCGGCTTCTTTATCGTGTGTCAGTCAGTCGATATAAGAACAATTTACTTTTGAAAGGAGGTACTCTCCTTTATGCTATGGACGGTCTTGATACTCGCCCCACGGTAGATGTCGACTTCATGGCAATCAGCATAAGCCGAGACCGTGATTTCCTTGAAGCAGTATTCAGAGAGATATTAAGCATACCTTGTGAGGAAGATGGGGTAAGATTTGATGCTGACAATCTTACTTCTGAGAAAATAACAATTGAAAAGGAATATCCTGGTACACGCTTCTTTATAACAGCACACATGGATACCATAGTCCATAACATGTCAATAGACATAGGTTTCGGTGATATTATTACACCAGCACCTGCCAATATGGACTTTCCTTTGCTGCTATCTGATATTCCTGCGGTTAATATTAAGGCTTATTCTATAGAGACGGTAATAGCGGAGAAGTTTCATACAATGATTGACCGTGACACTGCCAACAGTAGGATGAAGGATTTCTTCGATTGCTATCAGATTCTGACAACGCACAAAGAAATCGACCAAGCTACTTTGCGGAATGCAATTTTTGCTACGTTTGACAATCGAGGACTTATATATAATCCTCAGCTTCAGATGTTCTCGGGTTCTTTCATTACTGATGAAGAACGCCTCTCAAGATGGAATCTCTTCATCAAGAAGATTCGATGGAAGGAAGAAATATCCTTTGCTGACGTCATGGCGGTCATTAGCAATAATTTGGAGGATATATACGAAGAGTATTGGAATCATCACAATATCTGATGTTATAGCGAACTATACTTACTCTATAAACGACTCTCATAGATCATCTTGACCGAATCGATTCTACAAAACATTCCTCGTCAACACGGAATTGCAGGGGCAAATAATCATTTGCCCCTACGGAACAAACGGTTTTCAACGCACAAACGTAATTCGTCAACACGAACGACACGACGGTTTTCAACACGCAAACGCAATAATCGGCACGAACGACACGGAACGGTTTTCAATATGCAAACGCGATTCGTTGTTCAACACACAAACGGGTCGACACATGGGTCGACCCCTACAAACAATTTAATCGGTTGAACGGATTGTAGGGGCGGACCCGCGTGTCCGCCCGACCGGAACGGAACAATTTCCGATATTCGGACAAAATCATCGGCACGAATGGTTTTCAATGCGCGGACGCGATTCAATGGCACGGATTGCAGGGGCGGACCCGCGTGTCCGCCCGACCGGAACGGAACAATTTCCGATATTCGGACAAAATCATCGGCACGAATGGTTTTCAATGCGCGGACGCGATTCAATGGCATGGTACAAACGACGGTTTTCAACATGCGAATGCAATTCAATGGCACGGATTGTAGAGACGCCATGCTGGCGTCTCATTGCAATGCGTTGTTGTTTATTATTTATGACGGAGACGCGAGCATCGCGTCTCTACGTCCCGCCCGAATTGTAATGGTGAAAAATTTCATTCGCCATTCAACATTATTTGTAAATCGTCATTCGTCGGCAATGGCCGTGGCAATAGGAGAGATGCAGGAAGCCGCGCTGGCGATAGACAATCGCCTGGTCGAAGGCGAGGCCGCTTTTCTGCAGGATTTGCAGCAGCTTTTCAGGTCCGAGGCGGCAGGCAAGGTCGGCAGCTTCGCCTTTAGTGTGCTGCGATGTCGGAACGCCGCCGACGAGTCGGTTGACTTCCTGAGAACGGAATCCGCTGAGCACGCGAATCGGCTCGCCAAACGCGTCACGCATCGGGTCGAGAAGATTGTCAACCAAAGAGATTAACGCGCTCCTTTGAACTTCGTTCGGAACGTTCTTTAATCCGCGGGCTTCGGCCGCGGAAGAACGCGTCAGTTCAGATAACGTGAAATGTTTCATGGCTGTTCTGATTTATTGGTTTCATCGCACTCAGTTTCACTGTCGTCTTCGCCGCGATGATGGCGGAAGATTTTGTGGACAAGATATCGGTACCGGTAATCGACACCGAAGAGTGCTCCGGCGAATGTCATCGTCTCGCCGAAGGCTACAAGGACGGATTCGTGGATTTGCCCTTCGGGCGGCACCCAAAACCCTAAGAAAAGCAGCAGCATGCCGCACGCGACAAGAATCGTCGCAATTGTCAGTTGTAGTTTCATCTCAATTCTGATTTAAAAAGAATGATTAATTATGTATCACAAATATAAGGATTTAAATCGGCATATCAAAATCTGTCAGGTATTTTTTATGCCTTTGTCATAACTATATCAGCGGCTTTTGCCGCTAATGACTCTGT
>Ga0070399_1004321_pt1 | contig 11828 bp, 12 predicted proteins | sample BioMet4_FD_61217 | JGI IMG/M metagenome (GOLD analysis project Ga0070399, IMG submission 61217) | Microbial communities from bioreactor (seeded with sewage sludge) at LBNL, California, USA - Biofuel metagenome 4 (version 1) | ecosystem: Engineered > Bioreactor > Anaerobic > Unclassified ... | reverse complement strand
CTCCCTCTCCGGGATTCCGCGTCGCGGCTTCGCCGCTAGCGCTATCCCTCTCCGCCTGCGGCGGAGCTTGCCAATAAAACAAAAAACAGCCATTTGAGCAAGCTCAAGGCTGTTTTTTGTTTTATTGGCGGAGAGGGAGGGTTCGCCACCTGCCGCTGCAATCCTTTCTTTATCAAATAGTTACAAATTGACTAACCCGAATCGGTCACATATTACTTACGCGATAATGTCTGTCTTTGTCGATTTTCCTTGCGCTCGCTTTCCGGTTACGGATTCGTGTCTGCTTTCGTCTCTTTTGATGTCCTGCCCTTTATAACCAAGCAATCTTCTAATCGTCAGTATTTCAATGAACTACGCTCTTTTGCAGACAAATGTGGCATGTCTTTTTGGAATATGCAAGTGTAACCGCATCTTTCTTTGACTTGTCTTGAAATCCCCGGATTTGTCATTTGTGTTTGTGGACAAACAAAGACAGCGATATGGCAATCAAAAAACCGGAAACTTTTGTCGAGAAGCTCAAGGAACTCCAGCGGCAATACATCTCTCTTGAATACCGACTAAACAAACTCATCGAGGAGAACACCAAGGAAAAACAGCAGTCCCTGCACGAGATGATCTCCGCTCGCAAAGCTGCGGAAATCCTACACTGCACTCCCCGGAATGTCTCCCGGATCGCAGAGCGCGAGCATGTCTTCGTCCTCCAGCATGGGAACCGGAAACTCTATAAAAAATCCCAGATCGAGGAGCTGGCGAACCTGCGGTGAGCTAATCGTGCTCAAGCACATCATCCGGAAAAGTGAAGGCCGACAGCTTGCTGCCGATATCCCGGATGGCCTCTTGTATTTTCAGCACTTCGTCATGCGTGAAGTAGGCTCGTCCAGCACCTACCTTGTTTCCGTTGAGTTTCTGGCTGAACCAGCTGCCGGATTTTCCGAAATACTCCTTGGCAATGTAGGCCGCTTGAACAATCGAGAGTACCTCGGCCAGCTCATCCTTTACCCTCGCACCTCCGACTTTTTCGTAAAGATCGCCAATGCCCTCCTCAAAGAACCTGTTAGCTTCTTCTGGGTTCTGGGCCATTAGACTCTGGAGCTTGCTAAGAATTTCATCTTTTTCTGCCCGGCTTCGCGCTTTGATGTAGCGGTCACGAAGTTCTGCAAATTGTTTCTCGTGCATGTTTTTCGGTTTTAATCCAGCTAATAACGCAAAGGTATAAAGAATTATTTAATTGTGCATATAATCTGTAATTTAATTCATGCCGAAGGTTCAATCTGGATTCTAAACTTAAAAGTGCCGTCGATTAAGGAAGTGTTTGCTGGCCTTTCTTAAATTGCTATATTTGCAATTGATACTCAAGAACTAAGTTTATGGCCAAGATGAAAGCATATGGTTTTGCAGCAGGGTGTGCTCTGCTTCTTCTCGCATCATGTACAAACGAGTTTGACACCAGCATTGCAAATGATCTATCCCTTGAGACAAGAGCAAGAATTGCGAGTGAGGACTCGCTTACCTTTAATCGCATTCAGTATCTCGATGAGGTGTCAAAGTGGTTTGAAGAGAGTCCTGCTCAAGAATCAAAATACAAGAAGATTACCTATAACCGTTGGTGTAAATATCTGGAAAAATACACCGAAGTATCATCTGTGGACGATAAAGATGAATTCCTAACCAAACATCCGGAGTATTTAGTCGCATGCTCCAAGGCCGACGAGATAATAAAAAAATACGAGATCATGTCTCCAGATTCGTTGTTTAGAATCGCCTTTATCGGTAAACACAATGTGAACACATGGTTAATGTCCAACATGCCGGTATTTGATTTTGAAATCACGCCTCTGAAAGATGGCATTGATCAGTTGGATTTTTATTATCAGTTCCAGAACAAAATGACATCCGATGGTGAGTTTATTCTTTCAGATAAATTCGGAACGGTGTACATCAATAAACCCATCCGTTCGAAACAAATAATCCATGAGCAAACCTCAATCAACGATTCTAATTCATATTGGTCTACTCTGCAAGATCTCACATTTGATGACATTTCCACAAACTACAATCTGTATTTCTATGTGAGTGATTTTCAGTATAAAGGGATGGTATATTCGAATGTCCCATTTGGAGTCAAACACTACAGAGAATCAATAGGCACTGAAGCCGAGAAATTTGCTTATGATTATCTCATTAAAGAAATCGAACCCAGCACCCTCACATATCTTGATTACCATAATCAAGAAGCAGAAAAGAAGATGGCTAAATTCGACAAGCTTGTCCTCGCATTTGATAAAGACTATCATGAATGGAAATGGCGTAGCCTTGGACTTGATGATTGATGCCCATGACTGATAAACTTACAAGTGCCGCCGTAATCGACGGCACTTGTAAGTTTATGCTTCGTGCGTGAATTTGCACTTGGGATAGTTGGAGCAGCCATAGAACTTTCCATACTTTCCCTCTCGGAGAATAAGTGCACCACCGCATCTGGGACATCTCCCAGATGACAAGGCATCATATTTCTTTTCTTTCGCATTGTGTATATCGCGACCATGTTCCCGGAGCGTTTCCTTTTCCTTGGTGTTGAGTTTTATTGAGTCAAGATAATTGCAGATTTCATTCACCTGCTTCCATGTTAATCTTTCCTTGGTGAAATGCCGGATTGTGGTCAATATCTGATTCCAATATATCACGCATGCGTTAGAAACATTAACCTTGAGATCAGCCTGCCCGGAAAATGTTACAATCGGATAAATGAATAGATCGCCAAAGTCCTTCAAAGCTCTTTGGAGCACTCTAACATGTCCAGCATTCTGGAGGATAGGGTTATAGAAGGACCTTTTATTGCCATAGATATTCTGAGTCCAATACTCCGAATTCTCTCCGCCATAAATCCAGCCTTGATAAAATTTCGTTTCAATGACGAAGACTCCATATACGGATACTACAATGTGGTCAATCTGCGATGTGCCATTTTGGGTGCGGAGCATAACATCATTGAGAACGCGATATTTGTCCTTTGGAAGTTTATCCAGCTTATTTGCGACTCGTTTCTCACCAATCTTGCCCTTTGACGGGAGTAACCATACAAGAATGATAAACCCGACAATAACAATAATGGGTATGATGATGACCGAGATGGACTCCATTCCTTATTACATGTAGTTATCAATTGAATCCTCTCCTTCCCAAACCATTCCCTGCTCTTCTGTAAAGGCTTTCATTGCTCCGGCTTCTTCGAAGAAGGTGCCATCGCTATAGTGACAGAAATAACCGTCTTCAAACTGAATGTGCGACATTGCATAGTCTTTCACATTATTCTCATCAAGTTTTGTGACGACATATATGGCTTTATTTCCATCTTTATCGACAAGGGCAAAATCGTGTACGGTGCTGGTTCCATACTGATTTGTGGTGTAGACTTTCCCTTTTTCAAGATTTGATAGATAATCCTCAATGGGTGATTCGGAAATTGTATGAGGGCAGCAGCAGAACTCGCCCGGTGTCTTCCAATCCACTTGGAGAGCCGTCGGGGTTAATGATTCAAAAATCTCATGTTCCGGCTCTTGATTCATTATTTCCTCTATGGACATCGGAGACTTTTGAGATTCTGGAGTTTTTGGATAATCATTCAAGGAACCCCATCCTTCTCCAAATCCATCATCTTCTATCTCGGAATGTCCCTCTGCCGTTCGATTACCATATATCCACTCGCCAACCGCACCACCTTTACCTTTCCGTTCTTCGATGGGCCGCTTAGACCATTCGAGCCAACTTTCATACGAGGCACGAGCTTCTGCTGGAGATACGGTTCGCATCCAAGTAAAGTTTGGGTTCTCGCTTTCGTGGCCAGCCAACAATGCCGGGTTCTCAATAAATGCCTCGATACTTCCGCAGATCAATTCTATCTTTGCTCTTGTAATAGGATTCCCTATGCTATTTTCAAGTCTTGTACACCAGCGAAGATTCTCCGGGCGATTATTGCACTTATTATTATCGATGTGGTCGACGACATATTGCTTCAAGCTGCCGGGACATTCTCCAATAAAGGCTGTGGCAACAACATGATGAACTCGAATTTGGCCATGAAGCATGTAACCACTGTACTTATCTTGCTTCCCAAAAGTCCATTCATTGTCGAGTTTGCTATGCCGTCCTTCTTTGGCGTGACGGAGAATTGCACCGTTGTTGCGCACGGAATATTGCTCATCCTTGAATTCGCACTCTTTCTCTTGATCGAAGAATTGATCGACGGAAATTTTTGTAAGCATAAGAGGTCTGTAATATTACTCTGCCAGATGCTGGTATGCCTTCTTGACAATGCCAGACATGAGAACTCGTCTTGCGGCCAAGAATTCGAAGTAAGACATGGTCTCGAATCCTTCGGGGATGGCATTGTTCTCACATGAAATCTTGAAATTCTCCGCACCAAGTTTAGCCTTATAACGATCAACATAATCAGCAGGAGGGTTATCTGCAATGTCTATGTTGGTGACATAATCCAGATAAGTGAAGTTCGCAATCTGGTTCCTATCGCGGTCGTCGGAAATATCAATCGTAGCAAGATAGTTCTTCGGGAATATGTGGTGCTTGTCAACTGATGCTTTTGTCCCACTTGAGCCCACCACAAGGTGCTTTGAGAGCAAGGTATTTGATAACCACATCGGAGTTCCCAGAACATTGACGGATGCAATGTATCCGAACCATGCAGGAGAATTGGCGGATGAGCTGTTCAGACTTGACGGCAGGGTTACATTGAAATAGTCATCTGTGAACTTGGTGCTAATCGCATTGTTAATATATGCGGTGAAGCCTTCTGCGGTGGTTTCATCCCTAAGATCTGCGAACTGCTTTTCAACTGTGGACTCCGGAGAAGATGAATAATATGCTGTAATGGATGACATGAACAGCCACTTCGTTATCAGCTTATTCAATTCAACGGAAGGAACCTTGCAATTATACTTTCCTAAGAGGTACAGCACATAACCATAAATAACCACATAGGTGGATGATACCATATTTGAGTTATAGTACCCGGCTTCGCTGAAGAGATTAAGGAATGCATGCCAATTATTGAGATTCGTGACAACCTCAAGGGCATCCTTGAATTTTGTCATATTAGACTCGCGTTCCTCTGCGGAGGTCTCCCCGGTATCAAGATTACGACCTCGAAGAAGCATGTATGCATATTTCAGTCGAGCTCGCTTGAATCCAAATCCGACGGCCATTCGAATAAGGTTCTGTGGATTGACTTCAATGATATGGTTGTATGGAGTCCCATCTTTAGGGATTCTGGAGTCTATGCAGAACTGATGTATCTTGTCGTAGATGTCGGTGTCATATACCGCGAGCAGTGTTTCGATGAAGTTGTTTTCATTGAGCTTCTGTCCTCCGGAATTGACGCGCTTGAAAATATCAGAAACCTCTTCTTCTGATGCGATTGTTGTAATTTGCAGCGTCGGGATTGTATAATCCATGAGGTTGAGCAGCGCGTTTAGATTCTCCTCGATTTCGATTTCCTCATCATCTGTAAGCGGCTCGTTCCCTTTCTTTTCGCGGCTGGCATTCAAGTTGGCAATATAGGCGCGTCTGTACTTCGCAAGAGTGTGTTCTTTATTTGCGGCAAAAACTTCGCTGATGTCGCTAATCCAGAGAGGATCTTTTCCGTAGGCTTGAGACCACACTTCAAATGCCCTCGTCAGAGGATTAAAACAAATGCGGATATTCCTCTCTTTGAAGTTAACATCCTTGACTTTGAGGCCAAGAATCGCAGCAAGAAGAGATGTTAGTCTTTGCTGGCCATCAATCACAAGATCGTCCGGTCTGCTGTAAGCCTTGTCATTTTTACCGATAGTTTTGGTGTTCTCGTAATCCTCCGGTGATGACCATAGAATCAGATAGCCAATAGGAAATCCCTTTATCATGGAATCGAGAAGGTCTCTCACCTTGTTATCTTTCCAGACAAATTGCCTCTGCAGATCCGGCAGGCCAATGCGTCCATTTTCTACATCTCGAAGCAGATCCTCCACTTTTCGTGGAACGCTTCTGTACATTTCCTTTCCCATGATATTATTTACTAACGGTTATTTGTTGTGTTTGAAAAAGACACTTTGATGCTCCTGCATCGCAATACTGATATTGATTGTCGTTTGACATGGTTTCGACTTCAACGGTATCATAATCCGGATTGCTGGTGTCCACGATCTCAACTTTACATTCTTTTAGAAGTGCGTTCTCTTCTGGTACGATAAACTCCTTTCCGTTCAAAACGAGAGGGTTGTTTATTTTTGTTATGGCTTGTATTAAATATCTTGCTGATGGATTTGAACCGGAGAATTCGCCTTTTGGCAAATCCATCTTAAACTTCTTTAATTCCTCTCTGGGTTCGGCAATAATGACAGTATGCGTAAGGTATGATTTAATAACTCTGGCGGTAAATAGGCCATCTGGAGAATACATTGAGTATGTGTCAAAGCATTCACCAATAGTATCTTCAATCTCTTTTACGGTTGAATAATACTCAAGTAGATCATTGTAAATGGCCGACATTTGTGGATTCCGGGACTGAACCATACACAATTCTGCTCCATTGAAGCAGAACTTCATATCATTGCCATCGATAAATGCGACGAGGAACTTAGCCCATTTGATAGCATCATCGATATCGGTGATCCCATCATTTAAGTGAAATGTAACAGTTCCGCTGAATTGAAGAGGATCTGTTTCGCTTTTGGAAATGGAATACTCAATGTTGCAAAGTGATGTCGGCACACAAAAATGGACGGATTTTCCATCTCCATACACAGAAGCCTTACAGCGATTTCGAACTTTATACTCCTTGGAACATAGAGTAACATCAATCGTTTTCGTTAATGGAACAATCCAAACGGATTGATAATCGTCAGTACCATTTAATCTTAGCCCATTTGCTCGATGCTCAAAGGTAGCCATCTCTTCCTTTGACAGAGAGTACACTGGCACTTGAAATCCTTTAATTAGCTTATCGGAAAGAATGGTATTGGGACTGCTAAGAAAGTCTTGAGTCTTTGTATTGAAATGAAGATTGTGTTTAATACTTCCGTTATATGGGGATATCCTTGTGATACTTGTATGCCTTTCTGCTTTCTCAAATGATAATTGAAGGCCGTTTAGGAGTGCAAATCTATTCAGCGTCTCAAGGGAGCATAAGTTAGAATGCTTATCTTCCCCGAACCCATCCTTTAACCCAGAGATTACTTCCGAAATGAACTCATCACAAGTTCCGTCAATGTATTCTATTTTTAATTGTTTCAGCTTAAGCCTTTGAGCAGGGAGAAGTGATGGACAGACGAGAAACATCTTCTTTGCATTAGAACCGACTTTTTGCAGTATCTGCTCTATTAAATTCAAGACATTTCCATCTTCTGCACTATATCCGACGAATACGATGGATTGTGTTGCAACCTCACTTTGTATCTTACTCCATATTATTGGATCTGTAGGAGTGTCAATAAACCGTCTATAGTCATCTTCAGAAATAACAATACGGTCAGTGGCATTTAAATCCCCATGGATTTTATACAGATGTATTTTGTTTCTATCGTATGTGGCGCAATCGTTGTCTGTACGCAATACTTGAAAATACTCAGCAAATGTATAGGCGTCCTCAATCAAAGAATCATAATTCGTGGTTATGATTGTGTGAATATACGGAACCTGCGATAACCCTTTATGAAAAGAATTTGGCTGGAGATTGCAGAACGCAGCCGAGAGAACGCTATTTATCCGATCTCTATTTCCGTCGCTGGCTTCAAGAACTGATGATACTTTTTTGAGATCATCTTTATTAATCCCGGTTCGCAGATCCTCTGGGATTAAATCATATAAGGAATTCGCGATTTTTGTAGCCGATGGCGCATTAGAGCCAAATGAGCATCCAGATCCAACGAAAAGAGCCGCATCCTCTTTTCGTATATGCTCAATTATTGACTCATATTTCCCCATAGAGAATGATTAGCATTTATTGCCTTTCGCCCTGTTGTGCGTTTTGCAAAGCATTTGACAGTTGCTGATATCCGTTGAACCGCCTCTACTCCATGCTGTTACATGATCTGCGTCCATATCCTTGAGATCCCAGATCTTTATGCGTTCATTTGTGTGGCCCATTGCGCATAGAGGGCAATTTGATATACCAGCTGCTTTTGCCGCTTGCGTTTGTGTCTGGTAAACTGCTCGTTTTGTGGAGTCCTCAAATAAACGAATTTCGAGGAGCTCCGGATGCGTTTCGCCTCCAAGAACAAACTCGAATATTCCTTTACGGCTCTTCACGCATGCGTCTCCATAGAGTTCATGGACGCGATCATTAAGGGTACTATGTGAATATGCATTCTGATGATAGCTCTCATAATATTCACCCCAAGGTAAGCCGCACATTTCTTTTTCAACTGTATCAAATGTTCCGGATACCCATTCAATAACGCTGTTAAAATAAGCCTTTAGCTCGTTGATATTAGTATCGTAGCGATGCGCTGCCATGTATGACTCAATTGCCTTGTCATTCCCGGTATCTTTAGAAACCCATTGAAGAGCAACATGAAGAATGGCTTGGCGTTTCTCGTCGCCTTTGACATAGGCTTTCCATTTCTGCATATTTGAATTTTGGCTATTGCTAAATTCGGCTTTCGCAGCGGTCACAAACGGGCCAGAGTAAACAGCATTCAGAATCTCCTGTGGCTCCAATTTGATACCGTTGATATTGATGGTTCTAAACCAATCTTTGATCTCCGTCTCTTCTCCTTCGCATTCGTAAATAAGAAGCTTTGTATTGAGAATCTTATCCTGCTGGTCTTTGGGTAGACTACTGAAATATTGTTCCATTCCATTGGCATCCTTAATTGCGAACTTCCCGGTTACAAAACGGCCAAAACTTGTAATGCGTTGCTGGCCATCTAAGACTTCCCACTTATCTCCGGCAACATTGAAATAAATCAATCCAAGGGGATAACCCTTGAGAAGTGATGTAATAACATCGACATCGTGTTTCCCATCGTTGTAGATGTAATGCCGCTGGTATTCCGGCTGGATTACAAGTTTACCATCAAGACCATATAGGCCTTTACCCTCAAGCTCATTATAAATGAATCCCTTGCAAATATCGCGAACGGTTATGTCCGTATGGAGTGTTGTTTTCATGGCCTATTTCTTTTTTCGAATAAGGATTCTTGAATATGGGACTTGTGGCATGCCGTCAACCATCATATAAAGATCACCAGCGGCAGAGTGTCCACGCATCATTTTTTTATGCTCTTTTGGTATTCCAGTTATGCCGATAGACTGTCCAAGGTATCCACTTCCGCTTCCTATAATCTCAAACTGTTCTGGACAATATTTATCAATCCAAGAGATTGGAACACCCATTATTCCTTCATAATCAGATGGAATCGCATCTGCAAAAGGGACATCAATTCCATCATAGTTTTCGTAATGATTGTATTGATGGCCTTTGACTTCCTTATGCTTGCTGAACTTTATGTTATCGGCCATTGTCATTAGTTGAATTGGCTCATGCCTGCGTCCATGATCAAGATTTGTAAACCAGCCTGTTCCAGCGACGCTTATAAACTTTTTTCCGCTTTCATCAGTATAGAGTTCAGTACCTGTTAACTCATAAGAATCTGGAACAAGGAATGTCATATTCTTTCCATTAACTCGTTTGTTGAATCTACAGCCTGTCCAGATTCTGTTGTCTCTAATTAATGGGAATATTTCTTTATAAGTAACGCAATTGATATTCCCAATAATTAGGAACCGCTTATTGGCCTCCATTATCCATGCAACAAATTCTCTAAAGAGGCTAAAAGGCGGATTCGTGACGATGATATCCGATTCATCTCTCAAGGCTTTAACCTCTTCTGAACGGAAGTCCCCATCTCCTTCAAGATACCGCCACTCAAGATCCTCAATATCTACTTTTCCGCTATTATTTGTATCTCTGTCAAGGGTGAATATCTTGCCATGTGTTTTGCTTTTGTCCTCGTCGTATTGAGGTGCTTCTGTCTCAAATAATGTTGGCTCCCAGTTTTTGTATTTCTTGCTTTCAACGGCATAACTTGTACTAATCAATCTTTTAAGGCCAAAGTTCTCAAAGTTTTGAGCAAAGAATTTAGTGAAATTGCTCCATTCGGGATCGTCGCAGGGCAAGAGTATTGTCTTACCTCTAAACACATCGGGATCATACTCCAAATATGCATTGACTTCCATTTGAATGTCAGAGAACTGAGTATAAAACTCGTCGTTCTTATTCATTCTTGCTGCACCAAGATTGCTGTTTTTATTTGCCATCGTCTTTGTCTATTCTGCTTAATCTACAAATTTAATGAAAAATATTCACTGCCCATATCTCCGGAACATAAATGTTTGAAAATCGCATCAATCCGCTCGGAAATTCTTATATTTACTACGCAAAGCGACACGAAACTATAACCAACATACCAAAGTTATGTATAGAACATCATTACAGTGCCGTTTTCTGACGGCAATCCGTTTGCCGGATGATAATTCCGACATCCCGGAAAAGGAGTGTGAGGAAATGCTCAATGAGTATCTCGATCTGCTCAAATCCTTTATTACCACAAACAGTTACTTCGTTGTAGACGACGCTCTGGACTCACTCGTATGCATGTTCGATGAGTTGCTGGCGAGCAAAAAAAAGGTCTTGTCCTAACCAAACTCATCAAGGACGCGAGGCATAAGACAGTGCTCTTCCGGAATTACAACGAGAAGAGACTCGCTTACCCGGATCTGTTCTTCTTTGGCCCGGAGCCGAATCATTCTCCAATCTATTGGATCGGCTCAAAAGCCGAGCTCTCCGAACTCCTTGTTGCACTCGATCGCCAAGGCTCGCTGGGTGACAAAAGTGGACATCACTTCCCATTCACAGAGGCCCTCGCGCAGTTCACTTCCTTCCTTAACATCTCTCTTACCGATGCGTCAACGGTAAAGAAAAATGTCCTTGACCGCAAATCGAAACGGACTGCTTTCATTGATGCGCTGCGCCTGTCACTTCTGACCGAGCGATTTTAACCCCACTTGAATTTCAATCAGTTACAAAGAAAAGTACACCCCAAGGTGCACCTTGATGTGTATTTTCTATTTCTGTCCTTCTGAACTTTGCGACGGCAAACTTTCAAGAGCGAAGTTATGGAGTACAAAAGAATTATTGATGACATTCAAGTCAGTATTTCGCAACTCCAGCAGCAGCTGGACACTTTGCGACTCATGGATAAGCGGATGGTTACATCCGCGCTGATGACGAGACAAGAAGCTGCCGATTTTATCGGTGAGTCAGTAAGGCAATTCGATCGGGACTGCCAGCGGTATGGAATAGAAAAACTCCATACCGTTGGCGGTATCCGCGTACGCAAAAGCGAGGTCATGCGCCACATGGGATTGCCGATGGACGAGCTTCTATGAACTATCTGACAGAAATACGGCTCTTCTATGAATGGCTGGGGACGCATCCTCTGCCTCCATCCGCCATTGCACTCTGGCATGGACTGATGTACATCGCCAACTGTTGTGGCTGGGAGCAGGAGATCACAATCCCTCTGGGCCTCATCCAGACGCGCACCATGATGACTCCGTCGAGCATCTATCGCTCCCGGAGAATCCTTGTGGAATGTGGTCTGGTGACGGTTTCGGAGCAGGGTATTATAGGGGCAGAGCCCCTAGGAATATCTCTCCCTCTCCGGGATTCCGCGTCGCGGCTTCGCCGCTAGCGCTATCCCTCTCCGCCTGCGGCGGAGCTTGCCAATAAAACAAAAAACAGCCATTTGAGCAAGCTCAAGGCTGTTTTTTGT
>Ga0070399_1004315_pt1 | contig 11840 bp, 5 predicted proteins | sample BioMet4_FD_61217 | JGI IMG/M metagenome (GOLD analysis project Ga0070399, IMG submission 61217) | Microbial communities from bioreactor (seeded with sewage sludge) at LBNL, California, USA - Biofuel metagenome 4 (version 1) | ecosystem: Engineered > Bioreactor > Anaerobic > Unclassified ... | reverse complement strand
AATTTGTGCCAATTCTACCACCTTCTCGTAAATTTATTGTTGCCATTCTACAACTTTACTCCGTTGCTGTCAAGGAATTTTTAAGTATTTATACAATATTTCACATAATATTCATCAAATGTCAACATTTATTGCGCAATCTATGTATAAATTTGAATACAACGTATGTTTTTTTGCTTATGGGAGGCCGGCCGGGCAGCGGCCGCGGGCGCGGCGGCTGGTTTATAGTATTTTCCCGAAATCAAAAAAATATTAGGAAGTTTCGCAGCAGCTCCGGCCGATTTTGGCCATTTTCGCCCTATTCGGGTCCAAATCGCGCTGGTTGTTCCTAATATTTTCATGATTTTTATTATTTGCTATAAGCTGGATGGCGCCGGGCGGCGGGTTTATAGTATTTCCGCGAAATCAAAAAAATATTAGGAAGTTTCGCAGCAGTCCCGGCCGATTTTGGCCATTTTCGCCCTATTCGGGGGCAAATCGCGCTGGTTGTTCCTAATATTTTCATGAATTTAGTTATTTGCTATAAGCGGCCTGCATGGCCGCGGGCCGCTGGACTGCAAGCACTGTGAATGTCCAACTATTTCCCGGAATGTTCCTGAATAAGCTTGTGCTTTACGTCCCAGAGCTTCTTGGACAGATCTACGTAGTAGGTCTGCGGATTTTCGAAACGCAAAGTTTCTTCCCACAGGGTCTCCATCTGCTCTGCGCAGTACTTCTTAACCTCTTCAATATCCGGGCAATCGTATACACGCTTGCCGGCTTTGAAAAGCTGAGTACGCATATTCTTTGCGTAGAAGTTGCTGAGTTTTTTCTTCTTCCAAATAGCATTCGGATCGAATATTTCGTATCCGTCAACCTCTGGTATTTCCTCTCCGTCCATTGTGATCACGTCAGCCAGGGCTTTGTTGCTGTCCTTATCGAAAAGACGATATAGGGTCTTGAAACCCGGATTGGTGATTTTCTCAACGTTTTCAGAGATTTTGATCTTAGGAATTATCTTTCCCTTTTTCTCCAGTGCCGAAAGTTTATAAACTCCGCCGAATATTGGTTCTGACATTGCTGTGATAAGTCTTTCGCCGACTCCAAAGGCATCGATCTGTGCGCCTTCCATGATGACATCTCTAATGATATATTCGTCGAGGGAATTTGAAATCGTAATTGAACAATCCTGCAAACCCGCATCATCAAGCATCTTGCGTGCTCTCTTTGTGAGATAAGCGATATCTCCGCTGTCTATTCTGATGCCCATTTTCTTAGGCTTGATTTCCTTGAAAACCTTTATCGCTGTAGGTACACCAGTCTTCAATACATTATAAGTATCTACCAGCAATATACAATTTTCCGGGTAGAGCTCGGCATATTTTTTGAATGCCTCATACTCGTTAGGGAACATCTGCACCCAGCTGTGAGCCATTGTACCAAGTGCCGGTATCTTAAAATCACGATCGGAAATTGTGCATGCTGTTCCGCAGCAGCCTCCGATATATGCTGCGCGCGCTCCCAAAATGGCAGCAGCTGTGCCGTGAGCACGTCTAGAGCCAAATTCCATTACAGGTCTGCCCTGTGCCGCGCGAACTATGCGGCTCGCCTTTGTCGCAACCAGACTCTGATGATTTACGACCAGCAAAATCATAGTTTCAACGAACTGGGCCTGAATGACCGGTCCTCTGACTGTGATTATTGGTTCGTGCGGGAAGATCGGCGTTCCCTCAGGAACTGCCCAAACGTCACACTCGAACTTGAAATTCTTTAAATAATCGAGGAATTCCTCGCAGAAAGCGTTCTTACTGCGCAGATATTCAATATCCTTATCCTCAAACTTCAGGTTGTCCAGATAATCGACTACCTGTTCGATTCCGGCAACGATGGCATATCCGCCTTCATCCGGAACTCTTCTGAAGAACATATCGAAATATGCAATGTCTTCAGTCATACCTGACTCAAAATATCCGTTTGCCATGGTGATTTCGTAGAAATCAGTCAGCATAGTCAGGTTTTCCTTATTAATCATCGGATTTTCTCCTTATTAATTATGCATATAGAGCCTGTCCGTGCTTTATTGCCCGAACTCGCTCCACGTGGCATATATTATACTCTACTTGAGGATTTTCTTCAAGAATTCTCCTGTATAAGATTCTTTGCATTTGGCAACTTCCTCTGGTGAACCGAAAGTGACTACAGTACCACCGCGGTCTCCTCCTTCTGGTCCCAGGTCGATTACGTGGTCTGCTCGCTTGATAACATCCAGATTGTGTTCGATGACTACTACGGTGTTTCCGGCATCGGTCAGCTTATCCAGCACCATCAGCAGCTTATCGACGTCCGCAAAGTGCAGGCCCGTCGTAGGCTCGTCCAATATGTACAAAGTCTTGCCGGTGCTGCGTTTGGAAAGCTCCGTTGCCAGCTTGACTCTCTGCGCCTCGCCGCCGGAAAGCTGGGTCGATGGCTGTCCAAGTTTGATATAATCCAGACCGACCTCGTTCAAAGTATCCAGCTGCCTTTTGATGGTAGGGAAGTTCTTGAAGAACTCCAGGGCTTCAGTGACGCTCATGTTCAAAACGTCATAGATGCTCTTGCCTTTGTACTTGACCTCCAGGGTTTCGCGGTTATAGCGCTTGCCTTTGCAGACCTCGCAAGGCACGTAAACATCCGGCAGGAAATGCATCTCGATTTTGATGATGCCGTCTCCGCTGCATGCTTCGCAGCGTCCGCCCTTTACGTTAAAGCTGAAACGTCCCTTTTCAAATCCGCGGATCTTGGACTCCGGCAGAGATGCAAAGAGGTCTCGTATATGGGTGAACATTCCCGTATATGTCGCCGGGTTGGAACGCGGAGTGCGTCCGATCGGCGACTGGTCTATGTCGATGACTTTGTCTATATTTTCCAGACCCAGGATCTCGTCGAACTTTCCCGCCTCGTCTTTGGTCCTGTTGATCAGCTTAGATGCGCCCTTGCAGAGTATCTCATTGATCAGGCTGCTCTTGCCCGAACCGGAAACTCCGGTCACGCAGACGAATTTGCCAAGAGGTATATCCACGTCTATATGTTTGAGGTTGTTCTCCGCCGCACCTTTGATGGTGATGAACTTGCCGTTGCCCGGCCGTCTCTCCAGCGGCACCGCGATTTTCTTCTTGCCCGACAGGTACTGCCCGGTAATGGAATCCTTTGATTTCTTAATGTCCTCGACCGTGCCCTGCGCAACAAGCTTGCCGCCGTAGATGCCTGCGCCCGGCCCAATATCTATGATGTGATCGGCCGCATACATGGTATCCTCATCGTGCTCGACAACTATCAAAGTGTTGCCCAGGTCTGTCAGCCTTCTCAAGGTAGCCAGCAGCTTGGAGTTATCTTTCTGATGCAGGCCGATGCTCGGCTCGTCAAGGATGTATAAAACGCCCGTCAGTCCGCTTCCAATCTGTGTGGCCAGCCTGATCCTCTGCGCCTCTCCGCCCGACAAAGTACCCGCTGCACGGGACAGTGTCAGGTATTCAAGCCCGACATTAACGAGGAAGTTAAGTCTTTCCTTAATTTCCTTTATTATCTGTGCGCCGATCATGGCGTCTTTTTTCGACAATTTCAAACCGTCTATGAAATCCAGCGCGCTGCGTATGGACATATCGGAAATTTCCGCGATGTTCTTTCCCCCTATGGTTACAGCCAGCACCTCCGGCTTCAGACGTTTGCCCTTGCAATCCGGACATTCCCTGTAGACCATGTATTTCTGCATTCTCTCCTTCATAAAGTCGGAGTGAGTCTCGCGGTAACGGCGCTCCACGTTGTTGATCATTCCCTCAAAAGGATGGTCGCGGTTCTGCGTCATGCCGGTATTTCTGCTGGTATACGTATACTTCAGATGTCTGGTTCCCGTGCCATATAAAAGCTCCTGTTTGAAGTCCTCCGGCAGATCTTTATAAGGTACGCTAAGGTCTACGCCGTGCTCTTTAGCCAAGGCATCTATCATCTGCCTGTAAAATCCCGAAAATTCCATGGAGGCAAAAATCGTTCCCAGTGCTCCTTTGATTACGCTCTTGTCAGTTTTGATGATCAGCTCAGGATCGATCTTCTCCGTAAATCCCAGGCCGTGGCAAGTCGGGCAGGCACCGAACGGACTGTTGAAGGAAAACATCCTCGGTTCCAGTTCTTCTATGCTCACGCCGTGCTCAGGACAGGCAAGCTTTGTGGAGAAGGTCTGCTCCTTCTCAAAGTCGTTGTCCTTGAAGTGGACCATCACCAGCCCTTCGCCTTCCTTCATTGCAAGCTCTACGGCTTCTGAAATACGGCTTTCCTGGCCCGGCTTGATGATGATCCGGTCCACTACGATTTCTATGGTATGCTTGAATTTCTTGTCAAGCTTGATTTCATCTTCATTAATGAGCATGATCTTGCCATCGATGCGAACTCTAGTGAAACCTTCCTTACGGATGCGCTCGATGATCTTTTCGTGCTCACCCTTGCGCTGTCTGACTACCGGTGCCATGATCATGATGCGCGTTCCCTCGGGATATTCCATGATGGCATCCACCATCTGGTCCACGCTCTGACTTGTTATGGGCCTGCCGCAGACCGGGCAATGTGGTTTGCCGATGCGGGCATAAAGCAGACGCAGATAATCGTGGATCTCCGTCACCGTTCCCACCGTTGACCTGGGGTTCTTGCTGGTCGTCTTCTGGTCTATGGATATGGCTGGCGAAAGTCCTTCTATTGACTCTACATCCGGCTTGTCCATCTGCCCCAGAAACTGTCTGGCATAGGATGACAGACTCTCCACGTAACGTCTTTGCCCCTCGGCATATATGGTATCAAAAGCAAGGGATGACTTTCCCGATCCGGACAGTCCGGTCAAAACGACCATCTTGTCTCTCGGGATCTTGACATCCATGTGCTGCAGATTATTCTCGTTGGCTCCTTTTATTACTATTTCGTTTGCCATTTACATCCTCACTTTGTATTCAAATATCTGGTCTCGCAGCTGTGCTGCGCGTTCGAACTGCAGATCGTCGGCGGCCTGTTTCATTTCCTGCTCAAGCTCTTTGACGTAATCCTTCAGTTCCTTTGCGGTCAGTTCCTCAGGTTTTCTGCCCTTGTACTCGCTGACCTCTTCAGCCGCCTTTGTGGCCTCGATGACCGACCTGACGGACTTCTCGATGGTCTTCGGCGTGATATTATTGTCTTCATTGTATTTTTGCTGGATGGCGCGACGCCTGTTGGTCTCGTCGATGGCCGCCTTCATGGCTTTGCTGACAAAGTCGCCGTACATGACGACGTGTCCGTCAACGTTCCTCGCGGCCCTGCCTACGGTCTGTATCAAAGACGTCTCGGTCCTGAGGAAGCCTTCCTTATCGGCATCCAGTATGGCCACCAGTGAAACCTCCGGTATGTCCAGACCTTCTCTCAGCAGATTGATGCCCACCAGGACATCGAATTCGCCCAGCCTCAGGTCTCGCAGTATCTCCAGCCTCTCCAGCGTATCTATCTCCGAATGCAGATACTTGGCGCGTATGCCTGCGTTGGTCAGGTAGTCTGTCAAGCTCTCCGACATCTTCTTGGTAAGCGTTGTAACAAAGGCTTTCTCGCCCTTGGCAACGGTCTTATTTATCTCACCGATAAGGTCGTCTATCTGGCCTTCAGTCGGACGCACATCTATCGGCGGATCTATCAGTCCCGTCGGCCTGATCACCTGCTCAGCGGTTATTCCTCCGGCATGCTCACGCTCATAAGCGGCCGGTGTGGCGCTGACAAACATTATCTGGTTTATCAGTCCTTCCCACTCCTCAAATTTAAGCGGCCTGTTGTCCAGTGCCGATGGCAGTCTGAATCCGTAATCTACCAGCGACTGCTTTCTGGACCTGTCCCCTGCGTACATGGCCCTGAGCTGCGGCAGCATGACGTGGGATTCGTCTATCATGACAATGAAATCCTTTGGGAAATAGTCTATCAAAGTATACGGTCGCGTTCCCGGCGGCAGACAGTTCAAATGTCTCGAATAATTCTCTATGCCCTTGCAGGTACCGATCTCCCTGAGCATTTCCATGTCATAGCGTGTCCTTTGTTCGATGCGCTGGGCCTCCAGCAGCTTGCCCCTGTCCTTGAACCACTGGATACGCTCCTCCAGCTCTTCATTTATGGTCACCATGGCCTTTTCCAGATTCTCCGGCGAAGTGACATAATGGGTCGCCGGGTAAATGGCCACGTGGTTGCGCACGCCGACGATTTCTCCGGTCAACGGATTCATTTCCTTGATGGATTCCACCTCGTCGCCAAAGAGCTCGATGCGCACGGCGTTGTTCTCCCCTGCCGGGAAAACATCTATGATGTCGCCTCTGCACCTGAACGTTCCACGCTCAAAGGCCAAATCGTTTCTGGTGTATTGTATGTCCACCAGCTTTCTGAGTATGTCCTGCCTCGGCTTCTCCATGCCCGGCCTGATAGACAGCATCTGATTCTCATAATCAAAAGGACTGCCCAGTCCGTATATGCATGAAACGCTGGCCACGATGATGACATCCTTCCTTTCGAAAAGCGACGCCGTGGCACTATGCCTCAGCTTATCTATCTCATCGTTTATTTCCGAATCCTTCTCTATATATGTGTCAGTGGAAGGCACGTAGGCCTCCGGCTGATAGTAGTCATAATAGCTGACAAAATACTCAACGGCGTTCTCCGGAAAGTATTCCTTGAATTCTCCATGAAGCTGGGCCGCCAGGGTCTTATTATGGCTGATGATCAAAGTCGGCTTCTGCAGCTGCTGGATCACGTTGGCCATAGTAAAAGTCTTACCGCTTCCCGTGACTCCCAGCAGTGTCTGGGCCTTCTTCCCCGCCTTAAACCCAGCCACCAGCTTCTCAATTGCCTGAGGCTGGTCGCCTGTCGGTTCGTATTCAGAATGTAACTTGAATTCCATTGATACTCTTCCTCCGTTAATTTGCCGGGCCGGCCGGGTTGGGTTGGTGGGCCGGACCGTCTGGCGGCCTGATTGCCCGCCAGTTGTATTAGTACCCTCGCTGGCCTTAATTTTACCATATTTTATTTTAAATGTACATATATTATCGAACATTTGTTCTTGCGGTGGCTTGGAACGGCCTCGGACTGGCGGTAACGGACTATGCTCTTGTGGAATCGCACTATTTATTCCGATATCTCAGGATCTGGACAGTTTTCATGTGATCCCATTATTTTCCATCCAGTCCTGTCTGCACCCGGTTTTATAGTATATTTCCAAAATCAAAAAAATATTAGGAAGCCGACCTGCCTTTCGGCCCGATTTTGGCCGATTTCGGGCAATTCTGGGGCAAATCGCGCTGATTGTTCCTAATATTTTTATGAATTTGATTTTCTACTATAAGCGATCTGTTGGTTATGTGGCAGTGGCCACCATCTTTTCAGGTTTAGAGGCAGCCAAGCTCATCATTCTATCTGATACGAAAAAGAGGAGGCATTGCCTCCCCCTTTCTTCTAGTTTTGACTATTCATCTCTTTTTTTATTAGCTATTACGATTGCTCCACCTGCAAGTCCTATTAGAACCAGCCAAGGTATCATATCGTTACTGTCTCCAGTATTTGGAGTTTTGTTTGTTGAAGATTTCGCATTTGTTGCGCTGTTCTTCGATGTACCGGAGTTTGAATTGCTATTATTAGAGGTGTCATTAATATCAGTTCCACCATTGTCGGTATTATTGTTGTCTGGTTTGTCAACGGTACCGCCGTTATCGGTATTGTTGTTGTCTGGATTATCAACGTTGCTACCGTTGTCATCAGTATTATTATTGTTATCTCCATTGTCAATAATCACTGGATTCCCGGCAACTACAATTCTATCTGAATTAACACATGTCACATTCTCATTTCCGTCAATAGCCTTAACATAGATATACTGTGCTGACCCAGCTGTCAGTGCGACAGTTGCAGTTCCTGTGCTGTTAGCTGATTCTGACATTGCTCCGGCCAATGAAGACGCCGTCCCCTTGCCTGGATCAATTGAGCTTGGGCTAGTTGGCTGTATAGACGGATTCTTGATCATAATGTCAACCCACCCTTTAGTAGGCAGCTTGCTCGTATCAGTATACAATGTATCGGTTACAAGATATCTTGCACTCTGCAATCCGATTCCATAGTCTGCAACATTTATTACTACTGAGTCTGGAGATGCCAGATCTACTCTCTCAAGGTTATCTGTTCTCCATGCATTCCATATATTGCTCCCAAGGGTTATGTTAGCTAATGGCGATAAGTCATCTGCCAAAACTGGTATAATTTCAGTTTTAGTTTCGTCGCAATCTTTACAAGTGTACTTCATTGAACCTGTAGTATAGTAAGTTGCCGGGGAAACCACCACGCCGTCATCCCAATTATGATCCGTAGTTATTGTCATTCCGCAGCTGCAGACGCCTGTATGCGTATACGCATTATTGCTCGTATATGTGAATTTATGTTTGTGATTGATAACTGTGAACTTTGCAGTATCAAGTGTTGCATTTCCTGCAATCAATGCTGGAGGTTCGAAGTTGAAAGTCAAATCGAAGGAATCAGGTACTCCTTGACCCTGACCTCCTGCCATCGGCGCGAACTTCTGCTGCATATAATTCTTATTAATGGTTACGATATTTCCGTTAACTGTATAATCAGTCCCCTCATTCAATGTCGATTCACCATTCTTTATCGATGACAAAGTATTACCATTTAGGTTCATCGCAACCGACATATCTACTTGATTCTCGCTATTGAACTCGTCAGATGCTTTGCTCAAAGTCGACTGCCCATAAACCACCAGTGGTGAGACGCTGACATATTTTACATTGCCGGATACATCGGTAGCGCGCAGATATACATATTTAGTACCAATACCGTTTATTGCAACAGTACCAGCGCCACTATCCAAAGTTACCGGTGACCATCCAAGTGTTGGCAAGCTGCCTGTTGAACTAAATGCGGCGTCCGCAATTAAATATTCCACACTGGCAATTCCGCTTCCATCATCACTTGCTGCAATGTTTATCACAGGTTCAGATCCGGTTGCATATGCCAAGGCCGTTCCAGGCGTTCCACTGAAAGTCGTCCATGAAGTCGTACCGATTGAAGCCGTTAAAGACGGCGCCGTGTTTTCATCAAGCATAGGGATCACTTCTTTTTTTGTTTCTCCGCATGCAGTGCATTTATAGGTCTTTTCTCCCTGTTCTGTAAATGATGCAATCTTGGTAATTGTTCCTTCATTCCATGTATGCGCCTTTGTCTCTTTTTCTCCTCCGTTAGCACATGTCCTGCTGTGGGTATCCGCATTGTCGGATGTCCATGCGCTCCAGTCATGACCGAGAGCAGGAATAGTTTGTTGTCCCACATATGATCCGCATTTATCATAATTATAGCACTTATATGCTTTTAACCCTGGTTCCGTACATGTAGGTTCTTTTATTGTAACTAAACCTGCATCATAATTGTAATAATGATCATCCTTTGTAAATGTATAGTTGAATGCTCTGAAGAAATTATCTCCAGATAGCAATGTTATCTTCATGGATGAACTGCCCGTCAAGGTTGCCGGTCCATAACAACTATATACACTTTGGACAGTGGTACGCGTTTTTACTGGAGTGATTTTGACAGTAATCAACTGATTGCTGCCTACCCAACATGGTAATTTGAAATTTCTAGCACCATTTACCGCCTGGGTATATACGTGATCGCCATCACCATAGTTTATGGTAATCGATTTAATGTTGGTATCCTGCACCTTTTTCATCAAATAAAAATGTGTTTGATGATACCATAATCCATCTTTAATTGAAAGCCAGTCCATATAATTTACATCACTAAATTTCTTACCCGTTTCGAAATCTACGATGTCACCAGCACCCCATGCAAAATATGTTGCTGCATATGTCCATGTACTAGAATATACCTGATGGAAATAAACAAGTCCATTTTCCATTTCCATCTCCCAAACTGTCGCTTCTGATGGATCAGTCGTGGTACGAATATATGGTTTTATAGAAAATTTCTCCAGATATTTTCCATTAGGCAACCTGAACTTTACATAGTGAAGCCAGTTTCCATTTCTGTCATACCTCATAACAGGTTCAAATGTCAGGCCGGTCTCACTCTGCACATCGGTCGTCAATGAAGATTTATCTCCAGCAGCTCTGGCACTGCGCGTATATTGGTTAGCAGGATAATATATGTTTGAGTTCCCGCAAAAGTAACATGGTGTATCACTTTTTTGGGACTCAAGCAGAGCATACTTATTTCCGTGCAAAAGATCATCTAATGTTGGAAGGCTATTTACCTGATCGTACTCCATTGATGTACTCTCATAAATCGAATAGCCATAAGCAGTATTCTGATCCAATGCCACAAACGGTGTCATCACTACCACTGTACAGATGCACAGCATAATGGTCAACATTCTTTTCCTAACGTTCATAACTACTTTCTCCCTTCGTAACTAGTGGGCCTATGTCTTTCTCTTTTCCTAACGCTTAAAACAGAAATAATTACTCCCACTGTAAAAGAAATTACAGCAACCAGAACATACGAACCTATGCCTGTATTGAGTAGCAAAGTGCCGTAATTCCGGTTCATGGCGATCTGGTTCCCTAGTTCTTTGTGGAATAATAACATCAAGACCACAAAAGCAGCCGTAATCATCAAAGTCGTACCAATAAGCAGAGGTACTTCCCAATGATATCTCATCTCACGAATATCGGTTTCCCGTCGCCGCACTTCTTTTAGTGCTTCTTCCCTTGAGTAAATCATATTAATTATCTCCCACCCTAAAGATGAATTCACAACACACCTTTAACATATCCCTTTGTATCTTTAGATGCATGTTTTCGCAAAATCTCGCAGCGAAAGCGTGGTTATCTTTTGGTTATCTTTTGGTTAAATTTCAACGATTATCACAGCTATTAGCATGACTGATTCCGTTGCTCTATGCTACTTCCTTTATCGCGTCCATTGTGCTCCTCCAATCACTGACTGCAGATATTTTTAACAGAGCCCCTGCCGCAGCAGGAGCCCTGTCTTATAACGTTAAGTTTTGTGTTCGGTTTCTATTTCGGTCCACCATAGTTGATATTGGAATATACACTTGTTGGTGTGACAATTATTTTCTGTACTTTATCACCATTTGCAGCTGATGTTGAACCATAGACCGTCAGGTTTGTTCCCGAATCGGTCGAGGCATTAGAGAAACATCCATAGTAAGATGATGGATTAGCATTGATCTGCATCTCGCCTGTCAATGCTTTGCACCTTTCGAATGTGCTTAACATGTCTGTTACGCTTGCCGGTATTACCGAAGGTCCCGTAACAAGCACCTCACAGTCAAAAAATGTGTAATCCATTTCCTCTACGGTTACTGGTATTGCTGGCGCTGCCGTTAATGCTGTACAGCTATCGAATGTGTTATTCATATACTTTAAGCTTGTACAACCGGCTAAATTCGGAGCTGTTGCAAGCGATGTGCAGCCATTGAATGTTTTATCCATTTCTACAACGCTTGACGGTATTGTTGGTGCAGTTGTAAAGTTTATACATTCCTGATACCAAGCATTCATTTTGGTTGGCGTAACGCTGGCGCCTATTGTTGATGAAACCACCTGCGTTTTATAGGTGTCATCTGTCCATGGAGCCCATTGTGTTTTATTATTTGAATGATCAAATGCAACAGTATTTCCTGTACCTGTTATTGCAAGCACTCCTTCAGAATTTAGCGTTGCCACTACTGAGCTGGTTCCATTAGAGCCATCATAGTAGGTATCCCCATCTCCGCCGATATTCCATGTACCTATGGTTTTTACTGCGTATTCTATATTGGAATTTCCTGTTTGTAAGCCCATTGTTTTGGT
>Ga0070399_1004314_pt1 | contig 11843 bp, 1 predicted proteins | sample BioMet4_FD_61217 | JGI IMG/M metagenome (GOLD analysis project Ga0070399, IMG submission 61217) | Microbial communities from bioreactor (seeded with sewage sludge) at LBNL, California, USA - Biofuel metagenome 4 (version 1) | ecosystem: Engineered > Bioreactor > Anaerobic > Unclassified ... | reverse complement strand
CCGCCGGGCCGGCGGAAAAGGCGTTCCGCCATCCCGCCGCATGGATCTCGCCCGTGATCTCCAGTGTGCTGACGGTGTTTTACTGCCATTGGGGCGACTGGGCGGAAAACGTCGTCTGGTGCGGCCTGATGGGCGCGTCGGGCTGGTTCGCCATCCGGGGCGTAATCTGGGCCGCGCGGCGGAAGGAGACGGCAAGGCGCAATTTTCACATCGCCGTGCTCCTGCTCATCGCCGTGGAGTACTGCCTGTGGACGGCTTCCTGCTTCTGGACGTCCGATACGCTGGCCAATCCCTATTTCTGGTTTGATTTCGGACTGACCGCCGCCGCCGCGCTGCTTTTCCCCGCAACCGAAAGGGCGGTGGGCAAATGACCAACATCGACCACATCTACATATGCATGGCCGCGCCCCTTCTGATTGGCATGCTGTTCGCCGGCCGCCGGCGGCGGTCGGACTTTCTTTTTGTGCTCTCCGGCATGACGGCCTGCCTGCTTTCAGCGTACGTCAGCGGCTTTTTCACGGGGTTCTACGGCGCGGACGTCTCCACCGCCACGGCTGAGATCACGCCGGTGGTGGAGGAGGTTATCAAGCTGCTGCCGCTGCTGTTTTATCTGCTGGTGTTCGAGCCGAAGCCTCAGCGGGCGCAGACCGCCGCCATCGTGATCGCGGTGAGCTTCGCCACCTTCGAGAATACCTGCTGGCTGGTGAAAAACGGCGCGGAGCATCTGGGCTTCCTGCTGCTGCGGGGCTTCGGGGCGGGCGCAATGCATGTGATCTGCGGCGCGATGGTCTCGGCGGGACTCGCCTACGCCTGGCGCTCGACGTGGCAGAAGGTGGCCGGTACGACGGGACTCCTGTGCGCCGCCGTCACCTTTCACGGCATGTATAATCTTCTGCTCAGCGCCGGCGGCACGCTGCAGTCGCTGGGCTACGCGCTGCCGATCGCGGCCGCGCTTCTCGGCTTTGCGGCGACGAAGCTGCTGCATCTGCGAACAGACGAATAGCTTTCCCCCGACTTTCCGGGCCGTCCAAAACGGGCGGCCCTTTTTTGTGCATTTTTTCGAGGTATTTTTGCGAGAAAAAGCGAGTGTTTTTCAAGTCGTTTGTATTTATATAGGTAGAGAGAATAATTTTGGGGAGGTGCCTCGGGATGAGAAGCACAGCCGAACGAACGGCGCTGATTTTGCGCAGGACGCGAGCGCTGTGCAAAAACCGCGTGAAACGTGAACGCGCGACATCTCCACCGCGAAAAACAAAACAGGCTTCCCCAAAAAGGCAGGTATTCGCAGTCACGGCGGCCGTCGTCAACGGATCGCCACAAAAGAGCGGGAGGAAAGAAAAAATGGAGAACCGTAGGATTAAAGCGCTTTTCAGAAAGTCGATCAGCATGCTTCTCGCAGTCATGATGCTGTTCAACATGACGGAGGGCGCTTTCGCGTACATGTTCGACAATGTTCGCACCGCGCAGGCCGCCGCCGAGGCCGGTGAAAAAATCAGCGTCACCGATCAGTCCGGCGTCACAACCGACGTCAGCAACAGCAGCGAATGGGAAACCACATACCCCTACGGCGCCTTCGCCTTTGAAAAGGCAAACCTTACCGTTGATGAGGGCGGAGATACCGTCATCAAGGTCTATCGTCTCGGCGGCACGACCGGCCGCGCGACGGCGTACATCACCTATGAGCCGCTCGTCTACCAGAACACGGACGGCACCAGGGAATATGCCAACGCCCTGAGCTCCGACGACGTCGAGGTGGACGTCGAGGAGCCGCAGCCGGCCGCGCAGTATGAGGCCGTCGGCAAAAAGCCGGACCCCGAGGAGGGCGGCACCGCGACCGTCAAATATGAGAAGGGCTCCGACGGCTACACGCTCTCTTTGAGCGAAACCGCCGACACCTACCAGTGGCAGATTCTTTCCGGCAGTCTCTGGATGAATATAACCGACGCCACAAAGGCTACCGTTCCCATGGACGCGGGTTATGTCGAGGGCGGTCAGTATGACTTCCGCTGCGTCTATACGACCGGCGGGACGGCCTACTGCTCCTCCTCCATGAACGGCACGGCCTATGTCAAGCCGGCCGCCGAAACGCCCGAGGCCATGCCCGAGGGCACGGCGCTCAACGCCGAGCCGGTCTATACCCCGCTCGCGCTCGACAGCGAGGAATACGGCAAATACTCCGGTAATATCTTCCAGCTCATTTTCGCCGACGGCGAATGGGTCAAGGAAATCCATATCAAAACCACGGACGACGCCGAGGCAGAGGCCATCGAGGGCTCCGCCTTCACCATCCGCTACTACGACGGCGGCGACATCTTCGCCAACGCCAATACCATGCTGCTCCGCGTCCAGGACAACGACAAGGCGCTTCCGAGCACCATCGGCTTCGAGACGTCCGCGATCGCGGCCGACAAGGCCTCCGGCAAGGTCAAGCTCACCGTGAAGCGCGTCGGCGGCAACACGACGCCCGTAACCGTGGCCTACGCCACAGAGGACGGCACCGCGAAGGCCGGCACGGACTACGCCTCCGCCTCCGGCACGATGATGTTCTACGCCGGCGTCGACACCCAGAGCGTCACCGTCGATCTGATCGACGACGGGAAGGCCAGCGAGGATAAGCTCGACTTCTCGTTCACGCTCTCCGACCTCAAGGGCGACGACGACTGCACGTTCGAGGGCGGCGGCGACACGCTCTCCGCCGCGGTCAGCCTTTACAATTCCGGCACCGGGGACGGCAGCAATCTCGCCACCCAGCTCCATGACGCGAGCGCCGTCGACCTGACCGGCGGCCTCGAGGAGTCCCCCACCGCCGCCAACTCCGGCAGCGAGCCCGTCGTCGGCGTGCCGAACGAGACGGGAACCGTGGACGACTCCGTCCGCGCGCAGCTCGTCCCGACGGACAAGCTCGACGGCGAGCTCTCCGCCCAGCTCCACCAGTACAAGGACGCGAGCGGCGTCCTCAAGGCGCTCAGCTTCACCAATTACGCCGGCGGTTCTTATTGGCCCGGCAGCTACAACGCAAATTTCTATTCCGATTGGAGATGCACATACGAATGGAGCGACGACGGAAGTTCCGACCAGCAGGTATACGATTATACCATGTCAAATAACGTGACCGGCACCCTCGGCTCCGGCGCGAAGGAGACGATCACCAGCGGCTTCGCCGTCACCAGCAAGAACGAAGTAACATACAACCTGAGCTATTTCCCCGGCGCCGACACAGCCGGCCAGATCAGCCAGATGTTCAGCGGCTTCTCCGCCAACGGGAAGGTGGACTGCGCTTCCGACACAACCTACCTGAGCGGATCAACCTATTATCATTCCTATCTGTTCCCGCGGCTGGAGGTTTTCCAGGCCGGCGGCGGCAGCACGGATACCGACTCACGTCCCGTGATCGTCAAAGCCGAAGGCGGAAACTGGGCCGGCAGCACAGCCACCAAGGTGTACGCCACCAACGACTGGGTCAACTATTCCAACCCGCTCGACTTCAGTTTCTCCCGCTCGCTCGACATCAGCAAAAGCGCCTCCTTCAACATCAAAATGAGCAATTACAACAACACGAACGAGCGCACCGACGACGATATGAACAACTATACCATGCTCTGGCTCAAGAACATGACGTTCACGCGCCGCACCTTCGGCGCAAACGCGTTCTTCATGGAGATCTCCACGCCCAACGACGCGAACAACACGCCGCTCGGCTGCTCCGCCCTTTCAGACGACAGCGTGCTCTACAGCAAATATCTCGAGCCTGCCGTCACCATCGACACCGTTCAGAAAGACGGGCTAAATATAGTAATGGGCGGCGCGACTTCCTCCAACGCGCTCTACGTCGGCAGCACGCTGACCCTCAGAGCGAACGCCCAGGCCGCGAACTTAGGCTACGCGCTTGCGGACAACGGCCTTGTGATCTATCAGAGCAAGGACGGCGGCAAGAGCTGGAGCGAGTTCAACAAATTCCTCAAGAGCTATTCCAACGGCGCTTACACCGTCAAGCTCGTCGGCGGCGACTCAGACCATCTGGATTCCTCCGATCTGTCGGCGCTCTACAAATTCCGCCTCCTCTACGTACGCAGCAGCACGGTCACGCTGAACATCACGCCCTCCGTGCCGCGCGCCAGCGGAAGCGCCTCCGCCGCCATCGACACGACCAAAACCGGCGGAGCCTGGACCCAGCTTTATAACAGCATTTCGAATCACAAGATCACGCTGCACTACAGCGCCTATACCAGCGGCGGCGACTATACCAATAAAAACAGCAGCGGCACGGTCGTCGACAACACGATAACGCAATCGCAGGGTGTGCCCGCTACGAGTCCCCTCACCGTGAAGGACGGGGCGGCCACCTGGAGCTTTGACGTCAAAAACCTCCAGTACCTCAACTTCAACCTCCCGGCGGAGGACCTGATCGTCTACAACGGCCGCTCCTACGCCGGCAACGAGAACATCTACCTGAGCGCCAAGGACTACGTCGGCGGCTCCATGGTGTTCTACTACTACGACTCCGAATACCAGAACGCCATCAGCGCCATGACCACGACGATCATGAGCGCGGGACTATACTGGGATAAAAATGGAAATGGAAAAATCGACGGCACCTTCGATAAAGACGGCATCTTCAGCCTGACGGAGAACGCCGACGAGTTCGTCGAGCTCCTGCCCGACGGCGACTACGACGAGACGCTCTTTCAGCCGCTCGACGGAAAGCCGTACATTCTCCGCTATACCTATTCCATGCTGCCGCGCTGCCTGATTCTGCCCGCAGGCGCGAAGGATACCGACCGCGCGCAGCTTATGCCCGCTTTCGTCACCGCGCTCGACGCCAACACGCCGGCTTACGCCTCGCTCACGAGCGAGCAAAAGGCCTACCGGTACATCCGCAGCGGCAAGCTCGCGGACGACACCTACACCTCCGACAATCACGTCATGTACGGCGCGGCGGCGACCGTCACCTCCGTGGTGGACGTCCCGCTGGGCGGCGACAAGAGCCCGACGAAGCTCAACGCCGACGGGAACGCCTACGTCTGGTCGCCGAACTTCGCCGACTCGGCGGACAACCTGCTGTTCTACTACACGTCGCCCGAGCCGATCACCGTGACCAACAGCGCCGCGGGCGCGACGAAGATCGCCGCGTGCACCGAGACGAAGAACATTCTCGGCACGATCACGGGCTATCAGTACGATGCCGACGGGCTCGCGAAGATGAACGGTTATCTAGCCTCGTTCACCGGCTCGAGCACCTGCGCGCTGGTTTCTCAGATCCAGACGGCGACGACCGGCAAGTTCGAGGAAAAAAGCGCCAACACCGATCAGGTCATCAAGCCCGACGCCGTTACCGTGAGCGGCATCCGGACCTTCCCCGACGCGGGCTATCTCAACACGATCGGCACCGCAAGCGGCTCGAGCGTCAACCCCAACGCCGCGCAGGACATGGGCGATTCGGGCAACGAGATGCCGGAATTCAACTCCGATCTCGGCATCAACTTCGGCTCCAACGAGGTCAGCGTGACCGACTACGCCACCTTTGTCTGCGACGGCGACAAGGTGGGCTTCGCCGTGGGCCTTCCGCTCGGCGAGGTCGGCGCAACCAAGGAAGACGCCAAGGGCTTCAAGAACGAAAACAAGGAAAAGTGGACCCAGTTCGGCGACTTCTTCAACAACATGAAGGACTCCGACGAGAGCTACAAGAACGCGAAGAACGCGAAAACCGCCGGCAAGGATCAGAAAGACAGCGGCTTCAAGTCGAAGGACTTCTCGGTTGAGTTCTCCGTCGGCCTCGCGTTCATGTGGGTCTACAACCCGCTCGACAACGGCTACTACTTCGAGGGCATGACCGTCTCGGCCACCGCCGAGCTGACCTTCCGCCTACAGATGCGGCTGGCCGTCTGCCCGGTGTTCTATGTCTACATGGAGGTCGGCGCCTCGCTGGAGCTCGGCACGGGCCTCGGCGTCATCCGCGACTCCGTGGACGGCACGCCCGTTATCGACGAGCGCCTCAACGCCGCAAAGGCGACGTCGCTCACCTATACCAAGGGATCTGTCGACACGACGGGGTATTTTATCAGCGACAGCGACTATAAAAAACTGCAAACGCAGAACCCGTCGGAAAGCGAGAAATACCCTAATGCATACGTTGTCGACAAAGTAACCTACCACTGCGCAGCAGCTTACAAGACTTTCGATGCCGCGCGCCAGGCCTGTGCCAAAAATCTGGGCATGGAGTACACGTTTATAACGGATGCCAAGGCCTTTAACATCCGCTTCACCGGCAAGATCACCGTGAACGTCTACACCATGCAGAACGGCGAATACGCGGAGGCGCCCAAGACCGACGGCTATGTCACCGGCTACATTTCCTCCGACGGCACGGAGGACACGCAGGTCGTGCTGAAAAAGCAGGACGGCCTGACGCTCGGCAGCAAGGTTATGGTCGTTCTCCGGCCGATGGAGAATGCCGACACGGGCAACGTCAGCACCATCTCCTACATCGCGCCGATCACCGGCATCCGCAACGAGGTCTACTGGAAGGGCGTCAGCATCGCCCCGTCCGTCAGTATCGAGGGCGGCATGGGCGTTGGCATGGAGCTACTCAAGGCGGAGCTGTACCTCAAGCTCTCGCTGGAGGCCTCCTTCACGCTCGGCAAATTCAACGAGGGCTACCTTAAAAACGCCGACGTCGATAAATACGAAGGCGGCACGGTGGACAGCTTCGAATTCTACATCGGCATCGGGCTCCGGGTGGTGCTGGTGTTCTTCACCTTCGAGCTGGACGCCGTCGGCTGGTCCGCAAGCTACGACGGAGACGCCGACAAATGGGAAACCGGCTGGAAATTCCTCAACGATCTGGTCGGCCAGAGCGCCGACGGCTCGGGCAGCGTGACGGTCGGCCTGCCCGACAACTCCACCGAGCAGCAGCTCTACACGCCCGAGGACAACGCCGACGCACTCAGCGCGCAGGCGTATGATCCGACCGACTCGAACGTTCCGTTCCAGTACTCCGGCTACGGCTCCTCCGTCAACGCGGCGCAGCTGACCACCGGCGACCTCTCCGGCAGCAGCTACAAGGTCGTCACCACAGGCGGCAGGGACTTCGTGGTCTACGTCAGAAAGCTCACAGGTACGGCAGCCGAGGACGCCTCACAGCTCGTCATGTCCGAGCTCAAGACCAAGAAGGTATCCACAGAGGGCAACGAGTACACCTACGGTCTCGTCAACCCGGCCGACTCGAGCAATACAACCACGCCGTACATCGTGCTGGATACGTCCCGCGACAACAGCGACAACGTCGTCACCGACAACGCCGGCGACCTGGACTTCGACGTCCGGACGTCGGAAAGCGGCGGCACCTATACCGTGCAGGCCGCGTGGGTCAGCTACGCCTCCCCGACCGCCGCGCCGAAGGAGAGCGACTACTATACCGTAAGCGGCACGCCGATCGACGCCACCGCATATGCCGCCCTCACATCCGGCACTGAAGCCTATTACGCCATCGTCGATGACACAACCACTACATATCAGCTTTGCAGTGCCTACGGAACCTACAAAACCGCGCAGGCAGCCAGAGACGCCTTTACCGGCGACACGAACAGCTTCAAGACCGACGCCCAGTGGCGCGCGGCGCGGACGGCAAAGAACAAGACGGTCCGCACCGCCTCGTGGAGCTTCACCCGCGTGACCTCCGAAGGCGTTGACACCGACACGAACGCCGCCTCGTTCTCCGCGGCCGCGGCGCTTCCCGCCGCGAACGCCGGCTACTTCCTGCCCTCCGTCGGCGACGGCGGCGCGGTGTTCTACGGCAGCGTCGCCGCGTTCGACAACGGAACCGCGTACAGCGATTACGACAGCTACCTGACAGCCGTAAACATCAACAGCAAAGGCGAGGAATACGGCTACAACAACTATCTCCGCACCATGAAGAAGTCCACGCTGGACGTCTACGGCACGCAGTCGGCGCTGAACCTCGCGTACTTCGACGGCAGCGCGTGGAAAACCGCGTCTCAGTCCCTCAACCCCGGTCAGACGCTCTCCAACGTCGAGTTCACCAAGCTCGACGACGACGCGTACTACGTGGCCTACACCACGAAGGAATACAGCTACGTCGGCAAGGGCACAGAAGCCGATCCCTATACCGACCTCGTCACGCAGGACAGCCTGTATCTCCGCAAGGTGACGGTTACCGGCGATTCCGGTTCAAAAACGGTCGAATGGGGCAGCCCGTATCTCATCCGCCAGACGTGCGACTACGACCATAACACCGGCAAGGACGGCGTCTACACAACCGGCGGGCTTTCAAAAGCCTACGACAGCCCGTACATCTCCAGCCTCAGCTTCCTCACCGGCAAGATCGACCCGGACACGCTGACCGGGAGCGCCGAGAACTTCTCCGCGCAGGCGGTCGAGACGCACACCTTCCTCCTCTTCGAGATGGACGGCACCACCTACATCATTCTCGACAGCAGCCTCAAGAGCATCACCGGAATGCCGGATACAGCAAGCGGCAAGACCTCCGGCACGATCTACCCGTTCTTCACCGGCGCGACCCGCACGAATTCGGGCGCCAATAAAACCGCCGCCACCTCCACCGACACCGCCTCCGGCAAGATGCAGGTGACCATCGGCGCGAACGCCGCCGGCGACATCTACGCGGTCTACGCCGGCTCCGTGCCCGACACCACCAACAACGCGCTGTACATCTCCTATTACAACCCCGATACCTATACCGACGGGACGGCAACCAAGGCCATCGGCTGGAGCGACGGCGTCATGCTGGTCATGAACCACATGAACACCTACGAGGCCGCCATCCGCGAGGGCTGGGACGACGTGACCACGCAGGCCGCCTATCTCGGCCTGAGCACCACGAACGGCCTCATCGGGAGCAAGGCCGACATCAAGACTCTCTTTGGCGCCTCCAGTCCCGACGCCGTCTCGACCGACGCCTACGCCGCGCTTCAGGCGGCGAAAAAGACCGATCTCGGCGATAAGAAAAACTTCACCTTCACCGGCATCCAGGCCGTCACCGGCGTGGACGGCGAGCTGCTCATTCTCACGCAGGGCCTGACGCAGACGCTGAAGCTCTATGGGACCACTGACAAGACCGTCGCCCCCGACAAGGATACCGCCGCCGTAAACGGTCTTTACGCCATCAGCTACGGCAAAGCCAAGGCGCAGCTCAGCGAGGGCAGCATCTCCTTCGCGGGCGTTGAGAACTTCGCCGCGGGCAGCAAGCTCTACGTGGACATCAGCGCGCTCAACGCGGGCGACACCGCCATCCGCGCCAGCGAAAGTCAGGCCGCCACGGCGACGCTCAACGTCGGCACCGTGGCTTCCGACGGCACGATCACGCTCGGGCAGGAACTCAAATCCTGGAGCATCAAGAGCAACGTGCGCTCCGGGCAGAAGCTCTCCCTCTCCGGCGCGTGCACCGCGCTGACCTCGGCGCTGGGCAACAGTTCGTTCATCCTGACGGTGACCGAGAATAAAGCCTACGTCGGCGAGAAGAATGCCCAGACCTTCCGGCTCGTGCTCAAGACCCTGACGCCGCGCGCGGATCTCGCGGTGGAGAACTTCGCCGCCGTGCCCGTCCGCGTGGAGGACAACGGCGCGAAGACCGTCCTGAAGGTCAGCTTCACCGCCGCCAACCGCGGCACGGCCGCCGCGACCGGCGTGTACGCGAAATTCTCCTACGCCACCGGCGAGAAGGACAAATACGGCAATTCCGTCTACGCCGACCTCACGCCCGACAGCAGCAAATTCACCATCGGGCAGGAAACGGCGCTCTCGTCGCAGTCGCTCACCAAGGCCGGCGTGCTCGATCTCTACGGCCTTAATTCCGACGGGACGACCAGCTCCGACAATCTGGGCATCGCCAAGGGCCGCACCGTGACCGGTGAAATCACTGTGCCCTGCAACTATTTCGCCTCGGGCGACGCCAAGGCGCTGGACATCAAGGTGGAACTGGCCGAGGGCTACGCTCAGCTCAGCGCCTCCGGAACCGACTCGTCCGCGCCGAATGAATACTACACCGCGAACAACAGCGCCTCCGCTCTGGTGCAGGCTACCGACGTCTTTGAAGCGCCGGACAGCGTCGTTCTCCCCGTAGGCACCACGACGCTCGTTCCCGTGACGATCTACAGCTCGCGCGGCACCCGCCCGGACTATGCGGCGGTCGAGATCAAAAACGACGCGGACGGCGAGAACCTCGGCATCCTGAACTTCAAGCAGACCTCGGCGTCCGGCGGCAAGGTCAGCGGCGTCCTTTCGATCACGCCGACCGCGAAAGGCAGCGGCGTCCTCCATCTCTACGACACCGCGACAAGCGAATTTGTCGCCGTCGCCTTCGAGATCACCGATGCGGGCACCGGCATCGACATCTACAACGACAACGACGCCTTCGCCTTCAAGAATGCCAACGGGTCGGCATACAGCGCCGCCGCGGCCGCCGACACGCAGAACTGGCGGTTCTACGGCCTGACCTCCTGGGGCAGCACCGATACCAATTCTCTGGAGGTTCCCCTGCGCGCCAACATCTCGCACGGCACAAAGGGCGCCAGCTTCACGTTCTCCACGGTGGCCGAATCGATCAAGCTCTATTTCCAGGGCACCGTGACCGTCAGCAGCAGCCGCCCCAACTTCGCGAGCGCCTCCTACACCAACACGACAGGCGGCAGCATTCCGACCGATATCCAGCTGGGCACCAACGCCAACAACGACTCCTACACCGTCACCGTCACCGTGACCAGCGACTCGGCGAACTTCGACCGCCTGCAGGAGACCTACGGTACGGGCGGCGCGCCGACGCCCACGCTGGACAAAACAAGTCCGTCCTTCTTCTGGAGCCGCAGCTTCCCCGGCACCGGCGTGATCGGCACAGATACCACCACCGTTCCCGTCACTCTCTACGTTCTGGATAACTCCGGTCTCTCCTACCTGACCGTCGACGGTACGCGCTATGACACGGGCAGCACCGAAATCACGCAAACCGACGGCGAGGGCGGCAGGCTCTGGGCCTATACGTTCCAGATCTCGGCGAACGGGAGCCATAACATCTCCGCCTGGGACACCTCCGGGAACGTCGCCTCCACAACGCTGCTGGTCGACTGGTTCCTGAAGCCCGCGAACGAGGACACCAACAAGACCATCGAGGTCCCGCAGTACACGGCAGGCTTCTGTCTCGACGCCGCGGCTCTGGACCCCGCCGCGCAGGTCGGCATTTCCGACGTCGGCAAGCTGAACATCACGTTCAAAGAGGCCTCCGCCAATACAAAGAAGTCGGACAACACGTTCAGCGTCTCCAAGCTGAACGACGCCGGCACCGGTTTTGAAGCTGTCAGCGGCGACAGCGCCAAGTTCCCGATCAGCGGAAACGGCATCTACTACACGCAGACCGTGAACGAGGACAATACCTGGTCCGCCTCGCTCCTCTCCATGGATCGCGTGGACAGCAACGCGCCCAGCGTCAGTCTCAAGTTCGACGCGGACGCCCTGACGCTCTCGTGGAGCGCCTCCAAGAAAAGCTCGAACACCGCCTCCGCGATTACCTCGGTGACGATCAACGGCTATAAGGTCAACACCTCGACCGGCATCAAGCTCAGCGGCACCCTGCCGATCACCTGCGGCGGCATATACACGATCACCGTCACGGATCAGGCGGGCAACAAAGTATCCCAGGACAACCCCGTCTCGCTGCCGATCGACATCTCCAAGTGCACACTGACCGTCCAGAACGCCTGGAACCAGGCCGGCACGAACGGCGCCGTCGCCTTCTCGGGCACATCCGCCATCACCGGCGGCAACTACACGAATGACGTTGCAAAAGCCCTGAATCCGTCAGCCTACTCCGCCTC
>Ga0070399_1004304_pt1 | contig 11875 bp, 7 predicted proteins | sample BioMet4_FD_61217 | JGI IMG/M metagenome (GOLD analysis project Ga0070399, IMG submission 61217) | Microbial communities from bioreactor (seeded with sewage sludge) at LBNL, California, USA - Biofuel metagenome 4 (version 1) | ecosystem: Engineered > Bioreactor > Anaerobic > Unclassified ... | reverse complement strand
GATCAAACGCAACCGGATCGTCCACGCCCGCCAGCAGGGACGAGGCGCGGGAAGAGGTCCACGGCGTTCCCGTCGCAGCGCCGCGCAACAGCGCCTCAAAAAGATTGGACTGACCGCGCGGGCGTTTTTCGAGAAACCACCCCGCCAGCACCGCCGCCAGTGACGGCTCCCGCTTCGCGGCCGAACTTTCCGCGGCGAAAAGCTCGGCGGCCGGCGGAAGACAGGCGCGCGACCACAGGAGCAGCACGCGATCCAAATCCGACTGGCGCGACTCATAGTCCATATGCCGGACCACACCGTCAATCAGCCACATCGGCACATCTTTCATCGTCTCATCGGTTCCGCCCGCCTCGACCATCCAAGAACGCAACAGCGCAACGCAGACCGCCCGGCGGAAAAGGACCAGGTCCGCAGCCTCCGGATCGGGCAGTTCGATCCGCTCACGTATTCCGCCATCGGAATCGCGCAGCCGCGCCGTGAGCACGCGGGTGTCTCCGTCGCTTTTGTCGCCGATCGCGATTTCGAGCGGGCATTTCTGGGCACCGAACTTGAGCCGCGACGTCCGCTCCAGCTCTTCGCGCGTACGCGCCGCAAACGTCAGCACCGGCACCCGGTAGCCCATCTTCGCCGCGGGCGCGTAAATTGCCAAATTGCCATCCTTGGAATAGATGGGTGCCAACGGAAGCGCGTCCCGGGCGAAAGCCGCTGTTACCGCAAGCCCGACGGCAACCGCACACGCCCAAACACGCCACCGGGACGCGCGTCTCTCTCTCTCCAACAACATAAGTCGTATTGTGGCAAGTTGCTTCCGATGTTTCAATCCCAAACAAGTTCATGCTTCAACTGAAAACGGACCTGCGATATACTGGCCCACCGAATCTATGACACAGACCCGTTTGTTTTTATTCTACACTTTTTGGACGACGGTCCTCTTCGTCCCAATCGCTCACGCCGATCCGTTTCGAAGCGCCGTCGCGTGGCGAGGACTTTCGACCGTCGCAAACGCCTTCGGTGTGACCAACGTCGACTGGAACGGCGATTCGCTTTGCTTTTCGAACAGCCAACACCTGGTGCGCTTTTATCAGGGGCGCAGAAAAACCGACATCGACGGCACCATGCTCTGGCTCAACGCGCCGCCCGACGGCTCGGTGAACGACGGCAACTGGCACATCTCCGCGATCGACCTTGACCTGCTGACGATGGCGATCCTGCCCCAACAAGAGGGGGCGCTCAAGCCTCTGCGCGTTATGGTCGACGCCGGACACGGCGGCGAGGACGACGGCAGCAGCAGCAAAAATCCGCGCGTGAAAGAAAAAGACATCACCCTCGCGGTTGCCCTAAAGCTCGGCGCACGCCTCCAAGCCGCCGGCCTGCAGGTTCTCTACACGCGGACAAACGACGTGACCCTCGCGCTTGACGCGCGCTCCGTCCTGGCGCGCCGCAACAAGGCCGACCTGTTCATCAGCGTCCACGCCAACTACGCGCCCAAGTCCGACGTCTCCGGCGTGGAGACCTACGTCCTCACCCCCTGCGGCTACGCGGGCACGGCCGCAGGCAGCCGCATCCCCGGCTGGCAGATCGGGAACCGCAACGACTTCCACAACACCCTGCTCGGCTTCTCCATCCACAGCAAGCTCGCGGGAAACACCGAAACGCCGGACCGAGGACTCAAACGCCAGTCGTTTTCCGTCCTGCGCGAAACAAGTTGTCCCGCCGTCCTCGTTGAGATCGGCTTTCTCTCCAACCGCGCCGAAACGCTCAAGATGCTCGATGCGGCCTGGCAGGAGAAATGCTCCGAGACCCTCGCAGAGGGCGTGCTCACCTACGCAAAGAAAGTCGACGCGCTGGACAAAGCCGTCGCCGCCAAGCACGCTCGCGACAACGAGGCCAACGAGCGCTGGCGCCAGCGCCAATCGGCTCAGACGGCGGCGCAGGCCTCGAAAACGCAATCCGTTCTTTCAACAAACGCGGCCACCCGCGCCCACGCCGTTCTGGCGACCGCTTCCGCGCCGCTTCCCACCAACAAAACCGCAAACGTCCGCATGACGCTCGCGGCTTCTTCAACAGTCAACACGAATGTGCCGCCGCTCGTACTGAGCACCCTGTTCGATTTCTACGAGAACGGACAAACGGAATAGCCGTCATTATATGGATAACAACACCCCCCAGCCCACTCCGATCACATACGCGTCATCCGTCCGCAACTACCTGCTGGCCACCGCCTTGATCCTCGTTCCCGCTCTGATTGGGCTCGGCGTCGTCTTGGCCATCCACAAGGCGAAACCCGTCGCCCAGCCGCCGCCCTGCACCGCCGCCAACGCGCTTCTCGACGCGGCCGCGCCCCAGCTCGCCGACCTCGCCGCGCTGCGCCGCGAACTGCGCCGCGCCGGCGAGGACACCGAGGCGGTCAATGTCAAAATCTGGGCCGCCCACGCCTACACGCCCACCGCCCTGTTTCATCTGGCTCCGCCCGAAGAGGGCTCCGCACACTGGTTCTGGGACCTCTCGCAAGACGGGCGCTTCGCCGTCGCCGCCTCGGCCCAAGCCGACTCCGCCCAGCGCCGCGCAGTCGGACTCTTCGATCTGATCACCGACGAATGGGTCTGGAAAAAAACGTTGCCGTGGCCCGACGCGCACGAGTCCCCCTATGTCTTTAACCGGCACGTCGTTGTGCGCTACACGAAAAACGCGCGGCGTTTCGCAATGGAAATCGACGCCGGCGGCGCGATCACCGGCATCGACTCACTCGGCGCGTCCGCGTTCCAGCCCACCCGCGCAGCGATGGCCCCCGTTCCCGGCTTCCCCGAAACCCCCGTCGCGATTCGCAGCGGCGTCCTGTTCACCGTCGGCACCGATCAGACGCTCTGCGGCTATGCCCTGGAAAAACTTCCCGGTCTCCGCTATGCCGGCCGCGGTAACCTCAACACCGTCTTCTCAGGAAACGGACTGCTGAAGTTCACGGTCCAAGACGGCGTCGTCACCGTATCCGACAGCCTCACGCAAACCGTCCTGCAGCGCGTCAACGCATGGAAACACACCACCAACACCGTCGTGACCGGCACGCTCGTCACGCCCGACGGCTCCCAGCTCAGCATTTTTCTTCGGACCACGTTCCCTGGCACGCCCCCGCAACCGCGCGAATGGAGCGTGAGCCTAGCCACCTATACCGGAACGGTCACCCCCTCGTTCAGCGCCGACGCCCTGCTCGCGAAGCCCAAAATCTCCCTCCAGAAGCAGGCGGTCTCGGCCGACGGCCGCTGGCGCGTGTCGGTCTCCCCATCGAACGATCTCTCTTTTGCCGTGCTGCCCGAAGGCCGCGAAATCGCCTCCGTCAAACTCGGCACATTCCTCGGCGCGAGCACCCCCATCGATCACCTCGCGTTTCTGGAAGAGGGCCGCCAAATTCTGCTCCGTCAGGGCAACGCCTTCTGGCTGCTTGACTTCGCGGCCGTCCGCGGCCAGGCCGACCTGCTGGCGCGCATCGCCTCCTGCGAGAAGTATGTGCCACTGCCGACGCCCGTCGGCGCGAAAGACGGTCTGCCCGCTCCCGCCACGCCTTCCCCCCTCATTCCCGCCACGAGCACCGAGCTGGCCGGCTCCTTCCTCGCCCTCCACGGCGAGTGGTATACCAGCCATCAGGCGTGGGGGTACGCCGCCGCCAGCTTCGAGGAGGCGGCCACGCGTTCAGCGTCGGACGGCCGCGCCCCCCGCGTGAGTCCGCTGCTGCTGTCGCGCGCCCAGATTCTTTCCGGTCAGATGCCGAAAGCCCGCCGCGTCTGCCGCGAAGCCCTGATGCGTCTGCTGACCGATCCGTCGGTCTACAACCGGATGATCCGCTACGAGCTGCAGGGGCTCCTGTTTTCGCGGACGCAAGAAAACCAGGAAGAACCGAAGACCGCGACGCCCGAGCCGCAGACGAGTGAACCGTCGGCCGTGAAGATAACCGCCAAACCCGCCACAAAACCGACTGTCCATCACGAGGCAAAAACACACGGGCATAAGTCCGCCCCCCTTGACACGCCGCATCGAAGTCGGTAATTTAAATGAATTTGTTGCAACAAAAAGAGGATTACCATGCTTGATGTTTCCGATCTGCACAAAGGCGTTAAAATTCAGTTGGAAGACGGCCAGCCTTACCTGATCACCGATTTTGATTTCAGCAAGCCGGGCAAAGGGCAAGCTATTTACAACTGCAAGCTGAAGAACATGCTCACCGGCTCCACGATGTCCAAGAGCTTCCGCTCGAACGACCGCTTCGACAAGCCCGAGCTCACTCAGCAGCAACTGCATTTCTCCTATGAGAACGCGGGACTTTACGTTTTCCAGAACGACGATTTCGAAGAGGTCACGGTTGATGCGGACGTCCTCGGCGACAAGAAGTACTTTCTGATGGACGACATGCCGGTCGACGCCCTGTTTTTCAACAGCAAGGTGATCGAAGTCGAGCTGCCCAACCTTGTCGAGCGCAAAGTCATCAAGTGCGAACCCGGTGCCAAAGGTAACACGGCGTCCGGCAAAGTCACCAAGCCCGCCACCGTCGAAGGCGGCTACCAGTTGCCCGTTCCTCTCTTCGTCAATGAGGGCGATATGATCCGCATCGACACCCGCACCGGCGAGTACAACGACCGCATCCGGGCCTAACTGATCTTTTTCCTGATCGGCCCGCCGATTCGGTTTGACGAAGTGCCCGCCGACCTGATAAAGTACAGACCTTGTTTTTCACCTCTTCGGGGCGTAGCGCAGCCTGGTAGCGCGTTTGCTTGGGGTGCAAAAGGTCTCGGGTTCAACTCCCGACGCCCCGACCATTTTCAACCCTCGGTTTCACTGGAAAAGCCCAATGAAACCGGGGGTTTTGTTTTTAACCCTGCGCAGAATGCGTGACGCGTTTTTTCAGATGTCTTCGGACTTTTCCCAAAAAAACACATGCGCTCGTCTGACACTCTGCAACCGAAACGAAGAAAAGCCTCTCTGTCAGACCTTTGCCGATAACGCCCACACGCACTTTCGCGACTGACTCCTTCGGGTTTAGCAAATGACAGAATCAGTAGCCTCCGACCGCTTCTCTCATTCCTTACGTCAATCCATCTCGGCTTTCCGCATTCGCAATTTTCTTTGCAAAACTGCAAAACCGCCAATTGAAAAGTAATTGTTGCACCTGAACAACTTGTGTTATTGTAACATATAATGATTAGAAGATTGGTATTGCTTTTCGCATTTTTTCGCATTCACGTGGTATGATCGACAAGAAAACTCTCTCTGAAACGGACGTCCGCACCAAGTTCATCACCCCGGCCATCGTCGGCGAAAACGAGCAGAAGAAATGGGATGTGATGACGCAGGTGCGGGAAGAGGCCTTTTTCACCAAAGGCCGCGTGATGGTGCGCGGCAAGACCGTCAAGCGCGGCAAAGCCAAAAAAGCGGACTACCTGCTCTACTACAAACCCAATCTGCCTCTGGCCGTCGTGGAGGCAAAGGACAACAACCACGCCGTGGGCGACGGCATGCAGCAGGCACTCGAATATGCGGAGATCCTCGACCTTCCCTTCGCCTACAGCTCGAATGGCGACGCCTTCCTCGAACACGACCGGACCGGTGCCGGAGGCGTCGTCGAGCGGGAGATTCCGCTGGACCAGTTTCCCGCCCCCGAGGCGCTGTGGCAACGGTATTGCGCCGCAAAAGGCCTGACTCCCGCCCTCGAAGCCGTAGCCACCCAAGACTACTATGAAGACGGCTCCGGCAAACAGCCCCGTTATTACCAACAGATTGCCATCAACCGCACCGTGGACGCCATCGCGCGCGGTGTGGATCGCATCCTCCTGGTCATGGCCACCGGAACGGGCAAGACCTATACCGCCTTCCAAATCATCTGGCGGCTGTGGAAGTCCGGCACCAAGAAGCGCATCCTGTTTCTGGTGGACCGCAACGTTCTCGCCGATCAGACCAAGACCAACGACTTCAAGCCCCTCGGCAAGGCAATGACCAAAATTACCAACCGGACCGTCGACAAGTCTTACGAGGTTTACCTGAGCCTCTATCAGGCCGTGAGCGGCACCGAAGAGGAACAGAACATCTACAAGCAGTTCTCTCCTGACTTTTTCGACCTCGTGATCGTGGACGAATGCCACCGGGGCAGCGCGGCGGATGACGCCAACTGGCGCAAAATCCTGGAGTACTTCGCGTCCGCCACCCAGATCGGACTCACCGCCACCCCGAAGGAGACCAAGGACGTCTCCAATATCGAGTACTTCGGCGACCCGATTTACACCTATTCGCTTAAACAGGGCATCGACGACGGCTTTCTCGCGCCCTACAAGGTCATCCGTATCGGGCTGGACAAGGATCTTGACGGCTGGCGTCCCGAGAACGGCCAGAAGGACAAATACGGGCGAGTCATTGAGGACCGCGAGTACTATGTCACCGATTACGACCGGACCCTTGTCCTTGAAAAGCGCGTGATCGTCGCCGCCGCCAAAATCACGGAATTCCTCAAGGCCACCGACCGATTCTCCAAAACCATCGTCTTCTGCGAAAACATTGATCACGCTGAGCGTATGCGTCAGGCGCTGGTCAACGCCAACCCCGACTTGGCTGCCGCCAACAACAAATACGTCATGCGCATCACCGGCGACAACGACGAGGGCAAGGCCCAGCTCGACAACTTCATCGATCCGGAAAAGACTTATCCCGTCCTCGTGACAACCTCCCGCCTCATGAGCACCGGCGTCGATGCCCAGACCTGCCGCCTCATTGTGCTCGACCGCTCGATCAACTCCATGACCGAGTTCAAGCAGATCATCGGCCGCGGCACCCGCATCAATGAGGACTACGGCAAGCTGTTCTTCACCATCATGGATTTCCGGCAGGCGACCAAGCTCTTTGCCGACCCGGCTTTCGACGGCGACCCCGTGCAGATCTACGAGCCCAAGCCCGATGAGCCGCCCCTGCCCCCCGACGAACCGCCCGACACGGGCGACGGCGATGAGATCTTGGTCGATTACCCGCCGAGCGGCGGCACGGGCCAGCCCCCCGGCTCCAAACCGACGCGCTATGTGGTCAACAACGTGGAGGTGACGGTCGTCATGCAGCGCGTCCAGTACCTCGACGCCAACGGCAAGCTCATCACCGAATCGCTGAAGGACTATTCCCGCAAGACCGTTCGACAGGAATACGCCTCGCTGAACGCCTTCCTGTCCGTTTGGAACGACGCCGAACGCAAACAGGCGATTGTGGACGAACTCGCCTCCAGAGGCGTTTTCATCGAAGAGCTCGCGGCGCAGACGGGAGGCGACTACGACGCCTTCGACCTCATCTGCCACATCGCCTTCGACCAGCCGCCGCTGACCCGCCGCGAGCGGGCCGCGAACGTTAAGAAGCGCAACGTCTTCGGCAAATACGGCGACAAAGCCCGCGCCGTACTGGACGCCCTGTTGCAGAAATACGCCGACAGCGGTCTGCAAAGCGTCGAGTCGCTCGACATCCTCAAAGTGGACCCGCTCACCGCCTTCGGAACGCCGGTCGAAATCATCCGGCTCTTTGGCGGAAAACCCGGCTATCTCGCCGCGCTCCGCGAACTGGAAACAGCACTCTACGGCTCAGCCGCGTGATGAGAATGCCTCTCACGGAGGCACAGAGGCGCAAAGATGAATGAAAACGAGATCGGCGCGATTATTGTGGATCATGCGGTTAAGCTGCATCAAACGCTTGGCCCTGGACTTCTTGAATCGGTCTATGAGACCATTCTGACGCGAAAGCTTGAGCAAGCCGGATTGACGGTCAAACGACAAGTCGCAGTGCCCATCGTGTTCGAAGAAATGCGTTTTGACGAAGGTTTCCGCGCTGATTTGATCGTCAACGACAAGGTCATCATCGAACTGAAGTCCGTGGAGAAAGTCATTCCCGCCCACAAGAAACAACTGCTGACCTACTTGAAACTCACCGGCCTGAAACTGGGTTACCTCCTGAATTTCGGGGAGGAGCTTATGAAGCAAGGCATCACCCGTACCATCAACGGCATACTGTAAACCACTCCGTGCCTCTGTGCCTTTGTGAGAGGATATCTCATGTCCAATGTTTCCAATCTCGTCAAAACCATCCAGGACATCATGCGCAAGGACGCCGGCACCTACGGCGATGCCCAGCGCCTCGAACAGCTCGGCTGGATGCTCTTCCTCAAAATCTTCGATGACAGCGAGAAGGAACTCGAACTCCTGCGCGACCATTACACGTCGCCCCTGCCCGCGCACCTGCGCTGGTCGGCGTGGGCCGCGGACGAGGAGGGCATCACCGGCGACGCGCTGCTCGACTTTGTGAACAACACCCTGCTGCCCAAGCTCAAGACCCTGTCGGGCGGCTCGGACAAGATCGGCGGCCTGATCCGTATGACCTTCGAGGATGCCAACAACTACATGAAGAACGGCACCCTCATGCGGCAGGTGGTCAACAAGATCAACGGCATCGATTTCAACGCCTCCACGGACCGCCACCTGTTCGGGGACATTTACGAGAAACTCTTGAAGGATCTCCAGTCAGCCGGCAACGCGGGCGAGTTCTACACGCCCCGCGCCGTCACGCAGTTCATCGTGGAGCAGGTTCATCCCGACCTCAAGAAGCGCGAGACGGTTCTCGACCCCGCCTGCGGCACCGGCGGCTTCCTCACCTGCGTCATCGAGCACCTCCGCAAGCAGGCCAAGACCGAGGACGACGAGCGCCACATCCAAGCGTGCTTCGCGGGCATCGAGAAGAAGCACCTGCCGCACGTGCTCTGCATGACCAACCTGATGCTCCACGGCATCGACGTACCCGCCAATGTCCGTCACGACAACACGCTCGCCCGCCCGCTACGCGACTGGTCGCCCAAGGAGCGCGTGGACGTGATCGTCACCAATCCCCCCTTCGGCGGCATGGAGGAGGACGGCGTCGAAAGCAACTTCCCGTCCGAGTTCCGCACGCGCGAGACCGCCGACCTCTTTCTCGTGCTCATCATGAAGCTGCTCAAGCCCGGCGGCCGCGCCGGACTCGTCCTGCCCGACGGCACGCTCTTCGGCGAGGGCGTCAAGACCCGCATCAAAGAAGCGCTGCTCACCGAGTGCAACCTCCATACCATCGTGCGCTTGCCCAACGGTGTCTTTAACCCCTACACCGGCATCCGCACCAACCTGCTCTTCTTCACCAAAGGCGAACCCACCACCGAAGTCTGGTACTACGAACACCCGTATCCCGAGGGGGCCAAGAGCTACAACAAGACCAAGCCCATCCGCATCGAGGAGTTCAAGCCGGAAAAGACGTGGTGGAAGAAACGCGTCGAGAACGAACACGCCTGGCGCGTGCCCATCGAGACGATCAAGGCGGGCAACTACAACCTCGACATCAAGAACCCGCACCAGACAGTCGACGGCCCCGGCGATGTCGAGCACCTCCTGCCCGAATACGAAAAGCTTCTCGCCCAGATCGCAGAGACCCGCGCCGCGCTCAAGAAAGAGCTTCATCACGCACTAATTGCATCCACCGGAGACGCCGAATGAAGATCGAACCTTTCTTAGAAAAGTTCGCCGAGGTCGCCGAAGCTCCAGACGCAGTTGAAAAACTGCGGAAGCTAATCCTTCTTCTGTCGATAAGAGGCAAATTATCTATACAATCCTCGCAAGAATCCTGTGATTTGCAACTCGCAAAAGCATTTGCATTCGCCAAAGGCAACAAACGGAAAATCCAAACTGATGCAACTGCCACCCCATTTATAATCCCACCAAATTGGGGCTGGACCGCTATTGGGCATGCGATGACGCTTGTCAATGGAATAGCTTTCAAACCAGAGAACTGGACCACCGACGGTACGCCAATCGTTCGAATCCAAAACCTAAATGATGAGCACGCGCCTTTTAACCATTACAATGGGAATATTGCAAAGAAGTTCCTCATCCAATCTGGTGACTTCCTAATCAGCTGGTCTGGAACCCCAGGCACTTCGTTTGGCGCATTCATCTGGAAACGAGGATTGGCGATTCTGAATCAGCACATCTTCCGATGTGAGTTGGTTGATGGCGTATTTATAAAGGAATATTTACGTGTAGCCATCAATGCGCGACTGGACGAGATGATTTTACGAGCACACGGGGCAGTCGGTCTTCGACACATTACCAAAGGAAAGCTCGAAAGTATTCCGCTACCGCTTCCACCCATCGCCGAGCAGAAGCGGATCGTGGCGAAGGTGGATGAACTGATGGCGATGTGTGATCAGCTCGAGGTGCAACTAAACGAGCGAGAGGCTAGACGAGAGACTCTGGCCCATGCGGCACTTGCCCGCTTTACCGCCGCGCCCACTACTGCCAATCTCGAACTTCTCTTCCACGAATCTTTTGCAGTCTCTCCCTCCAACCTACGCAAAACCATCCTCACACTTGCTGTTCAAGGTAAACTCGTTCGACAAGAGCCGTCGGATGAACCCGCCGAACTTGTTTTACGTCGAATTGTTACACAGGATTCGTCTGACAAGACAACAAGAGAGCATGAATCTTGCGACACTTCAGGCTCTATGCCCTTTGATTTGCCCGATGGGTGGTCTGTTGCGAGGCTTGGCTCGATTCTACAGCCCAGACGTGGCATTTCGTACGGGGTGATCAAACTGGGCCCAGAACCAATTGAAAATGGTGTATATGTCCTTCGGTGCAGCAATGTTCGATTCTGCAAGATTGATCTTCGTGGCATCCGTAAGGTTACAGAAGAACTCTCATCAGAATACGGCCGCACTGTTTTGGCAGGCGGGGAAGTTTTAATAAATGTTCGCGGCACACTTGGTGGTTGTGCCGTCGTCCCTCAATCGCTGAAAGGTTATAACATTGCGCGCGAAGTTGCCATGATCCCCATCCACAAAGATTTATCACCTTGGTATATTCTCAATGTAGTCGCATCACCGTACTTCCAAGACAGAATCAATGAAAATCTTCGTGGTATCGCTTACGAGGGACTCAATCTCGGATTATTGCGCGAATTTCAAATTCCAATTCCACCCCTTGCCGAGCAACGCCGGATCGTGGCCAAGGTGGATGAACTCATGGCTTTGGTAGACAAACTGGAAGCGCAGCTTGCCGCATCCCTCTCTGCAGGCGAAAAACTCCTCGCAGCCCTCGTCGCCGAACTTACCTCTCATAAAGGAGGAAGCGATGAAATTTAGGCGATTGCGGATTGAGGGCTACAAGAACGTCAGCTCCTGCGACATCGAATTCATGGAGTCGCCTCTGATCACCGCTGTTATCGGCAACAACGGCAGCGGAAAATCAAACTTGATCGAAGCCATTATCCAAATCCTCATTGGATGCTACTTCGAGAAAGTGCCACAGTTTGAGTTCAAGTTGGAGTTTGAGGCGCAGCGCCGGGTAGTCATCCTTCAGCGAGAAGGCCGCCGGACTTTGGTCACGGTAGATGGTAATCGTATGCCATTGAATTACTTCGCAAAGCGCCTTCGTGATGGCCCAGCACAGGTCTATTATCCAGAGTTAACCCTCATCTATTACTCCGGAGAATGTCAGCGTGTTCAAAAGCTGGTTTCGCGATATCGACGTCATTTCCAACAGCTCACGCGTAACCCGGAAACCGACTGCTTTCGGCCGCTTTTCGTGCAGTCCAGCAACGAGCAGTCACAGGTAATCCTCCTCTCGCTGTTTGCCCACGGTCACAAGCAACTACTTGATCATCTGAAGTTGGAAGAAATTCTGGATGTCAGGATCGACCTACGCTCACCGGACGGATTCGATCCTAAACGCCATGAACCGATTCTCTGGAATACCGAAGGTGCAATTCGCCGAATTGTCGCAGCAATAGATGCGACCTCATCAAGGCAGAGCGGTCTTGGGATCCTTGAGGTACCAGTTGAGTTCACACC
>Ga0070399_1004293_pt1 | contig 11904 bp, 5 predicted proteins | sample BioMet4_FD_61217 | JGI IMG/M metagenome (GOLD analysis project Ga0070399, IMG submission 61217) | Microbial communities from bioreactor (seeded with sewage sludge) at LBNL, California, USA - Biofuel metagenome 4 (version 1) | ecosystem: Engineered > Bioreactor > Anaerobic > Unclassified ... | reverse complement strand
ACCAAGGATGGCTTCGCCGCTCTACTCCGTATCGTCGTCAGGTACTGGAACGGCGAACTCGACTCCTTGTGGTCGGCATCAGCCGCCTGATCCAAGCAAGTGAAATGGGGATGCGCCCGTAAGAAAGAGGGGGTGAACGCGCTCTGCGGCTTGCGCCGGCGCATCGGAAAAGCGTGCCGGGAAAAGGGGCCGGAATGCCAACTTTTGGGCATCGACAAAACACAAACAATTCTGCATAATCAAACATTAAGTTTCGGACTCCGGTTGCTGACCATGAGGCAAGGTTTTTAAGAAGGGTATGGTTATGGAAAGTGGAAGTGATGCTCATGTTTTAACGGATCCGGTCAATTCAGCGGCCTGTCCGAAGTGTGGCGCATTGCTTGATGTGACCGGCCTCCCGGCCTTTACGGCGGTGCAGTGCCCGACGTGCGAATGCGAGTTTCAGACACCTGCGCGCTTCGGTTCGTTTTTGCTGTTGCAACTTCTGGGCGCGGGTGGCATGGGCGGCGTTTATCGGGCGCGCGACGAGAGCCTCAACCGCGAAGTGGCCATCAAAGTCATGCTGAAAAGCTTGGGCGATGATCCTCATTTTGTTGAAACGTTTCAGCGCGAAGCACAGGCTGCCGCCCGGCTGAACAATCCTCACATTGCTCAGATTTATTCGTTCGGTCAGGAGCACGGGCAACCCTATATCGTCATGGAGCTGGTCTCGAACGGCAGCATGGACAAAATGATGGCGACACAGGGACCGCTGGACCCCGCTGCCGTTATTCATGTCGGCGCACAGATTGCCGAGGGCCTCCGCGAGGCCGCGGACTCGGGGTTGGTGCACGGCGACGTAAAACCCGAAAACATTCTCTTTGACAACGACAAGAACGCAAAGCTGGTCGATTTCGGGTTGGCGGCGCTCAACGGGGGGCCGGGGGCGGATGTGTGGGGCACTCCGTTTTATATCGCGCCCGAAAAGGTCCGCCGCCAGAAATCGGATTTTCGCGCGGACATCTACAGTTTGGGAGCTACGCTGTATCACGCGATTGCGGGCGTTCCGCCGTTTGACGGGGCAGACGCGACGGCCGTGGTCAAGGCGCGTTTTGACGGGCCGCCCAAATCGTTGAAAGAACTCCGCGGAAATGCGATTCCGCCCGAAGTGGACGCGCTGATTTTGCGTATGCTGGCGGTTGAGCCGCAGATGCGTTATCCGACGTATGGCTCGTTGCTGGGCGATATGCGGAGCTATCTCGCCAAAGCGGGCCCCGTTCAGTTGCCGCTGGGCGGGAACACGAAAAAGATCATGTTCAAGGGGAAATTGCCGAAAGGCGCGACCCAGAAGAACGCGACCGGCGTGATGCTGACCACGGGTACGGTCGGCGAAATTCCGCCCGGCATGACGCCGGTGGACCAGATCCCCGTGGAGGAGACCGCCGCGAAGAAGGGCTTCTCCAAACAGCAGCTAAAAATCGTCGCGATGGCCGCCGGAGGTGTGGTTCTGCTGTCGCTCGTGCTGGGCGGCGGGATCTGGGGGTGCTCGCGGTATTCGGCGAATAAAAAGGTTCAGGAGGAACTCGCGCAGGTCGAACGCAATCAGGCCAAGGCGCGGGCGTCGATCAGCAAGTCGGTCGCCAATGTGAAGACGATCGCGGAACGTTTGCGCGCTTTGGTTACGGAAGCGATGGAGTATGCGAAAGATGGCGCGGACGCCGCCGTCGCGGTGTTGGGCGAGGGGGCGCGTTCCAGTCTTGTGCCGCCAGAGCCCGACTATGCGGCGGCTCCGGCCGTTGCTGAGGCCGTTGCTCCAGCGGCACCGGCGGCTCCCGAGAAAGGCGCTTCCGTCGCCAAGGGCAAGGGAGAGAAGACCGCCCCCGCGAAAGACGGGGCGGATAAGGGCAAGGAAACCGCCAAGGCGGCGGGGGAAAAGGAAGTCGCCAAGACGCCCGCAAAAGAGCCCGCTGCGAATCCGGCTCAGGCGTCGGTTTCGGGTGAGCCCGTCGCTGCGGCGGCGGAGGGCGAGCCGTCAAACCCGTGCGTTGCTGCCGTTCGGGGCATGTACGAGGGAGCTTATGCCGTTAAGAAGGTTTCGCTTCTTGCCGACGCTTGCCTGACCGATCTTGAGGCGCAGGCGAAGACGGCCGAAAAAATGACGGATCCCCAGCAGCTTCAGGGGTTGATCAGACTGGCCAACGGGCTGGTCGACAAGTCCAGCGAACTTTCACACATGCGGGATGTTGCGGGCGCGTCTTATAACGTTTCGCAAATCAAGAAGGCGTTGACCTCGCTGCGCAAGGATCTGGGCGATTTGGCCGAGAAAAAACGGCTGGAAGATGACGAGAAGAAAAAACAGGAGCAAGAGACTGCCTTGGCCGAAAAAAAACAGAAGGAACTGGAAGCGCACAAGGCGAAGATTCAATCCGAGTGCGACCGTGTGGCCTCCACGCAGGAGCAGGTGATTACGCCCCTGAAACAGCTGCAGTTCCGCGATGCGTTGCGGGTGTTGAAGGATCTCACCGACAGCTTGGAGACTAAAGAGGGGCTTGATGCTCTGAATCTGGCGACCGAGCGCGTCAATCGCGTCAAAGAGTTCCATCAATATTTGGTGGAAAAGGTGCAGGGGTACAAATCCTCGCGCGGCTGGACCATTGAAAACGCGGACCAGAAGACCCTGACGGTCGGCGGCAAAAAGATCCAGTGGGTTGAGGTTTATTCGTCGCGGCTCGACATCGTGGCGGAATTGGTCCGGGGATTGGTGTCGGACGAGCAGGTGACCAAAAACATGAAGCTCAGCGAGAAGACGAAGCTCATGACCAACGCGGCGCTTTGCTTAAATCTGTTTTACAAAGATATGCAGTCGGCGCAGGATTTTGCCAAACAGCTGGCCACATCCGCCGCCCAGCAGTTTGAGGCGGGCTCGGACATTATCAAGAAGCTGCTGCCCGATTTCTTTAAGGAATAGTCATGCGGTATATCAGCACGCGCGGCGGCGGTGAGCCGCTGAACTTCATGGACACCATTCTGACCGGATTGGCGCGGGACGGCGGGCTGTTTCTGCCGGAGTCCATTCCGGACGTTCGTCCGCGTCTGGCCGCTTGGAGCACGCTCGGGTATTGCGATCTGGCTTTCGAAATCATGCGCCTCTTTGCGGATGACATCCCCGAGTCGGCGTTGCGCGCGCTTGTGGCGAAAAGTTACAGCGCGTTTCGCACGCCGGAGGTCACGCCCGTCGTGCCGGTGGGCTCCGTGCATGTTCTGGAACTGTTTCACGGACCCACGCTGGCGTTTAAGGATGTGGCGCTGCAATTTCTGGGAAATCTGTTTGAGTACGTGCTGGCGGAAACCGGCGGCGAGATGAACATCGTCGCCGCTACCAGCGGCGACACCGGCAGCGCCGCGATCGCCGGCGTCCGCGGCCGCGAGCGGATCCGGATTTTCGTGATGCATCCGCACGGGCGCGTGAGCCCCGTGCAGGAGCGCCAGATGACGTCCGTGCTTGACGCGAACGTCCGCAACCTCGCCGTGGAGGGCACGTTCGACGATTGCCAGAACATCGTCAAGGCGCTCTTCGGCGATCTCGCGTTCCGCGATGCCTGCAAGCTCGGGGCCGTGAACTCCATCAACTGGGCCCGCGTGCTGGCGCAGGTGGTGTATTATTTCTACGCCGCCTTCCGCGTGCAGACGGCCACGGGCGCGAAGCGCGTGCGTTTCGCCGTGCCGACCGGAAATTTCGGCGATATTTTCGCAGGCTATGTGGCGTACCGGATGGGGCTTCCGATCGACAAGCTGGTGCTGGCCACCAATGAGAACGACATTCTGGCCCGCTACTTCAACACCGGCGTTTACAGCATCGGTCAGGTGACGGCAACGCTGAGCCCTTCGATGGACATTCAGGTCGCGAGCAACTTCGAGCGCTATTTGTACTACTTGGCCGGAGAGGACGCCGCGAAGCTGAAACAGTGGATGACTGGCTTTAAGGCGTCCGGATCGCTGACGACGCCCGGGGCGCGGCACGCCTGCTTTGCCTCGGGCCGCGGCGACACCGAGGCGACGCTGGCCACGATTCGGGAGTACTGGACGCGCTACCGCTATCTGCTGGACCCGCACAGTGCCGTCGGCGTGGCGGTCGCTTCTCAACACCTCGATGCGTCGGCTCCGATGATCTGTCTCGCCACCGCACATCCCGCCAAGTTCGGCGACGCCATTCTACGCGCGACCGGGGAGGATCTCGCGCATCATCCCATTCTCGACGCGTTGCGGGGACTCCCCACCCGCATGGATATTGTGCCCGCAGACGCGGCAACGGTTGCGGATATTGTCCGCAAAGCGGTCGCGGCATCGAAATGATCATCGATCCGGCAACCTTCCGTTGCGAGCGTTGCGGTACGTGCTGTCGGGTTCCCGGGTATGTGGCTCTGGTCCCCGGAGAGGCCGAGGCGATCGCCGCGTTTCTCGGAATGGACCTCTATGCGTTCACGGCGCGCTACACCCGGCTGACACTCAATCGCGGCGGACTTTCTCTGACCGAGGCGGAGGACGGCCGATGCGTTTTTCTGCTGGACGATAACGCCTGCCGCATTCAGCCGGTCAAGCCCGAACAGTGCAAGGGGTTCCCGTTTTTGTGGCGCAGTCCGCGCTTGGATAAGGACTGTCCCGCGCTTCGGCGCGCCGAACACTAAAAGCGCACGCCTATTGGACGTTGACTTTGAGACGCATGAAGCGTTCCGGGGCGTTCGTGACGGGCGTGTCGTGTCTGGCCGTGACGGACCACCACGCGTTGCTATCCTGCCGTGACAGTTCCGAAATGTTGTTCGTTGACCAGACGGCGTTGGCAAGGTTGGTGCAGGATTCGACGGAGTAAATCACGTCGGACGCCTGCTTGTTCTGCTGATAATTCAGCGTCAGGAATTGGTCCCTGAGTTCGCCGCCGATGGGCTCGCGCGCGTCGGCCGAGCGGGGGTCGAGCCCCTCCGCGTATTCGAGCAGGTTGGGGATGCCGTCGCCGTCGGGATCATCGGCGTCGCCCGTGAACGAGCCTGCGAGCGTCTCGGCGGCGGAGAAGTGGTTGGTCTGCCACGTCGCGTACGCAGAACGGGTGCCCGTGATGCTGACGTCATCGATGCAAACGCCGTAACCCCACTTCGCGCAGCCCTCGAAAGCGATGCTGTAGGCGCGGCTCGGATTCGGCAGGCTAAGGGTGCGCTGGGTCCAAGACGCGACACTGGCCGTGTAGGCGGCGAGCTGCTGCCAGACGTTTGTGGGCGTTGACCTATAATAGACGCGCAACTCGTCTTGGTCGGGCGACCAAAGTTGCATGTAGTGCCAGAAAGTCAGTTGCGCATCCTGGGTGGAGCCGCCGAAATCGATGAAGGGGGTGATGAGGCGGGTCACTTGCGGCGTCGTGCTGCCCACGTACAGACAAGCGTTGTAAGTGCCGCCGTGAGCGGCGGCCGGATGGCTGCTGTAGCTCCCGGTCTGGAACGTCCAGCTCGTGGAATTCGTGAGATACTCCTGCGACCAGCCGCTCGGCATGGCACCGGCCGCCTCAAAGCCTTCGGTGAAGGGGACGCTTCTCCGGGAGAGGATGGACAAACTGAAAAGATTGGTTGCGGCTTTGGCGTTTGCGCCGACTACGCTGATGCGGAACGAGAGATTCGTTGCGGCCGTTGGCGTGCCGGAGATCGTCCCCGCGTTGCTGAGCGTGAGTCCGGCAGGCAAGGCGTTCGAGACGATGGCCCACGTGTAAGGCGTCGTTCCGCCGCTCGCCGTGAGGGTCGCGCTGTAGGGAATGGCCTCCGCACCGTTGCTGAGCGTGCTGGCTGTGACGATTACGGGGGTGGTCGGCGGCGTGACGACGAAAGTCATCGTGGTCGTGTTGGCGCTGAACGTGTTGAAGTTGATCCCGGAGGCCGTGCCGTCCCACCAGCGTGCGCTCGGCGAGGTTGCGTCGTTGAACAAATTGGCGTATCCGGAGGCGGAGTTGCCGCTGTAGTAGAGGTCGTTGGTGTCGCCCGAATTCACGTAATTTTCGAAATGCCACAAGTTGTCGGCCTGCATCAGCGTAACTTCGTAGTTCGCGTGCGAAGAGTTGTAGGTCAGACTTTGGTTGTCGCCGTCGCCGAGTTCATCGATATGCCAGATGGCGACGCCGGAGGCCGGTATGCGCGCGTCCCGGCCGGATTTGTGGCGGTTCTCGACGAGGTAGTATTCGGTGGAAACCCCCGGTTTGGCGTAGCGGTAGAAGCGGTTAAAATTCGCTCCGGACGAGGCGACGGTTGCGGTCAGGTCCGAAAGGCTGTTCAGTTCGATGGTGGTCGCCCAGCCCGAGGCGCGTTTCAGATAGGCGCAAATCTGGACGGGGTTGCCACCACTGCCGCCGTAGTCCATCAGGCAGAACATGCCGGCGCCGCCCACGGAGTCATAGTCGTAGTCGTAGATGTCGGGGTAGCCGCAGAGCATGTGTCCGTTCTCGTGGCAGAAGGTGCCGAGTTCCAGTGTGTCGCCGATGTTCGTGACTTGGTAATCGTAGGCAATGACGCCGGTGATAAGCGTCTGGGCTCCGACAACATAGAGCGACCACGAGTGGGGCCAGAGACCGTAGGACCAGACGCCGCCGTTGTCGCCCGCGTAAAAGACGTTGAAGGCCGTGACGTAACCGCTGGCGTCGCGCGTCAGGTTTGAGAATGCTGGCGCGATTTCGGTCGCATAGTTCGGCAGCGCTTTCATGATCCCGATCGCATCGCGGATGAGGTAATTGGCCTGGTAGCCGCAGTCTTTCGAGGTGTCGTTATAGTAACTCTTGGGGTGAAGTGAGTTGGGGATGCGGATGTAGACGGTCACAATGTTTGTGTAGGTCAGGAGGTTGTTGGAATTGTCCTGATAGTATTTTTTGACCGAGCCGTTGTTGCCGTAATCCGTGTACGCGTCGCCGTTGCAGAAATTAACGATCTCGGCGCGGGGGATGGTGTTGGTGTCGTCGTCGAAGTCGATGAGCAGGGTAAGCCCGACTTTTGTGCCCGTAACGGTGAACGAAGGGGGCGAGAGGGTGATCGGATTGTCGGACAGGGCGGATGCGGTCGATGGGGTGGCGCTCAGGCTGGCTTTGAGCGCGTCCTTTTTCGCTCGCCAGCGCGTGCTGTTTCGCGTGACGCTGTCCCATCGTCGGAAGCGCTTGAGCGCGTCTTCGCGGATTGTCTTCCGGTCTGCCCGCGCATGTTTGGCGAGTCCGGCCGCTAGGGGGTCGCCGTGTCCGACGACCAGTCCGCTGCTGACGAGCTGGAGCCCGTCTGCCGAGAGGGCGGCATAGACGTATGACTGGGAATTTTGGTCGAACAGGACCGTGTAGCCGTCGGGCGTTTCAAAATCGGCATGAAACTCGTCGCCCCAGCCGTGGACGGTTATCGCCGTGCCGTCCGGCTGGGTAAACGAAATCTCTTTGTCGAAGGGCGCGGCTGACGAATGGAAAACCAACGCCAAAACAGCGCACGCAATCAGCCTGTTTTTGTTCATGCCGTGTACCAACGAATAATACGAAAGTGTGACGTATAGAATCAAAGTTTAGCGCTAAAGTCGAGGGCGATCATTCGCAGGGGTGCCGTCGCCCAAAGGTCATGATCCCCCTTTGGTTTGATCAAGAATCTTCCGGGACAAAACCGGTTGACGCGAAAGGTCCATTAGTGTACCATCGGTTCACAATGAACGGAAAACGCGTTGCTTACGATGTGCCCGGGCTGAGGGCGGGGATACGGATCTCGCGGTTGCTGTGCGAGTCGCCGAAGCCGCTCGGCTTGGCCGAGCTTTGCCAGGCTTCGGGGCTCAGCAAACACATGGTCTACCGCTGTCTTCAGACGTTGCTCTCCGAAGACATCATCGTTGAAAGCGGTGAAGGTCCCAAGTATGAGCCCTCGCTTCTCTCGTTCCATTACAACTCGTTGCCGGTGGTGCGCATGACCGTGACCCGCGCCGCGCAGGAGCCGCTGCACGCGCTGTGGGAGGAGCTGAACGAGTGCGTTTACCTCGGCGTGTTGCACGAGGACCGCATCCTGTATCTGATCCATCACGAGGGCGGTCGCGCGATCCGCTCCGGCGGCGGTCGGATGGGCGGCCGCTATTTTCTGCATGCGGACGGCGCGGGCAAAGTGCTCGCCGCCTACGCGGACGACGCACTTCGCGAACGGCTGTTGGCCGAAGGGCTCGAACGTTTGACGCCTCACACGCTGACCGACCGCAAGCGGTTCTTGGCCGAGATGGCGAACGTCCGCCGACAGGGATTCGCGATCGACAACGAAGAGTACATTCAGGGTGTCTTCTGTTTCGCCGCGCCGGTCTTCGATTATGAGGGGCGTTTGTCCGGCGCGATTTGCTGTTCGGTGCTGACGATCCATTACTCGATGAGAGAGCTGGAAACGAAGATCGGACCGCGCGTACTGGAGACGGCGCGGCGCATTTCGCGGACGATGGGATACGCGGGATAAAAGACGGCATGCCAACGGGGGATGGGCGATGAACAAGGCGATCAATCTGTTGCAGGGACTTTTGATTTTTGCCTCGGCGTGTTTCGCCGGGCCTCAGCCGGTCTGGCATTCGGGCCTGCTCAAGAATGCGCCGGTCGCGTCGGCGGGCGGATGCGCGGTGACGGACCGGACGCTTCTGCTGTCGGGCCGACAGGCGTTGCGCGTGGAGGCGGGCGTTCTGCCGGAGACGCTGACGGGTTTCGCGGTCACGGCGTGGGTGCGGCCCGAGAAGTTCGAGCGCTACAACGAGCTGTTCCGGATCGAGGCGCCCGCCGGCCGCGTGCTCTTCTCGTTCCAAGAGAACGGAACGGTGCTTTCGCTGGGCTTGGACGTGGGCGGAATCTACCGCGAATGCGACGCGCCGATCCGTCCCGAGGCCGTGCTGGACGGCGGCTGGCACTTCGCGGCCGCGACCTTCGACGGGCGCGAAATGCGCGTCTGGCTCGACGGCGCGGTGATCGGCCAGCTCCTGAATGTGGGAAGCGCCAAGGCGGCCCGCGCACCGGGATTCGTCGGGTCGGCCGGAGGCGGCGAATTCTTTTACGGAGGCATCGACGATCTGCGCCTTTACGCGGAGACGCTTTCCGCCGCCCAACTGGCCGACCTTCTCAAAGTCGGCTCCGCGACGCTGACAAAACAAGGGATGAAAGTGCTGCCGGACGAATGGAAGCCGCTGCTTCAGGAAAGGCCCTCGTTTGCGGACACGCTGGCTGCGGCCCGCAAGGCGGTCGCGCGGACCGGAAAGGCGTGTCCGCCGGAAGTGAGGAATCTGTTCGGGCTCACCCTCTCCGCCCGCTTCCCGGAGGAATGCGCGACGTATGCGCGATTGTACGGTCAAGCCCCCGTGCTGTTTCTGTCGCTTCAGGACTTGGGGGCGATGAAGGCCAAATTGTCGGAGCGTCTGGAGCGGATGACCGAATACATGCCGCTCACGGAAGGGCAGTGGGCGCATTGTTCCGCCGGGGAGCGTCAGCACTGGCAAGATGTGAAAGGGTGGGCGGACGGCATGCGGGCCCGGCTCGCCTCCGGGACCACGCCGCTTGAGGAGGTGATCGTCGGTGCCATGACGATTGCGTGGCCGGACGTTCCCGAACGGCCGGTGGTCTCGGAGGCGGTCGCGCCCTACGTTCCGCCCGCGACGCCCGCCGTGCGCACCTACACCAAGGACGAGGCGCGCGCGGTGATCGAGCGCGACTGGCTGTGGCAGGTCGGCGACAAGCCCGATCTTTCGCGGGAGCTGGCGCGTACGCGTGCGGTCGCGGCCCGCTTCTGTCGGCCCGGCGATGGGCTGGACGCGCTTGCGTGCGCGGTCGCCAACCCGTCGCTGTCGCCTGACCAGGCGCGCGCGACCTACCTCGCGATCCGCCGTATTCGCCGCAGCCTGCTGCTGAACAATCCGGTCGTCGATTTCGACCGGCTGCTGATGGTGGACATGCCCTATCCGGCGGGCCGGGAGTGGGCGCACGAAACGCGTCACCGCTTGGGTTACATGGCGGTTCCGGGCGGGCAATTGATCGTGGTGAACGGGTTGAACCTCGACGGCGAGGTCCACCGCCTGATGCCGCAGGCGCCGCTACACGGCAGTTTCTGGCGGCCCGACCTTTCATTCGACGGGATGCGCGTGCTCTTCTGCTTCAAACCGCACAATGAAAAATCCTTCCACATTTACGAGATCAACTTAGACGGTACGGGACTGCGCCAGCTCACGTCGGGCATCTATGACGATTTCGATCCCGTCTACCTGCCCGACGGCAAGCACTATGTGTTCACCTCCACGCGCGGCCACACCTACGTGCGCTGCATGCCGCCGACCAACGCCTACAACCTCATGCGCGGAGCGTTCGACGGCGACGACCTCTACTTCATCTCGGCGAACAACGAGCCCGATTATCTGCCGTCGGTGATGAACGACGGCCGAGTCATCTACACGCGTTGGGAGTACACCGACAAGCCGCTGTGGCGCTGCCAAAGCCTGTGGACCGTGAATCCGGACGGCACGCAGCCCAACACCTTCTGGGGCAACCAGTCGGTCTGGCCGGATCTGCTGAAAGACGCCCGCGCGATCCCCGGCAGCCGGCGCGTGATGTTCACCGGCAGCGCGCACCACAACTGGTTCTCGGGCAGCATCGGCATCGTCGATCCCGACAAGGGTTCGAACTTCCCCAACGGGCTGACCAAGGTGACGGCGGACGTCAAGTGGCCCGAGTGCGGCAACGGTCCGGTCGATCCCGTCGAGTCGCCGGACTATATGGCGTACGGGAAATTCGACTCCTATCAGACGCCGTACCCGTTGAGCGAGAAGGACTTTTTGGTTTCGGCGCGGCGCGACGGCAAGTTCGCGCTGTATCTGATGGACACCGACGGCAACCGCGAACTGATCTACGAGGGCGCGAATCACATTTTCCATGCGATGCCGATTCGTGCGCGGCCGGCTCCGGCCGTATTGCCGGACCGCGTCGCTTGGCCGACCCGCGAACAGCGACTCGATCCCGAAGGCGGAACGATCTACAGCGCCAACGTTTATCACGGCGCGCCGCCCGAGCTGCGGGGCAAGGCGAAGTACCTGCGCGTGCTGCACATCGAGCAGAAGACGTACACCTACTGGAATCACCGCCCGGCGCTCTCGACCGGTCCCGTTGTCTCGCTGCTGCAGTCCGACGGTGTGAAGCGCATCCTCGGCACCGTGCCGATCTATCCGGACGGATCGTGCTGGTTCCGTGTGCCGACCGGCGTGGCGCTGCATTTCCAGCTGCTGGACGAGAACCACCGCACGCTGCAGACCATGCGCAGCTTCGCCAACGTCATGCCGGGCGAAAGCCGGGGATGTTTGGGATGTCACGAGCAGCACAGCCGCGCGCCGCAGCAGGGGGTGGGGCCCTCCCAAGCGGTGCGTACTGCGCCAGACCCGATCACGCCGGTGCCGTGGGCGTTCGAGACCGCGTTCGCCGTCGCGCCCGAAGGCTGCGCGACACTCGAGCAGGCGCTCGCGTGCGCGGCGAAGGCGGAAGCCAAGGCGGACCCGGCCCGTGCGGCGCACAACGCGCGTTTCGGCACGTCGGTCGGTTATCTCAAGGACGTGCAGCCGGTGCTCGACCGGTACTGCGGCAAGTGCCACGAAGGTGACGGCGAGGGCCGCAAGACGTTCGACCTCACGCTGCGCGGCTACGAGCCCTACATGACGCTCATCGGCAAGCCGGGCTGGGGCCGGACGAACGCCGTTCCCGAGAACCTGCCGGGCTACGACTTGGCCGGGACGCTGAAAGTGGAGAACTACAGCACCGTCGATCCGGCGGCCTACAGCACGCCGGAACCGATGCAGCGTCTCTCCTACAACAGCCGCCTCGTTAAAATGGCGGCGAGCGGCAAGCATCACGATGTGAAGGTGGACCCGTACAGTCTGTTGCGT
>Ga0070399_1004290_pt1 | contig 11913 bp, 10 predicted proteins | sample BioMet4_FD_61217 | JGI IMG/M metagenome (GOLD analysis project Ga0070399, IMG submission 61217) | Microbial communities from bioreactor (seeded with sewage sludge) at LBNL, California, USA - Biofuel metagenome 4 (version 1) | ecosystem: Engineered > Bioreactor > Anaerobic > Unclassified ... | reverse complement strand
GTGCATAATCCAATCCTTAAATGAATTTATTTCATTCTGAAATATTCTATTATATTCTAGAATTTGATCAACTTTTTCAATTATAGGTTTCTCTTCGTCAGTATTCGCTTTGTAGATGGGGAGCTGATCAATAAAAATTTTACGCAATTCGTATCCTGATTTTCCCAAAGAACTTCCTAACAATTTAAAAACAAAATTTAATGTCTTTGATGATAACAATGCGCTTAAATATTTAAGATTGATACCATTTGAAGTAATCATGAAACATTTATCATTTATATAGAATTTGTTTTCGTCATATACTGCCAAAAGACTTGTAGATATAACTGGGTAAATCAATTTTTCTTTTTCGAATTCTTCTTTATAATCCGATCCAAATCTTTGTAATGCATACCATTCATATCTTTTACCAACTTCTGCTTGATTTCTATGTAGTAATCTCTGTTTATGTTTAGTTAAATATGAATAAATAGCAGGATACTCATTTTCGAATTTTTTCTCAGCTTCATCAGAAGCTCCAGTTATATTATCATTTTCATGTAACGGGAAATGCCAAGGGATATAAAGTAAATATATATTGTTAAAATCAATATTCCATCTAACAACATTTTTTCCACGTATTAATGGTTTAATTACACTAGAATTTTTCTGATTTGCTTTAATTAGTTGATCTTTTGTTTTTTGATTAATTATAAATGCTTCATTGTATCCTGTTTTAATCCCATAATAAATGTTTAAATTAGGAATGTCTTTTATTTTGATACCATTTCTACCTATTTTATCTCGTAAATCTAATATTTCAGGTTTTTCAAAGCTCCACGAACCCTCATTTAATCTATTCTGGGGAACTTCAAATTCATCATTAACAATAACTTTATTAAAATCATCAAATTGTATTTTTTTTATTACAATAACACAAGGATCAACCGTTGCATCTTTAAATACATTTGAACCAGTGAAATCTATATATTTCTTAAAATTGTTCTGTAAAATTAATCCACGAAGTTTTTTCCCATAATTTGCCCTTGTAAACTTGTTTGAACTAATAAAAGAAAACATTCCCCCATTCTTCAAGATTTTAATCCCTTGCTCAAAGAAATAAACATAAAGGTCAGATATACCTGTGTAAGTACTATAGGTATCCTTCAAATAGGGTTTAATCTCTTTGAACTTTTCTTGCCTTATATAAGGTGGGTTACCAATTACAACATCAAAACCTCCCTCTTTGAATATATCTTTAAATTCTGTTTCCCATTTAAAGGGTTTATCAGTAAATTCAGGATCAGCAATGAGGGAATTTCCACATTTTATGTTATTTTCAAGGTCGGGTAGCTTTCTTTTTTCCTGACAAACTTTTAAAAACAGTGATAGCTTGGTTATATCTACGGATTCTTCGTTTAAATCTACTCCGTAGATGTTATGGATTAAGATTTCTCTTCTCGCTGATACTTCATCGAAGTACGAATCAAGTTTAACATGAGTTGCCGTTCTTTTTATTTTATCTTTACCCTTTCCACCTTTAGTTTCGATTTTTGTGGTATATTTGCCCTTCCTAAAAGTATAGATAGATTTATGTATTTCTAAAAGAATATCTGATGCTTTGTTCAAAAATGCTCCAGAACCACAGGCAGGATCAACAATTTTAATGTTCATGACTTTTGATTCGAGAATTTCAATTTCTTGACCTGAAGAGTACTCTTGAATTAGCTCAGCGACATTTTCTATATTTCCATTTTTGCTTAAGTATGGGATGATTGTGTTTCTACAGATATAGTCTGTGATGTAGTCGGGAGTATAAAATATACCCTCTTTTTTCCTTCTACCTTTTGAATCTTCTTTAAGTTCTTCAATATCTCCGATACTATTTTCAAAGATGTGACCAAGAATATTAACATCTAATTCTGTTGAGAAGTCGAATGTGGACATTGTGAGCATGTTTCGATATATTGGGTTTACCTTCTGACCATATGGTCCAAGTTTAACATTTTCCTTTTCATATTCTTCAAATTTCCAATCTTGATAAATATCATTAAAGAATTTTTGATCTTCAACAATATCCCTGATCTTGAGGTGATCTAAGTCTTCTTTGAATATACCTCCATTGTATTCGGATATTTTTTTGTATTCATTTCCTTCGTTAACATCTAAAAATAATTCGTTTAATCGTTGCCAGATACTCCCATGTCTTAGGTTTCCTTTGAGTATAGGTGTTAGAATGGTGTCTGTGGAAATTTGTGCAGGTAGGAGGTCCATGTCTTCGGCAAAGCAGATGAACATGTATCTGTTCATTATCATCTGTGCATAATGGATAGAGTCAAGTCGGGATAGATTATTGAGTTCTTCGAACTCTTTTATGAGCATTAATCGTGTTTCATTGTATAGTTTATAAAATTCTTTTTCCAGTTCTCTTTCGATTACAACTGTTTTATCCATTAATTTATCAATAAAACCAGTTTCGATATAGCTCTTCTTGGAGAATGAAAGCATAAAATAGGAGAATAATGTTTTATCTAAGAGTTCACTGCTATTAAATGATATATATTGACCTTTCTTGTGCCAATTATATAGCCTAAATTCATTATAATTAGATACTAATATCCAGTCTATATCTCCGGTATGTTGAGCATAATCAAAGGCTTGATCAACAGGTGTTCTCTTATCATTTACCCTGTTTTGAGGTTTATCCAAATCTGTTTTCTGGTCCTTTAGCTCAACAACCATGAACTTTTTATCACCAGATTTCAGAATAAACTCACTTTTACCTCGCCCTTCCTCTTCTTTCTCATCTATTAGAATGTTTTCATCGAGATCATAGCCTAAAATACCTTTCAACCAAACTTCATAAAAATAGATATAATTCTTAGTTTCAGCTTCAAACTGACCCTCTTCCATCTTTTCAATATGCTTTAAAATAAGATCATGCTTTGAGGGTGTTAATTTAAAATCCTTTGAATATTTCCTCATCAATGTTTGATTGAAAAGATCATTCTTCATCAGATCATCTATAACGTCTGATTTTATTAAATGTTTTCATGTTATAATAGTAACATTCTAAACTTCAATTAATGCGTTAGAATGAATTTATTAAGGGTAGTTGTAATAATAAAGAAATAAAATATACAATAGGAATTAAGCTTAAGGGATATAAATTATAAATTGAGAAATATTGATTTGGGGTTTGATCTAATGTATACGGATTTGAATGACTTTGTAAATGGAGAACACGACCCGGATATTTTCTATTTTTTTATACAACAATCTAATGAAGATGCGAAAAAATCCTTAGATATTATTGTTCCCGAAGAAAAAAAATATAAAATTGAGTTAACACAAAAAATAGACATTTTTAGAGCAGTTATGCAATATATCGAAGAGTTTGGGATATATTTTTTATCGAACACTAAAAATGAAGTAAATTTATCTGATAGTATCATTAAAAAAGACCCAAAAGACGTTAGAGATGAAACATTTTATAAATTCAATAATAATTATCACGAAGATTTCGCAAAGGACCTAGATTATACGAGTTATGATGAATTATTAAAAGATGTTTTTAAAATTCCTAATTCATCTCCAGAACTTGAAACAATAACAATCAACAATTTAAAAAAAATATTAGATGACATATCCTGGTTTTTTATTTTCTATTCTGATTTATACAATGCTATTAAACATGGATACAGAATATTTATTCAAAATTTTTCTCATTTTGAAATACAAGATGATGATGGAAATAAATACGTTATAGAGCTCAGTGAAGATTATTTTAATGCCATATGCAAGGAACATATAGGTGGGAATAAATATGTACTTATTTATCCGTTGAAAGCTTTGATTGAAAATTCTCTTAAAATTTTAGAAGATACTCGTGAAATATTTAATTATTTAAGAAGAACTAATAAATATGACGATGAACTATCTTTTTTTGAATATGAATCTTTAAATTATTTTTTAATTTACACTAAATCAGGTAATGAATTATATACAATTTATTTGCCTAAAGCAGAAAAATTGGAAGAAAAATTAGGTTCAGAAATCCACTTAGAACATGCCAAGATACTATTAAAAGCTAATAGAATCGAATTTTATATCAATGATATAAATTCAATAGAATATCCATTCGATATTAAATTTGGACCAGATTACGGAGACCATCCAAAACCAGGGATAAAATGCGATTTAAAAATTAGTTCTTATCCTGAAATGGACATAAGCCAATTTTATACTCTACTGAAAATAAATGACCTAACTAATAATGAATTCAAAGTTATTTGCATTGATGAAAAAACAGGAGAAGAAATCTTTAAGAATAAATTTGGAGAAATCGAATTCCCTGAAATTAAAAGTGTTATTAGTGATGATATAATTGCATTGTTATTTAAATTAAAAATTATAACTCAAGAAATAATTCCTGTACCTTTTTATTTATCCGAAGAACAAAAAAATCTACTGCTAGCTAAAGTTGGTTACAATTTTACACGAGCTGATGCAAAAAACTTATTAAATGAATTAAAATTAAATAAACCAGATTTAGCTTTATTTAAAATAAGAATACTAGATTCTGAAGGGAATATAATTGAAAATACAGATTTGGGTGCAACTGAGAAGATGAATATATTTGATATGGGTGAAGAAGGTACGTCAGTAAAACTAAATTTTCAAGAAATGGTAGATAAAACCTACAAAATCTTAGATAACTTTGAATTATTCTTGAAAGAAATTGAATCTTCTATAAAAGACGTGAGTGAATATTTAGTAACAGATAAGTATGATAATTCATTTGGAATGATAATTCAAGTTAAATTAAATGAAGCATATTGGTATAAAGAATATATTGTTCAATTAACTTTAAAATTAAAAGAAAATGATGAGTAAATTAATTTCCAATTTTATTCTTAATTTTTTATCTAACCAAAAGAATGCTCATAGTACGCAATGGCTATGAAATTCATGCCCACCTTATTGCAAACCCTCGAACATAAACCATATAATTAGAGTTTATTATCTTGTATCTGTTAGCATCCCTTTCACAAATTAATTCGTTGCCAGTTACTTGCGATTATTATCAATACTGGTATGTATGGACTATACAATTACTATAGATTATTCAGATTTCCTTTAGTTTAGGAGTATTATTATTTCTTTTTCGTTCTTTATCAAATGCAATGATAAACATTGTTGTGAATTTAATATTTTATTATGAAATTTTCCAGGGTATTGAAAATAAATATAGAAGATATGGTGTTACTATCAATGGAATGTTATTGTTGATTTCACCATCTTTTTCCATAAGTCTATTGACTATGTTAGGGCGTAAATTATATCCATGATTTGTATTTCGTATATCTCGTAAAGCTAAGGGGTTAAGTTCACTATACTCCATTTCTTTTACTGCAAAAGTTACAATATTAACTAAATATTCTCCGATTTCGTTTGGAACCTCTTGAACGCTTTTAAGGACATTATTGCAAATAAAATCTTTACTAACTAATTTTTTCCATTCATCAGTATCATTACTCTCGTTATTTAAAAGTGTCATGATATTGGCAAGTTTATCCAGAAAGTTAAAGAAAAATACTTTTGAAATATATGGTAGTTCAGCGGTTACAGATAGTTGAGCATCAACAATTATCCTATTAACAGTCATTACGAGTTGTTCTCGAATTAAAGGATCTTCGATAGTTACTATATCTTTCATACGTTCATCAATTTTTTTTATGAACCATTGAAAATAGTCCAATTGTCTTAGTGGATTAAGCCTAATATGATCCCCAGAACTTTTTGGGCCTCTTGAACCATCAAATGTCCATTGGTCGTCAAAAATATCGTGTAAATCCCATAGTATTCGTGTGTACAAAGTATTAGCTTCGGTCATTTGAGAATGTTTTAATGCAGTATCGGGTATATAAAGGAAAGTTAATCCTGAAAATATTGATCCAATAGTAAAAAAGTTAGATAAAATAAGAGGATAAATTCCATAAGATAACATATTCAATGAATTATACTGAAATTCCTCTGTTAGTAAACCTGTCATTTGTTGTGGTGGGCTTTGTTCAGGATAATCTTGATTGTAACGGGTTGAAAGTTCCTTTTGACCTTCCCAAATCTTTTCCCACCATGATTCATTAGTTTGAATTACCCATATTTGACCTAAGGGAAATTTTTCAAAAAATAACGGCCAAACATGATATAAACAATATCTCCCTAAATGGTTGACCTGGGAATACATTGTATTAAGTCTGATATAAAATAAACTCATATCCATAGATTCAGGGCAATTATTTCTCATATTCATACCCTTTTGGTCAATCAGCTCCCTATCGTCATCACCAAATACATTTACAATGCGCGTGGTGTCTCCGTCAGTAATTGGCATGTTTAGTTGAAATTTATTATCCATCCATCTCTCTAAATCCTTAATTTTATTATCAGCCAAGCATTCAGCATTTATTTTAAGAATAGTGTTGAACATTAAATTATGATTTAAATTCAGTATTAATATGTTTTTTTAAAATATTTTCAAGATTCATCAATAAATGAAATATTTCCATAAAAAATTCTTGTTGGAATTTGCTTGATTGTATTTTTAGTGATTTTGATTAAGAATCCTTGAAAAAGTACGTTTATAAATTAAATTTTTAATTTAAAGGGTTAGGATTCTGAATATCCATTTTGGTTAATTTTTTAAGAGCTTCAAAAAATTCTTGGAGTCCTGCAGGAGCATCACACCAGCAGAAAGTATCTAAATTTTTATTTCCTAACCCAATTTTTATTTTTGAGATGTTTCCATCTGCATTTATCTCACTTTCGTCAAATTTGTATTCTTTTTCCCAGTTCCAGACATTTATTTCGTCTAATTTATTCCAAAATTGAAACCAATCTTCTTCTTTGGGTATAATCTCGTTTTTTGAGACATTACGTTCAAAAGTTCCGTATTCATTAGAAAAAACTAAATTGTTATCTATTAATTCTATTTTATTAGATGCACTTGGAACAAAAAACACATATTCGACTATAAATTTTTTAGGAATAATTTCCTGCATTTTTATCACCTAAACATATATTATAAATTATATTATGTAATTCTTTCTTAGTGCTGGACTCACATCAGTTGCAGCCCGTTTAATGATGACACCTTTAAACGGAAATCATAATGTTGGACATTACTACATTATATTTGCTAACATCACTATAACTTAATTAATCATTCTATATAACGTGTAATTCTTATATAATTGAATATACAGGGACTATACAATTATTCTACATGAATCAGATTTTCTTTTACATTCGGTATCTTTGAAAGGATTAAAATTATAGAAATATCATGAATTTATATTTGTAAACAAATATATTTTCAATTTAATTGCGATAAGTATTGATATATAACTAAATAATACATTTGAGGGAACAATGTCTGATCAAGAAGAGAATTTAAAGATTGAAATAGCTATCGAAGAGTTAAGACATACACTTGACCGTCTGGAAAACCTAAATAATACATTAGAAACAAAAGCATCTGCACTTTTTGGTTTTGCAGCAATATTGATTACTGTTATAATTTTTACTGTTAATTCTATTTTGTCTACTGGATTAAATATAATATTACAAGTTATTTTTATTAGTTCAATCGTAATAGTCATTCTCATAATTGTAAGCGGCCTGATACATCTTTTAAGAGTTATTGGCTTAAGAAAATATATTTATCCATTTAGTTTTGACCCTAACAAAATGTCAAAAATTATAAATGTACCAAATGAAAAGTTTAAAAATGATATAATTGATGATTATAGACAATCTATTCCTCAACACCATTGTATTAATCAAAAAAAAGTAGATTCACTAAATATGGCCATGATGAGGTTAAAAATTGGAATTTTCGGGTCTTTCATTGTTCTAATAATTTTTATGTATATTAAAATGATTGGTGGACTTTATGGGTAAAAATACAAAATTTATAGAATGTGAAGATGATAATTGCAATTATAAATTCCATGAAAACGACTTTGCATACCGATGTGAAGAATGTAAAAAGTTTTATTGTTTCAAATGTTTCTGTGAAAACCACTTCGAGAATCATAGTGAATGGCATGCATATAAAGTTAAAAATGGAAAATTAGAACCAATGTCAATTAACACAGATATTGATAACCTTAAAACGATTTAAATAACAACTAACACCACCGAACTCTCATTCAAGTAATTTAAATTGTTGATTCTAGATTTACAAACTTAGCATAATATGATGTAAATTAAAGGGAAATCCTATTGGTTGACTAAAGTTGATTGTATATACTAACAATCCTTTATTTTTAATTACCCTTGCCAGAGTAATATGTGATCATATTTAGTTCCATATATAGTTCCATATACGAATTTTCCTCAATATGATTTAATTTGGAACATAGTATTGAAATGTGTATAATCATAATAATAATCTAAACTTCCACTTGTAATACTCCTAATACTCTTTAAATTTTGAACAAAAGAATTATTATCTTTAGAATCATCTAATAACATTAATAATTGTGGAAGACTTAAAAACCAACAATTATGGAAAGGTGCTGCTTTGTAAAACCCATCATATTGTGATAATTTTTCATATTGGTCTCTTAATTTTTTCATTTTATCCTGGATATTTTTAAAATCTGATTTGTATTTATCATCATTTACATAGAAATCAGATATTAATAAATTTCTAAACAATTCATCAAGTACTACGTTATCTTGAAACCCTCCAAAATCCAACATAGTTAAAGCTATTCTTAATATAGAACGGCCATTTAGATCAATCCTATCCCCATTCTCAAATATAATATTCCCATTGTCTCGAATGAATAATTCATGTTGGCCTGTTTGTAAATGAGCATCTAAAAGACTCTTGGATAAGTCAATAATGAGTTTTATCTCATCACCTGCCTTTGATGCTCGAGTAATGGTTTTCTTTTTAATTTCAATAAATACAATAGTCTGTTCAGATTCAATTACTACATCACATTCGAATTCTTTTCTACCAATTTTGTATTTACCAGATGAATACGAGATTTTATTATTTGAAAATTCTTGTTTAACATATTTCTCAAAATCTATACCAATTCTATCATCTATTTTTGAGTGTTTACTGCGTAATTTCGTCATTATTGCCTCATAGAATGCAGGCGAACACCATGAACAATTTAATAATATATATTCATCACCATTTTTAATCAATGGGTTAAAAATATAATCGGTTTTATCTGTTGGTAAATGAAAATTTTTATTTATTAAATTTCCAGGAGTAGATAAAGTTTCAAGAATCTTCCGAATTGAATTTATTTCAATATCTAAGGATTTTAAATCATCAATTTTAAAAGTAACAGATCCAAGTTGAGTTGACATATTTAAAATTTCATTAATTACTTTAATTATTTCATTTAAATTTGCTCCTACGAGTAATTCTATCTCTTCAGGTTCAATTCCATTTAATATACCTTTTAATATTCTAGATACATTTGAAGGTTTTAACTGAATGAGAGAAAAAGTACTATCAAATAGTGCAATTTCACTAATAAATTCGGTAAAATTGTCGATAGTTCTAAATGTCAATTGATCGAAATCATAAGCCTGTAAATCGTATATTGAAGTCAAATATTCTGATTTTTCCATAATGGAACTAAATAAATAATTTATCAATTTAGGGGAATCGATTGTAACAGTATAATTTGTATGTTTGGCTGCTAAATTGAGTAAATAGCCAAAAGGAGGTAATGCATCTACTCGATTGTAACCACATATACGATTTAGATGGAATCTACCTAATTTTTCATCAAAAAGATCATTTTGGTAAAGGATATCAAATAACATTTTTGAAAATACTTTCCCACCAAGCAGCTTTATATATGCCTCTATATCATCGGATATCTTCATTAATCCATTATAAGGAACTACAAATTTACCATCTTTTAGTTCAACATTAAATCCTTCATTTTGAAAAAATTTTGCAGATTTCGCTACATTATATTGACGAGAATATTTTTTTCTCATCTGTTGAACATTTATAGATTGATTAATAATTAAATTGCGATCCATTGAAGCTTCAATAGCGGTTTTCCATTTTGTTTCATCTATAAACGAAGTAATTAAACTATCCATTTTAGTAACGGTTTGGATTATTTCTAATGTATTTAGATAAGATTTTAAAGGTGTTTCATTGAAAAAGAAATCTAATAACAAATGATCTTTTGCCTTTTCAATTTTATTTATTTCTAAAAAGTCACCTGTAGTTAAATTTTGATGAATTAAACCACTTAAATATACATCTATTAAATATTCACTTGGTTCTCCTTCAATATCGTAATGCTCAAATGCAGAAATGAGATCTATTTTATTAATATCAATAGAAGGATCTGACCTATCTACGAGATTTTTAAATGTTTCGAGATATTCCATTTAAAAGCTCCATTATGAGTTTGAGTAACTAAAATTCAATTAAATTGTTGAATTCAATGTACCTGGAAAATTAACATCTATTTTGTTTCTGTTATCTTTTTTAACATCTTTTTTGTAGTCAATTTCTTGTTACTTCCTTCATTAGAAACCATTTAAATCCTCCTCAATATTCGACTTAATATTTCTTAATTTAATAATTTGATTAACTTCTAAAAATTTGCTTTTAGATTGAAACTCTTCTTCCGTGATTATCATTTATTTTTTTTACTAGTACCTATCTGTTATGTATTTTTGTAAAACTCATGGTGGCAATTATTACATTCGTAGACCTCTACATTAGTATTAAAATCCTTCATATAAACAGAATCAGTTTTATGGGTATTATGTGAACCACAATTTGGACAAGCGACACTGCTCCCTAGAAAACCACCAAAAAATAATACTACAATTATAATTCCGATACAACATGCAATTCCAATACAAGGTCCCGATGCTTTATCTGCCATTTTTCCATACCTCAACTAAATAGATATAATCTAATACTCACAACTATAATCAATAAACCAATTCCTCCAAATAACCCAGTTACAAATCTTAATGTATTATTACTTTCCCTTAAACCCAATAATTGAGTAAAACCATCAAAAAATGTAGGAACAACCATTAGAAACGCAAATAGTGTTAATTCAAGTGAATAATAAACATAACTATAATATGCATATATAAAAAATAAAAAAACACCTAAATAAAGTCCTGTACACCGAGCACATACAGGAAAATATTTTCCCCTTATTTTAAATGTTCTTTCAGGGATACGATGACAAAATAACTTACATATAACTTTTAAATTTTTTAAATACTTCTCTTTATTTAAAGAATATATCTCGTTCATCAGATTTCCCCATCAAAACTGTGGTCACAGGTCCCACTCAGGAGTTAGTCCTTGGACCCTATCTTGCACACCAAATTTGTATCCAACATCATATCCATCCCCATAATCACCGCTGTAATTATTAGGTGTATACCCATAATATCCAATTTTATAGCCATCTTTATATCCTGCATCATAGTCATTTGATGCTTTATTTTGAGCAGGAGTAACATATGGATCACTAGAAGAGGTTGTTGTGGGTTGACTTCCGGTGGTTGTTGGTTGAGGGCTATTTTGTACATAAGAAGAATCTGGAGTTGACAAAAAAGACGGGCTAGCTACTACTAAGATTCCAAAACAGAGAAGTCCTAATATTAATAATCCCATGAATTGAATTGGGGTTTTTTTGTCCCAAAAACTTAATTTTTCAACATATTTATATGTCCCACCACATTTGCACCTTGGATCATATTCTTCTGGTTTTTCTCCATATTGAAGTTTATAATGTCGTTTACATTTTTTACAAAACAAATACCCCATGATTTCCCCATAACATAATCAGATAGAACTATAACTTATTATTTACTATAATTTCTATAAAAATTAAAAAAAAG
>Ga0070399_1004272_pt1 | contig 11962 bp, 9 predicted proteins | sample BioMet4_FD_61217 | JGI IMG/M metagenome (GOLD analysis project Ga0070399, IMG submission 61217) | Microbial communities from bioreactor (seeded with sewage sludge) at LBNL, California, USA - Biofuel metagenome 4 (version 1) | ecosystem: Engineered > Bioreactor > Anaerobic > Unclassified ... | reverse complement strand
GACGGCGTTTTAATTCAGCCTCCCGTATATTATCCGTTTAAAGACAGGTGTATAAAGTATAATAAAAGAATTGCCGTAGAAAATCAGCTTATATTAAAAAACGGAAAATATGAAATTGATTTTGACGATTTTGAGGAAAAAGCAAAAGCGGCAAAGCTCTTTATTTTATGCAGCCCGCATAATCCAGTAGGCAGAGTTTGGACTGCATGGGAACTGGAAAAAATGATTGATATTTGCCGCAAAGAAAACGTGATTATATTTTCCGACGAAATACACTCAGACCTTATTATGAGAGGTTACAAACATGTGCCGACGGCTTTGGTATCGGGCGGAAGCGGCATTATTACGGCATACGCGCCAAGCAAGACATTTAATTTGGCGGGACTTAAGACATCAGCCATAGTTATTTCAGATGAATCTTTAAGAAAAAAGTTTAAAGAGCAGATAAAGACAGATGAAGCAGGCGGCCTTAACTCTTTTGGCGAAGCCGCATTGACGGCAGCCTATAATTACGGCGAGGATTATCTTGAACAGCTTATAGATTACATAGGCAAAAACATGGATTATGCCCAAAATTTCGCAAATAAAAACCTAAAAGGCGTTTCGGCATATAAGACGGAAGGGACATATTTTTTGTGGCTTGATTTCAGAAAAACAGAGTTATGCCCATACGAAATAAATAAAAAGATAATAGAGCAGGCAAAGGTTGCGGGAGATATTGGAGAATGGTTTGGAAAAGAAGGAGCCGGCTTTTTAAGGCTTAATCTTGCGTGTACGATGAAGACGGTTAAGCTTGCAATGGAAAGATTACAAAAGGTATTTGGATAAAAATCAAGGGAGATGTTTAATATGAAAAAATACATTAATATAATTTTGGCATTTGCAATTATATCGGCGGCGGCTTTTACAGGCTGCGCCGGGAGCAGCACACAAAGTAAGCAGGGAGCGTATGCGGCTTCGTCGGGGAAGGAGGCTTCGTCACAGACTTCCGCATCACAGCCGGAAAAAGTGCTCATAGGTATAAGGCAGGATCTTTTCCCTACATCATATATAGATGAAAACGGAAATCCGTCGGGATATGACATAGAAATTGCAAAAAAGATTGATGAAATGCTTCCGCAGTATGAGTTTGAATATGAAGCTGTATCACAGGAGGCGCTTTTGACTGGCCTTGAAACAGGGAAATACAGAGCTGCCGTAGCCGGTTTTTACTCAAACGATGACAGGCGGGCAAAGTATCTTTTCCCTCAGGAGTGCATAGGCGGAAATATTATCGGGCTTATGGTTAGAAAAGAGGACAGCAATATCAACAATCTCGACGATCTTCAGGCTTCGGGGAAAAATCTTGTGCCTATAGCAACAACATCGGGTATGTACGGAATAGTTGTACAGTACAACAAGGAACATCCAGATAAGCAGCTTAAACTTGTGGACAGCGACTGGACTGATGTTTCAAGCGAGTACCAGTGGATAGCGGACGGACGTTTCGACGCGGCTGTATCATCAAAAAACGTAAGCGATACCACTTTAAGCAAGCTTGGACTGTCGGATAAGCTTGTATTTAATTCATTTACCGCCATACCTACCTGGAGTCTGTTTAACAAAAATGAAACAAAGCTTGCCAGTGCCTATGATAAGGCATTAAAGGAGCTTAAAGCGAACGGCTTTGTATCAGAGGTATCGAAAAAATATTTTGGTGAAGATGTATTGCCGTATCTTGAAAAGAAATAAACGGGGGCGGATATATGGATTATTTTGTTGAAGTACTTATTAAGCTGCTTCCATATATTAAAATAACGTTGCTTTTGTCTTTTGCAAGTATGCTGCTGGGGCTTATCTTCGGCGGTATGCTTGCCGCAATGAAGCTTGGGAAAAGCAAAATACTTATTAAAACAGCAAATTTATTTACCACATTTGTAAGGTGTACGCCAGTAATAATACTGTTATTTTTATCATATTACGGTCTTCCGCTTTTGTTTGAGCTGATAGGGATAGACATAAGCAGGGGAAGCAAGATAATGTTTTCGATAGTTGCTCTTACCATGTATTCTTCGGCTACGCTTTCGGAAATTATACGTCCCGCGTTTTTTGCAGTAAACAAAGGGCAGCTTGAAGCAGCACTTATGGCAGGACTTACTTTTTTTCAGGCGATGAGGATAGTGGTTTTGCCTCAGGTGTTTTACATAGCATTGCCGAATTTCGGCAACATGCTTATAGCCTTGACCCAGGAATCGGCGCTTGCGTACCTTATCGGCGTTGTGGACATAATGGGACAGGCAAAGGTAATCAATTCAATGAACTACGGAGTGCATATACTGGAAATTTATTTAGCCGTTTCATTTATATATTGGATATTGTCGCTTGCCATAGGCAGGACGGTAGATGTATTGACTTTACGTATGAGCAGGATTTTGGGAAAAAACTGAGGAGATGATTCTATGAGCTTTGATCTGGCTTTTACAATACATAATTTTTATCAAACGCTTACAGGTATTCCCATCACTTTGCTTATAACGTTTGTGGCGGTTGCGGCTGGGTTTCCTGTTGCTTTCTTTATTGCCTGCGGCAGAATCAAGAAAGTGCCTGTGTTAAACGGTATTTTAACTTTGTATATTTCTTTTTTGAGAGGTACGCCTGTTGTGGTGCAGATATTTCTTGTTTATAACGGTGTACCTGTGCTTATTAAGATGCTGGCAAAATCGTTTAACGTGAATATTGATATATACTCAATAAACCCTTTGATATATGCTTTCATGGTTTACGGGTTAAATGCGTCAGCAGGCTTTTCGGAGCTTTGGAAATCGGCCTTAAGTTCTGTGCCGGAAGGCCAGCTTGAAGCAGCTCTAACATCTGGTCTTACTTCTTTTAATGCTTATACCCGCATTATAATACCGCAGGCCATAGCAACTGCCGCTCCAAGCCTTTGCTCAACATCACTTAATATACTAAAAAACACTTCTCTTGTGTTTATAATGACGGTTATGGATATAACAGCCAGAGGAAAAATAGCCGCGGGACAGCAGTATAAATACGTTGAAGGGTATCTGGATATTTTGATAACGTATATAATAGTATGCTCAATACTTGAATTTTGCTTCAAGCTTGCTGAAAAGAGGCTTACAAGATACAAAAGAGAGTCTTTTATTCAGCCGGAGAAAACGAATGTGAGGGTGGGTCATGATAGAGATAAAAAATGTGCATAAAAGTTTTAACCAAAATGAAATTTTAAAGGGCGTTGACATAACAATAAAGCAGGGCGAAGTTTCGGTAATAATTGGCCCAAGCGGATCGGGAAAGACTACGCTTTTAAGGTGCATTGGTTTTCTTGAAAAAGCCGACAAAGGCACATGGAATGAAAACGGCAGGTCGGTTGAACTAAATAACATAAGCAAAAAAATGCTGCATGAATTAAGAAAAAAGATAAGCTTTGTTTTTCAAAACTACAATCTTTTCGCCAATAAAACCGTACTTGAAAATGTAACGCTGGGTCTTATTGTCGGTCAGAAGATGAAAAAAAACGAAGCAGAGGAAAAGGCAATGAAAGCCCTAAAAAAAGTCGGAATGCTTGACAGATGTGAGTTTTATCCAAATGCTCTTTCAGGAGGGCAACAGCAGAGGGTGGCAATAGCAAGAGCCATTGTGCTGAATCCGGAAATAATTCTTTTTGACGAGCCGACATCCGCTCTTGATTCGGAGCTTGTGGGAGAAGTATTAAATGTTATGAAAGACCTTGCTTCGGATGGGGTAACAATGCTTGTGGTAACGCATGAGCTTTCATTTGCACAAAGCGTTGCAAACAATGTTATATTTATGGACGGAGGGAAAATAGCAGAGCAGGGGCCGCCTGAAAAAATATTCGTATCGCCAAACGAAGAAAGAACAAAAATGTTCCTGCGGCGAATTTTACCTGAATTTACATACAGCATATAAATAAAAAAGCTGTCCGGTAACGGACAGCTGATTTTTTTTTAATTTGTCTTTTTCTTGCGATATGAAGCCCAAATAAGCGCCGCAAAACCGCATCCGCCGATTATGTTGCCAATTGTAACAGGTATAAGGTTATGTATGAAAAATCCGCCCCATGTAAGAACAGACGTATTAAGTCCGGCTTTTGCCGCAAGGTCGGCATATTTTGGCACATTCATTGCAAATATTCCGGCCGGAATATAATACATGTTTGCCACACAATGCTCAAAACCGCATAAAACGAAGAAACATATAGGCACAAAAGCGCCGATTGCCTTGCCGGCAGTGCTTTTTGCACTTATTGCGCACATAACGGCTATGCAGACAAGGATGTTGCAGAGTATGCCAAGCACAATGGCGTGGCCAAAAGTAAGAGAAGTCTTTGTAACGGCAACCTTAATCGTAGTAACGGCAAGCCCGCCGCCCGAGAGGTTCATCTGTCCGCAAAAAGCACATGAAACGGCTAAAAGCATTGCTCCTACAAAGTTGCCGATATATACAATCACGAAGTTGCGAAGCATACCGGAAATACTTATTTTGCGTGACAAAACGGAAATTGCCATCAGACAGTTGCCTGTAAAAAGTTCAGCTCCCGTAAGAATTACCATAATAAGCCCAAAAGGAAAGAGCATACCGCAGATGATTTTCGCCGCGGATACGTTTTCAATAGCATGAGAGGCGGTATTTGTAACCGCGCTTCCCATTGCAATAAGGAAGCCTGCAAGAATGCCAAGCAGAAAAAGCTTTAAAAACGGTGCCTTTGCCTTGTTTTCGCCTATGCCTTCATAGGCTTCGATAAATTCGGAAGGTGTCAGCATACAGCCACCTCCAAACTTTGTGCCATGCGCACTGAAGATTTACGGTAAACCTTGGTTGCTATTTTGCTCATTTTTTATATTCCCCCAGATCTGTTTTTGCCGGCAGCCAATCATGCCAGATGCCAAAACAAAAAAAATTTTACCATACGACAAAATGTTTTAAGCCATTTATTTGTGTTGCAAAGGCATAGTGGTCAAGTCACCAATCCCGCAGCCGCCATGCACATAAAAATAAGCAGCCTTTTTAAAAGACAGCTGTATTTTATTGCCGTAAAATGGACAAAAATGATTCTGCCGATAATCACACTAATTTAGTTTATACCTATGAAAAAAATTTGTCAACGTTCAAATGAAGAAACATCATTCCTATAAACGTACAAAATTTAGTACAATTTCAAAAAATAAAAAAAAGGCCGTAAATTAATACGGCCTGAAAAATCTTTTTTGGTTTAATTTTCAAAAAGCGGGGTGGAAAGATAACGGTCGCCGGTATCGGGCAGAAGAACAACGATGTTTTTACCCTTGTTTTGCGGGCGCTTTGCTATTTCTACGGCGGCCCATACGGCTGCTCCCGAGGAAATGCCAACGAGAACGCCTTCGTTCTTTCCTATAAGTTTGCCGGTTTCAAATGCGTCGTCATTTTTTACGGTTATTATTTCGTCGTATACCTTTGTGTTGAGCACATCCGGCACGAAGCCTGCGCCTATGCCCTGAATCTTGTGGCTTCCGGCAACGCCTGTTGAAAGAACGGCAGAGGTTGCAGGCTCTATGGCAACTACCTTTGTATCCGGATTTTTGGACTTAAGATATTCTCCGACGCCTGTAATTGTGCCGCCTGTTCCGACTCCGGCAATAAAATAATCAACTTTTCCGTCAGCGTCATCATATATTTCAGGGCCGGTCGTTTCAAAATGAGCCTTTGGGTTTGCTGGATTTACAAACTGACCCGGAATAAAGCTGTTTGGTATTTGTTTTGCAAGCTCGTCTGCTTTGGCTATTGCACCCTTCATTCCTTTTGCGCCTTCGGTAAGCACAAGCTCAGCGCCGTATGCTTTCATTATCTGACGGCGCTCAACGGACATTGTTTCAGGCATTACTATAATTATGCGATAACCTCTTGCCGCGGCTACGGATGCAAGGCCAATGCCTGTGTTTCCGCTTGTAGGCTCTATTATAACCGAACCTTCTTTAAGTTTTCCTTCCGCTTGTGCATCATCTATCATTTTCTTTGCTATACGGTCTTTAACAGAGCCCGCAGGATTAAAATATTCAAGCTTTGCAAGTATCTTTGCCTGAAGGCCGAGCTTCTTTTCAATATGAGTAAGCTCAAGAAGCGGCGTTTTTCCAATAAGCTGATCTGCAGATGTATAAATTTTTGACATAATTATTATCTCCTTTTTGATGTTTTAAATGTTTTAATATGTTATGTTTACCTTGTCAGCATCGATTCGACATCGAAAATCCGGTTTAACTGACGTAATAACAAAAAAGTTTTTCATTTGTATTACCAACCTTTCCTATATGTTGATATGATTATATTTCCAAAAACATACTTTGTCAATATGTTTATATGATTTTGTCGTAAATTTTTTTGAACAAAAATAAAAGCCGCTCAAAATGTCATTTGGCGGCTTAATGCAACTTATTTATATTATACCTATACTTATATTATGAAATCACCTGCAGGCTCATCGCTTATAAGATCGGCAATGGTAATTCCGGCAAAAAACTCATCTATCATTTTATAAAGCCTTGTCCACATTGTAAGTGTATGACAGCTTCCGGCACGAGGACATTTGTTTGGTGTATTTTCCAGACAGGCTACAGGCGCGAGAGAACCCTCGGTGGCTTTTAATATGGAAGCAACACTGTATTCGCTTGGTGAGCGGTTAAGTTTGTAACCGCCGCCTTTTCCGCGAAGGGCATCAACAAGACCGTTTTTACTTAAAACCGATACAATGCTTTCAAGATATTTTTCGGATATTTCCTGACGTTCGGCTATATCCGTAAGTTTTACATATTCTCCTGTATTGTGTTCTCCAAGATCAATCATAACGCGCAGCGCATATCGTCCTTTAGTTGAGATCATCATATAAATACGCCTCCTTATTACCTATTATGCCATAGGGTTTATATAATTTCAATATTCAAAAATAATTAAAATAAATTTCAAATAAACCTATTGACAAAGTAGGAATAACGGGTTATAATTCCATTAACATACAAGTTAAGTGGGGATTAGGAGGCGGACATAATGATTGATTTTTTTGAAAAACTTGTCAGAGCCAACTTTCGTTTTGGACGAATGTGTTGACTGATTATCGGATATAACTTTTTTGAAAATTTGAGAGGAGAATATAATAATGAGTAAAAATTATAAATTTGAAACACTGCAGCTTCACGTAGGACAGGAAACACCGGATTCGGCAACCGATTCACGCGCGGTTCCGATATATGCCACAACATCATATGTATTCAAGGACAGTGCACAGGCTGCCGGACGTTTCGGCCTTACAGAAGGAGGAAACATTTACACAAGACTTATGAACCCGACATCTGACGTATTTGAAAAGAGAATAGCTGCCCTGGAAGGCGGTGCCGCAGCGCTTGCTGTTGCCACAGGGTCGGCTGCAATTACATATGCAGTACAGAATATCGCTCTTGCGGGAGATCACATAGTTTCGTCAACAAATCTTTATGGAGGAACATTCAACCTTTTTGCAAATACATTGAGAGATCAGGGCGTTACTACGACGTTTGTGGATCCTTCAAATCCTGCAAATTTTGAAGCTGCAATAAAGGAAAATACGAAGCTTTTATATGCCGAAACGCTGGGAAATCCAAATTCCGACGTTATCGACCTTGACGCAATAGCGGCGATAGCGCATAAGCACGGAATACCGTTTATTGTAGATAATACCTTTGCAACACCGTATCTTCTTCGTCCTATTGAGCATGGCGCGGACGTTGTGGTTCACTCGGCTACAAAGTTTATCGGCGGCCACGGAACAGTAATGGGCGGCGTAATCGTTGACGCAGGAAGGTTTGACTGGTCACAAAACGATAAATTTCCGGGGCTTTCAAAGCCTAATCCATCATACCACGGCGTTGTGTTTACAAAAGCTTGCGGAAACATCGCTTATATAATGAAGGTGCGTACGACTCTTTTAAGGGATCAGGGCGCCACGATTTCACCTTTCAATTCGTTTTTGCTTCTTCAGGGGCTTGAAACTCTTTCGTTAAGAGTAGAAAGGCATGTTCAAAACGCGCTGAAGGTAGTGGAGTTTTTGAAAAACCACCCGCAAGTGGAAAATGTCAATCATCCGTCGCTTGCCACAGGGCACGCAAAAGAGCTTTACGACAACTACTTTCCAAATGGCGCAGCGCCGATATTTACCTTTGAAATAAAGGGCGATGCTGAAAAAGCAAAGAAGTTTACCGAATCTCTGGAGCTTTTTTCATTGCTTGCAAACGTTGCCGACGTTAAGTCGCTTGTTATACATCCGGGCTCAACAACACATTCACAGCTTTCGCCGGAGGAGCTTTTGGCAAGCGGAATAAAGCCAAACACGATTCGTCTTTCAATAGGCACTGAGCATATCGACGATATAATAGCCGATCTCCAGCATGGCTTTGATGCGGTAAAAGACTGATTTTAAATCAGACGGCAGATTCTTCTGCCGTTTTTTTATTGCGGTTTAATTGCCTTTTGTTTTTCTGCCAAGCCGCAGACCGTTTGTTCCGATAAAAGCCGAAACATCGAGAGTGCCTGTTTTGATGAGCAGGCAAAGATACAAAAGACCCATAAGCAAAGCGGAAAAACAGGTGCTTATATGAAGCGCCGACTGTATAAAGCTTGCAATTATTGCCGCTGACATACTGCATAAAAATGAGTAAAAGTAATATTTAAGGGCAACCGCTGTTATATCAAATGTGCTTTGCACAATAAGTATGCTCATTACAAGAGCAGTGCACTGGGCGGCAAAACAGCCGTAAATATATGCCCACAGTCCGTAGCGCGGCATTAGAAAGTATATGAAAAATATACTTACAGCCGATGCCGCAAGACCGTTTATAAATATCTCAACCTGTTTCCCGAGAGAATTAAGTATACCTATAAGGGTTATGTGCAGATACATTGCCGGGCAAAGTATAGAAAGTGCTTTAAGCAGGCCCGAAAGTTCCGGTTTTCCGTAAACGGCAGTGCATACCTGTTTTGAAAATACACAGAAAAAAACTGCGGCACCGCAGGATACGATGGCTGTAAACATAACGGTTTTGTTTACCGTGCGACGGGCAGCTATTGTGTTTTTAAGCGTCTGAGCTTTTGTAAGCACCGGGATAAGGCTTACGGATACTGCAAGAATAAGCGACGACGGAAACTGTATAAGAGGCATAAGCATACCCGTAAGAGCGCCGTATTGGGACAGTGCGTTTTTGCAGCCGGGAAAATAAGAAAGTCTTATTGGTATAAGAATATTTTCAGCGGCCGATATTGCCGAGCCCGCCGCCCGTGATGCCGTAAGAGGAAAAGCCGTGGCAAAAACAGCGAAAAACGCAGAGCTGTAAGACATTGTTGCCTTGCCGCGTACCTTTTTATCGGCAAAAAAATAAAAAAACAGTGTCAGAATAAATGAAAATATTTCGCCTAAAACTATTCCAACCACAGCTGCCGAGCAGCTTTTTTCTATACCTTCGGGAGCAAAGTATGTCATTATTACCGCAATTGAAACCATTCTTACTGTCTGCTCAAAAACCTGGCTTGAAGCAGGAAATACGTGTTCCTGTTTTCCAAGAAAATATCCTCTTATACATGACCCACATGCCATAAACGGAATACAAGGCGACAGTATTTTTAACGGCATTGCGGTACGCATATCCTTTATTATGTATTGGCTTATTCCGGATGAGAAGAAAAACAGAAATACCGCAAGCATAAGACTTAAAAAAAGGCACATTCCCAAAGCGGTATGCAGTATCTTAACGGCGTTTTGCTCTTTGCTTTTGGCACATTGCTGCGCGGTAAGACGGGAAACGGTTGTCGTTATGCCTGAAGAGGTAAGACTGTAGCTAAGCATATATATGGGCATAATAAGCTGATACAGGCCCATGCCTTCCGTTCCTATGGTTCTTGACATATAAATGCGGTAGAAAAAACCGAGAAGACGTGTTATCATATTTGCAGACATAAGTATAATGCAGCCTGCCTTAAAGCTTTTTTTATACATTTTGCGCTCCTTATGCTTAGAGAAACACTGTTTTTCAGCCAGTGCGTTCATAGGTTTTCTGTATATTTTTATTTCGCTTTGCTGTATTTTAGAATAGCAGCAGAGTTTTTAAGGGTGAATAAGCATGTTTGACATACAAGAGGAACTGAAAAAGCTTCCGGCAAAGCCGGGAGTATATATAATGAAAAATGACCTAGGCGAAATTATATATATCGGAAAGGCCATAAGCCTTAAAAACCGTGTGCGCCAGTATTTTCAAAGCAACAAAAACCATTCTCCGAAAGTAATAAGCATGGTAAGTCATATTGCGGAATTCGAATACATAGTTGTGGATAACGAACTTGAGGCGCTTATACTTGAGTGCAACCTGATAAAGGAGCACAGTCCGAAATACAATATCCGCCTTAAGGACGATAAAATGTATCCGTATGTTAAGGTTACGGTAAACGAGGACTTTCCGAGGGTATTTATGGTAAGGCGTGTGCTTAAGGATGGCGCAAAGTATTACGGGCCTATAACAGACGGCTATGCCGTTAAGGAAACAATAGAGCTTATAAACCGTATGTGGCCGCTTAGAAAATGCCGCAAGAATCTGCCGCGTGACATTGGCAGGGAGCGTCCATGCCTAAACTATCATATAGGCCAGTGCTGTGCGCCCTGCGACGGGCTTATAAACAGGGAAGATTATAAAAAAATAGTAAATGAAGTAATTGAGTTTCTGGATGGAAAAAGCGGGGACATCGTTGAAAGGCTTAAGGAAAAGATGAATGCCGCTTCAGAAAGCCTTGAGTTTGAAAAGGCCGCCCAGTACAGGGACAAAATTAAAAGCATAACAAGTGTTGAGCAAAGGCAGAAAATGTCAAATACCGGCTTAAACGACAGTGACGTTATAGCGGTATCGCGTGCCTTTGATGACGCTCTTGTACAGGTGTTTTTTATAAGAGGCGGAAAAATGCTTGGAAGAGAGCATTACATGCTCAACAACACCGAAGGAATAGACAGAAGCGGGATAATAACCGAGTTTATAAAGCAGTTTTACGGCGGCACGGCCTTTGTGCCTAAAGAGTTGATTCTTGAGGCCGATATAGTAAGCGAGGAAAAGGAAATAATAGAAAGCTGGCTAAGCCAAAGACGCGGAAACAAGGTAATAATAACCGTGCCGGAAAAGGGCGAAAAAAAACGTCTTGTGGATTTGGCTTATGAAAATGCGTCTATAACAAACGAGCAGTTTGGCGAAAAGCTCAAAAAAGACGAGCAGCGCACAAAAGGCGCCGTTGAGGAAATATGCAAAGCAATAGGGCTTCAAAAAAAGGTAACAAGAATAGAAGCCTATGATATTTCAAACATACAGGGTTTTTATTCCGTAGGAGCAATGGTGGTGTTTGAAAACGGACTGCCGAAAAGAAGCGATTACCGTAAGTTTAAGATAAAAAGTGTAGCCGGAGCCAATGATTTTGCAAGTATGCAGGAGGTTTTGCAAAGACGTCTTGAGCATGGGCGCAAGGACGACAGAAAAGATTACTGGAAGCTTCCGGATTTATTTTTAATGGACGGAGGAAAGCCGCAGGTAAATGCGGCAAAAAGCGTACTGGCTTCTTACGGCATTGATATACCTGTTTGTGGACTTTTTAAAGACGACAATCACCGCACAAAGGGATTTTTATATGAAAATAAAGAATACTATATTGCCGCAAACACCGAAGGGTTTAAGCTTGCAACGAGAATACAGGATGAGGTTCACCGTTTTGCAATTGAATACCACAGAAAGCTGAGGGAAAAAGCACAGGTCGATACAGTGCTAAACCACATAGCCGGCATAGGAGATGTGCGAAGGAAAGCCCTGTTACGGCATTTTGGAGATGTTGACAGCATAAGAAAGGCCGAGGTAAGCGATCTTTTGGATGTTGACGAGATGAATATAAAATCAGCCGAAGCTGTATATGCTTTTTT
>Ga0070399_1004268_pt1 | contig 11970 bp, 10 predicted proteins | sample BioMet4_FD_61217 | JGI IMG/M metagenome (GOLD analysis project Ga0070399, IMG submission 61217) | Microbial communities from bioreactor (seeded with sewage sludge) at LBNL, California, USA - Biofuel metagenome 4 (version 1) | ecosystem: Engineered > Bioreactor > Anaerobic > Unclassified ... | reverse complement strand
TTCTCGTTATTCATCGCGCAGAGTTTTTAACACCCCTTGGTCATCAATTTCTCTTCCAACTAAAACACAACACCCGTATTCTGATAACATTCACAACGGGCTTGATGTTGTTACAATTTATACACTTACAGTCCGTTTTACCAAGGGATTTTTTTCACACGGGAGCAGAATCTTTATTTTGATGCAAGCCCGACTGCCTGATCCAAACTTGCGAGACCTGTTTGCGCCAAACGCCGTTTCAAGTCCTGAATAATGTTTTTTGCTGTGCCCGGCCCCTCATAAATCATCCCTGTAAAAATCTGAAGAAGAGAGGCTCCAGCGATGACTTTTTCCCATGCGTCCTCTCCTGTAAAAATTCCGCCAACTCCAATAATGGGCAACTTACCGTGTGTTTGACGATAGATGTGACGAATGACCTCTGTGCTGCGATCTTTCAAAGGCTTGCCGCTCAAACCGCCGGTTTCGGCATAAACATGTTGCAGCCGGGCATTGGTTGTTTCCGGACGGGTGGTGGTCGTGTTCGTGGCGATGATTCCAGCGATATGTCGCGGTCCCGCCAATTCGAGAATTTCATCCAAGGCTTCGAATGGGAGGTCTGGGGAGACTTTGACCAGGATTGGACAGTCAGAACGCGGATTTACATAGGCGTAATTCTTTTGACGCGCCTCCTGTAAGGCCGCAAGAATGGCGTCTAAAGCCCCCTTGTCTTGGAGTTTTCTCAGATTGGGGGTGTTGGGACAACTGACATTAACCACAAAAAAATCCGCGTATGGAAGAAGGACCTTTAATGAACTGGCATAATCTTCAGGAGCTTTTTCCAAGGGAGTCGCCTCAGATTTTCCGAGATTGACGCCAACAGGATGGTGGGGCCAGAGCCCCATGGCACGCCATTTTTCCAGCTTTTCAGCCATGGCGGCAGCCCCTTCGTTATTGAATCCCATGCGATTGATGATTCCACCTGAGGAAATGGCGCGGAACATCCGCGGCTTGGGATTGCCAGGTTGTGGGATCCATGTCACAGCCCCCAATTCACAGAAGCCATATCCCAGCATGAACCACGCAGGCAGGGCTTCTGCCGTTTTATCCATGCCAGCAGCCAGTCCCAGAGGATTGGGAAACTTCAGTCCAAAGAGGTCCACGGGCAATTCGGGTGATCCAAAATAGTTCTCAAGCAGCCGACATGTGCGTGGTGAACGGCTGACCATGCCCAGGATTTTCATTGTGAGACAATGAATCTCTTCCGGGTTCTGCGTAAACAGCGCACGACGGATCACGTTGCGATATAGCCAACTCACAGTGCTCCAGTAAAGCCGGATTTGTCTCGGGACGAAAGATCAAAATGGAGGTTACTTTACGATTAATAAGTAACCTACGATCACAATATTGACATAGACGCCCGCCAGCACGTCATCAATTGTGACACCCCATCCACCGGGAAGAGACTGGCTCTTTCCAACCGGCCATGGTTTTAAAATATCGAAGAAACGAAATAATACAAATACGGCCAGAAGCAGGGGCCAGTTTTCAATAAACACAGAGTGAAGCCCAGGCATTTTATCGTGATGCCAAGCCAGCCACGCAATCGAGCTTATCGGAATGGCAATGATTTCGTCGATGACAACAGATCCGGGGTCTTTCTTTTTGAGGATTTTTTCAGCCTTGCCACTTAGCCAGACTGATAACAAGGTGCTGACGAGAATTCCCATCGCAAACCCCCACCAGGAACCGAACCACAAGAAGAGGGCAAGCAGTCCAAATCCCAAAAGTGTGCCAAACGTTCCAGGGGCAAACGGTACCCGGCCAATGCCCAAACCTTGTGCGAAAAATAGAATCAACCGGCTCTTCATGCGCCTTTTACAAGTCGTTCAAATAGAGATGGCGATTGCGCCAGAGGTAGATCATTCCTGAGGTAAGTGTAAGCACCACGGCAACCCATTTGGCGAGGATTGCGAATTCCTCCACCCACGCATGACCAAAAAGAGAAAATCCAAATATAGTCTCTCCAAATGCCCCCCAACTTTTGAAGCTTGCCAAAACGAGGATCGCAAGAATCGCCACGATTTGAGAAATGGTTTTGTGTTTTCCGTAACCTTCAGCCGCAAGAACAACGGATTTCGATGCCGCCAATAACCGCAATCCAGTAATTGCCAGTTCCCGTGCGACAATGATCACCACCATCCAGGCAGCTATCCATCCTTGTTCGACAAAGGCGATAAACGCGGAACAGACAAGAATCTTATCTGCCAATGGGTCCATGAGAATGCCAAAATTGGTGATCAAATGGTCACGCCGTGCAATTTTGCCATCAAAGTAATCCGTCAGACTTGCTGCGCCAAACAAAAATAACGCCAGCGTGTCATATCGCGAAAAGACTGCGATTAGAAACGCTACGGTCAGGATGAACCGTGAAACTGTTAATCGATTCGGAACATTCATTCAGGCTCCCGCCTATTACGACAGATTCCATGTTGTAAGTAAACCCGAAATCATGCTTTTATGATGGAATGCAGAAAATACGATTCTGGTTGCAATCGTCTCTTCCCATTTTGGGACGTTTTGGTAAAATCAAAAAAACGCATGAGCTTTAATCTGCAAATTTTTGTCGTTGAAACTGCCGGAGGTAACCTATGATTCTGGCAGGTGACATTGGTGGAACCTCCACTCGTCTGGCTTGTTTTGAACGCCGAGCCTCGCGTCTGGCCATTGCTGCGGAAGAGACTTTTCCCAGCCGCAAGTTCAAAGGTTTGGAAGACATTGTTTCCACATTTCTTTCAGAACGTCATTTCAAAATTCAAAAAGCCTGCTTTGGCATTGCGGGACCTGTTAAAAACGGGCGTGTTGTCACGCCGAACCTTGCGTGGACGGTGGAAGCTTCAGTTCTTGCCAAAACCGCCAACATTGAGACGGTTGTATTGATCAATGATCTTGAAGCCAATGCTTATGGTGTTGATGCGTTGGAACCGCACGAATTTGTAGAGTTGAATGCTGGAGATCCAGATGCAATGGGCAATCTGGCAGTGATTTCTGCCGGGACAGGATTGGGAGAGGCGGGACTCTATTGGGATGCCCAGCATCACAGACCTTTTGCCTGCGAAGGGGGCCACTGCGATTTTGCTCCCCGCACGCCTTTGGAAGTCGAGCTTTTGAACTACCTGCTTGTCAAGAATGAACATGTCAGTGTGGAGCGCGTATTATCCGGCCCGGGATTGCTTACCATTTACCAATTTTTGCGCGACACGAAGAAGGGGGTTGAATCTCCAGCTCTGGCGGATGAAATGAAAGAGAAAGATCCTTCCGCTTGCATTTCCAAAGCTGCTCTGGCTGGAACTGATTCTTTGTGCATAAAGGCACTGGAGATGTTTGTCACAATTTATGGTGCCGAAGCAGGAAATCTGGCCCTCAAAGTCATGTCTACTGGCGGTGTTTATGTCGGTGGTGGAATTGCTCCAAAGATTCTTGAAAAAATTCGTGGGCCCGAATTCATGAAGGCCTTCTTGGGCAAGGGACGCATGCGCCCCTTGCTGGAATCCATGCCGGTACGGGTGATTATGAACGAGAACACCGCTTTGCTGGGCGCTGCTCTCTGTGCGGCGCAACACTGAGACAACCTTTCACATTTTTCAGAACAACGGCGGTCATATTCAACGATGCCGCCGTTGTTTTTTATCTAAAGAACACCATAAAAGGAGCATTGACAACAATCGCTTTGCAATACAAAGTATAACCATGCAAACGGATTGGGCTTCGGAAAATTTGCAGGTCATTCGCACCTTGATGGAGCGGTCCACGGTTTACCGCCGGGCTCTGGCGCCCATCATGTCCGCGCTTGGTGTGACGGGCACGATCGCGGCTGCCGCAGGGTTCTTTATCAATTTCACGTCTGCCCGTACCCTGGTTCTGTTTTGGATGGGGATCAGTATTATCGCTATCCTTGAAGCCTTTCTTTTGGTGCGGCGTCAGGCCATCAATGCATCTGAACATTACTGGACGCCTCCAACTCGCCGTGTCATGCAGGCAGTGTTGCCTCCATTATTTGCCGGGTTTACGGCTGGACTTCCCTTCTTATTTTGTGGCGAGTTGCGGGGATATTCGATCAGTATGCTGGTTCCGGCGTGGATTATCTTTTACGGGTGTGCGTTGCATTCGGCTGGTTTTTTTATGCCACGCGGCATCAAACTTTTTGGCTGGGGATTTACTCTCAGCGGCTGTGTGCTTGGGGGAGCGCTTGCAATGGCTCCAGAACTGCCGCCAATTTCATTTTTTAATATCGTGATGGGCTTTTGGTTTGGGGTGGCTCATATTGCCTACGGCATCTATCTTTACTTTACGGAAAGAAGCAGGTCTGCGGTGTGAATGCAAAACCGTTTTTGCAGTTAAACCGGGTTATACATGAGAAGGGAAGGTTGCCGATTGTGTCGCTCCTGGCGGCATCTCCGGAGCTTACTTTTACGGAGCTGCGGGATGCGTTGGGGATGACGGATGGGAATTTGAGCGTGCATATAAAGACGTTGCAAGAGGCGGGGTTTGTGGCGGTGACAAAGTCCTATCGAAATCAGCGGCCCTTGACCACTTGTGCTTTGACTGCGGAAGGGAGAAAAGCCTTTTCCGAATACATTGATTTATTGGAACAAATTGTGAAACAGGCCAGGGGCATGGAGTGATCCCCGGTCTTTTTTTTTGTGGAGGTTTTGAAAAATTGAACGAAAAAGGCGGATATGAATCTATATACTTTGTGATGCAAAGTGAACCTGTAATAACTGTTGCGCCTTTTCGGACTTTTCAAGTCTTGCGTGGCACTCATTGGGGAATGTGTTTCGGCGTTCGTGACGCCATTTCGATGGCGCTGGAGTATCCCGGACCGCTGACAATTCTTGGTGATCTTGTGCATAATGAGAGCGTTTTAGCCAGTTTGCGGGAACGTGGAATTCGCATCGTTCAACGGCTCGAAGATGTGGAGACGCCTGCGGTGATGATTACGGCGCATGGAGCTTCAGAAAAGATGATTGCCTTGGCGCGCGCCCGTGGTTTGAAGGTTGTGGAGGCCACTTGTCCCTTGGTGCGGCATGCCCACAGGGAACTTCTCAAGCTGGCATCAGAAGGTTGGCACCCGGTGGTGATCGGAAAGCGTGGCCATGTGGAAGTGCGTGGTCTGACGGAAGATTTGGAGCGTTGTGATATTGTGTTATGCGTGGCAGATGTGGAGTTGATGGAAAAACGCGAACGATTTGGCGTTATTGCCCAGACCACCCAGCCTTCAGGCAAGGTTCGCTCGTTGTTGGAGAGGATTCGCTATCGTTTTCCAGCGTCAGAAATCCGATTTGTTGACACAGTTTGCCAACCGACCAAGCTTCGTCAATCCTCTGCCATTGAGCTTTCCCAGAAGTGTGAGGTTGTGATTGTGATCGGAGGGGCGAATAGCAATAACACAAAGGAATTAGCCTCCACCTGCTCCCGTTTTTGCAGTCGGGTTTACCATGTGAACGACGGTCGGGATCTGCGGATTGAGTGGTTTGAAAATGCACGAACAATTGGGATTACTGCGGGGACTTCAACCCCGGATCATATTGTTGATGAGGTTGAAGCTTGGATCAATTCTCATTTGAGGACTGATGCCTCCACATATTAAGGGATGGCTTGTAAGGGGCGTAGGTCTTAAACGATGGCAAAGAAAAACCCGTTTCCCAAAGCGAAGTTCAGGAAACGGGATGTTAAAAATGATCGATTGAAACGCGCAATTATTCTTTCTTCGCCATCTTCAATTCCAAATGCAAGTCACGCAACTGCTTTGGTTCGACTTGAGCAGGAGAATCTGTCATCAGATCGGCGCCTTTTGCGGTTTTCGGGAATGCAATGACGTCGCGAATGCTTTGAGTACCACAGAGAATGGCAATCATGCGATCAAAGCCGAGGGCAACACCTCCATGGGGCGGAGCTCCGAAACGGAAGGCCTCAAGCATGTAACCAAAGCGGGCTTTAACCAACTCTGGCGGAAGCTTGAGCACTTCCTCAAATACGGTCTTTTGCACGTCTGGCTGGTGAATACGAATGGAACCACCACCCAGTTCAACTCCGTTGACAACGATGTCGTAGTGCTGACCGCGGACTTTTTTCGGGTCTGTCTTGAGAAAAGGAATATCTTCTGCAACAGGAGCAGTGAACGGATGATGGCTGGAGTACCAGCGGTTCATCTCCTTATCAAAAGAGAGGAGCGGGAAGTCAATGACCCACAAAAATTCAAACCGATCCGTGGGAATTGTAAGTTTCCCCTGGCTCTTGAGTGTTTCAGCACAGTAAATGCGGATTTTACCGAGGATTTCGCAGGCATTGAGCCATTGATCTGCTGAGAAAAGAATCAGGTCGCCTTCTTCAATTTTAAGTTTTTCGGTAAGGGCGGCTTTTTCTTCGGGCGTAAAGAATTTGACGATGGGAGATTTCCACTCGCCATTTTCCACTTTGATGAAGGCCAGACCTTTGGCGCCAAAACTCTTGGCGTAGTCGGTCATGGTTTCAATCTGACCTTGGGTGGCGCAGGCCAGTCCCTTGGCGTTAAGTGCTTTTACAACACCACCAGCGGCAATGGCTCCACTGAAGACCTTGAATTTGCTCGTCTTGAATTCTTCAGTGAAATCGACTAATTCCAGACCGTAACGAAGGTCGGGCTTATCGATGCCGAAGCGGTTCATGGCATCTTGAAAAGATAGGCGGCGGAACGGTGTTGGAATGTCCATGTTAAGGGCGGTTTTCCAAATGCGTTTCAGCAAGCCTTCGATCAATGCGTAAATGTCCTCGCGTTCGATGAAGGACATCTCGATATCGATTTGAGTAAACTCTGGCTGACGATCGGCGCGGAGATCTTCATCGCGGTAGCACCGGGCGAGTTGGAAATACTTTTCCACGCCGGCAACCATCAAGATCTGTTTGAACTGCTGTGGAGACTGTGGAAGTGCGTAGAATTTACCCGGATGATTGCGGGCGGGAACGAGAAATTCGCGAGCGCCTTCTGGGGTGGATTTGAAAAGGGTAGGAGTTTCAACTTCCAAGAAGCCTTGCTCGTCAAAAAAGTAACGGCAGGCGGTGGCAACTTTACTGCGCAGGCGCAGGTTGCGGATCATTTCTGGACGGCGCAAGTCAAGATAGCGATATTGCAGGCGCAGCTCTTCATTGACGTTTTTGGTCACCTCAGGATCGTCTACAGGGAAGGGGAGCACTTCTGCCATGTTGAGCACGTCCAACTTTGCAACGGCGACTTCGACTTCTCCAGTGGGAATCTTGGGGTTGCTGGTTCCTGCCGGGCGTTGACGGACTTTTCCTGTGACGCTGATGACGCATTCGCTGCGGAGGCCGGACGCGCGGGTAAACAAGTCCTTAGGAAGATCGGAAGGATCGAACACGGTTTGAGTTCGACCTTCACGGTCGCGAATATCGATGAAAATGACTCCACCAAGGTCGCGGCGAGAGTGTACCCAGCCCGTAAGGGTGACTGTTTGGCCAATGTGTACAGGGCGTAATTCGTTGCAATGATGCGTGCGTTTCATGGAAATAAAAAGGACGGCGCCCATTTGAAGAGCGCCGCAAAATCAATCCTGGTGTGTGCCGAATTAAATCTCGAAATCAAAAATGGTTGTTGCAGCGACAACAGGCTCACAAAGTTTCTTAAAACGTTCATTTTCAGCGCTGGCAACATAGGCATCACGAATGTCAGAGTTGGTGAAAGTCATGATAAAACCATGGGTAAACCCTTGATTCTGCTTCTCCAAGCTGTTGTTGTTGCCGGAAACGTAGTCCTCAACTCCTGTGACAGTCTCCGAAATATCCAGGATCTCATCAAAGAACTGGTTGATTTGTTCTTCGCTCGTTCCGTCTTTAAACTTTAACAACACTATGTGTTTAACCTTAGACATGTAGTAACAGTAGTTTTTTTTGATTCTGGCTCAAGCCTTTATTCTCTGACTCCAGAAATTTTTTCCAAAGAAAAAGCTTAGAAAATGAAATTCCGGCATGAATCATGCCATTTTTTGAGAGGAAAATGAGGCTCAATGAGCTTTATGAGAACAGAAATTCCAAAGCAACTTGTTTTGACTAATTGCCGGAGAATTTGACGAGCAACCGGACAAAAGCATCGCTTTCATCCCGAGCTGTTGTTTTTTTGCCAGAATAGTGGTTAAGCATGACTGAAATGGCCCAGTTTTCGTTGTTTTTGGTAATAAGATATCCAGAGAGCGTGCTGACGCCTTCCATGGTCCCGGTTTTTGCCCGAAGACGTTTTTCAACTTCGGTATGATTAAAGCGCGAATAGAGGGTGCCATCCACTCCGGCAATTGGAAGAGAATCCTTGTAAAGTGCAGCATCACGATGGTGAGACATGTATGTCAAGAGGGTGATCATGGAGCTGGGGGCGATCCGGGAACCGGGAGACAGTCCGGCTCCTTCTTTCAAGAGAACGGTGCCTGGTGGAATGCCAATCTGCTTGGTGAATTTCTCAAGTTCCGCAACTCCATATTCATCTGCTGCGGCTGACAAATTGGTTCCACGACTTAGGGCTCCTACTTCAAGAAGAAGAAGTTGGGCGTAGAGATTTTGAGAGGCTTTCATCGTTTCGTGGACAATCTCTTTCATGGGATGAGACTCGATTGTGGCTATCTCAATCCGGTTGCTTGGGAATGTTGTTGATCCCAAAACTCTTGGTTTTCCAGCAACGGTGACTCCTCGACGGACGAGCGCCTCCTTGAGTTGCACCATGGCACAGAGAACGGGATCTGGCATGGCCACCGCGTTTTCAAATGGGGCTCCGTTTGCTGGCAACGATCCTGTTAATGTGACAAGCGGTTGTTTGTCTGAAAAGTTTTGAAGGACGGAAGGTGCAGTCCTGGGCTTTCCGGTGACAACGCGATTGACGAATGTGAAAAAGTTCGTTTTTGCTTCCAGTCTGCATGGTTCTCCAGGTTGTTTCCCCGGAATCAAGGTGAATCCAATGACGTTGTCATTGGCTATGACTGCGGAAACGGATGCAGAATAGCCCCGATGGAAATCTGCCTTGGGCCAGCCGTTTCCGTGGGATGATGTGTGAAAGTAGGTGTCGTCGGCAACGAGGTCTCCTTCAATGCGCTTGATGCCAGCGTTCATGATTGCGTTGACAAGGGGATCAAGTGCATGACCTTCCCCATTAAAACGTGTTGAAAAAGTTGGGTCTCCGCGTCCAAAGACAAGTAAATCCCCCGCTAGTGTTCCATCGGTTGCCGGCCTTGTTGTTGAGTAGCAGGAGGTGATAATTCGATGCTCAGGTCCGAGCCGTTCAAGGGCCAGGGCGGCGGTGAATAGTTTAGTATTGCTGGCGGGGATCATCAGCCGGTCCGCGTTGTGCTCAAAGATGGTCTGGCCATTATCTAACGAAACTATCTTGATGCCCCATTGAGCATTGGTGAAACGCGATTGTGAAATAAAAGAGGATAATCGTTCCTGCAACTGGACGATTTTATTTGTGTGGAAGGAAGCGGATTGCTGGGCCCCCACCTTATTGTCAAACAAAATACAGGTGGCCAGGATGAAAATGATAAAGAAACGATGCATCGCTATTGCCAGCAGTTAACCACAAAAGAGGCAAGGTTCGCAATCGAGATTACGGTGGCAATTTTACTAACAAATGAATATTATTCATATTAGGTGGGTTGTTGCCTGATCTTGTGACTGACGGCAGAACTCGAAAAGTGCAGTTTTTCCTTATCCACGTGCTCTATGGCCTCTGCAAGTAGGTCTCCCAGATTGATTTCCAACACTTCAGAGATGCGTAAAAGTGAATCGAGCGTTGGGTTATCAGGATAGTTCTCGAGTCGACTGATTGTTGATTGGTTGAGACCACACAGAGATGCAACTTTATTTTTGGAAAGGTTGCGGCGTTTTCGTTCTTCGCTCAGCAGACAAACAATCTCAGAACATATTTGGGCGCGTCGCTTTGGATCTTTCACACATTACCACTAGCGCTTTTTTCGATTATCAAGAATATGCTTATAAACATAAGCCTCTCTGCCGATAGATTTATAAAAATACGGACAAGTGCTTTAAAAACCAAGGAGTGTCAACTGTACAGGGGAAACAACACTTCTTGGATGGGAATGGGGCGGTTATTTAGTAAATAAACTGTAATAATTGTAGTTAGCACAACTAATAATTGTAACAAAGGAAGCAAGTTTTGACTATGAATATGAATCTTCGGAGCCGGATATTACTACCAACCTTGGGATTAACATTAGTACTTACAATTTCAATAAGTTATACTTCTTACTTCATGGGAAGCCGTTCGCTGGATCAGGCTGTTGAAAAGAACATGGAGACCCTTTGTGAGTCCAGTGTCCAACAGGTTGAAAACTGGATTACCAATCAGAAGGAGATTCTTATTTCGGTTGCAAACGCAAAACTGTCAAGAGAAGCCCTGTCTGAAGGTGCTGAAGGCTTGGCATCTCGTGGTGTGCTTAATTCCCAATTGGTCGAAATCAAGAAGCAGTGTTCTTATTTTGAGGATGTCGTATTATTTGACAAAACCGGACTTACTCGATCCTCCTCCACTGCTGACTCGATTGACAAGGTGAGTGTCAAGGAAAGGGAATATTTTAAGAATGCCATGCAGGGGATGTTTTCCGTTTCGGAAGTCCTGGCAAGCCGTTTGACTGGTCAGCCATCGGTTGTTGTGGCTGTTCCTGTAAAAAATGGTGAAACGACAATTGGCGTTATCGGAGGGATACTGGACTTGGAAAAATTCAGCAGCCGTTTTGTCACAAGCAAAAAGGTTCTTAAAACTGGCTATGTTTCAGTGGTCGATGAGAATGGCGTTTTTGTGGCGCATCCCCAGACAGACATGGTTCTCAAACACAAACTTTCTGATTTTGAGTGGGGCAACGCCATACTTCAGGCTCTTTCCAAGGGGGAAAAACGGCTCTATTACAATTTTGAAGGGGTGACCAAGACGGCGGTGGTTCTTAAAAGCGCGAATCTCAAGTGGGTTGTTGTTGCGACTGCCCCACGCAGCGAAGGAAATGCGGCTGCAGCACGGGTTGCTTTTCTCAATACCAGCATTGGCATTGCGGCAGTTGTCATTGGCGGAATTTTCATTTTCTTCATCGCTCAGGGAATCGTCCTTCCGTTGAGAAAAGTGGTGGACAATCTCAATGCCGGCTCTGAACAGACGGCAGCGGCGTCGTCACAAGTTTCTTCTGCCAGCCAGACTCTGGCTGAGGGGGCGAGTGAGCAGGCAGCCTCACTGGAGGAGACCAGTTCCTCACTGGAGGAAATGTCCAGCATGACGGCTCGCAACAGTGAAAACGCGGAGAAGGTTAAGAACCTTGTCAATGAAACGCGCAATGCCGCGGACACTGGGACGACCGATATGCAGGCAATGGCTGTAGCCATGAGTGAGATCAAAGTTAGCAGTGATGACATTGCGAAGATCATAAAAAGCATCGATGAAATTGCATTTCAAACCAACATTCTTGCATTGAATGCGGCGGTGGAAGCGGCACGCGCTGGGGAGGCTGGCATGGGATTTGCCGTTGTCGCGGATGAGGTTCGCAATCTGGCTCAACGTGCTGCCAACGCCGCAAAGGAGACGTCATCGAAAATTGAGAATGCTGTCACCAAAACGGCGCAGGGGGTGGAATTGAGCGAGCGGGTGGCGAAGAGTTTAAAGGCGATTGTGGAGCGGATTCATCAGGTGGATGCCTTGGCGGCGGAAGTTGCCAGTGCGTCAAAGGAACAATCCCAGGGATTGGAACAGGTCAACGTTGCTGTCAGCCAAATGGACAAGGTTACACAGGGGAATGCGGCGAGTGCAGAAGAAAGTGCCAGTGCCTCTGAAGAGTTGAACGCCCAGGCGGAGACGCTTGAAGAGACTGTTATGACTCTTGTTCAGCTTATTGAGGGACACACAAAAAATTACAATTCGACCCGGCTGGAAAACAAGAAAACCAGCTCTGTTATTTC
>Ga0070399_1004266_pt1 | contig 11973 bp, 9 predicted proteins | sample BioMet4_FD_61217 | JGI IMG/M metagenome (GOLD analysis project Ga0070399, IMG submission 61217) | Microbial communities from bioreactor (seeded with sewage sludge) at LBNL, California, USA - Biofuel metagenome 4 (version 1) | ecosystem: Engineered > Bioreactor > Anaerobic > Unclassified ... | reverse complement strand
GGCAAACACCCGGCAGCCCGTCTTGAGCTGCAGGTAGCGGCTGCCGCCGATGTGGTCGGCGTTGGAATGGGTATGGCAGATGGCGCGCAGAGGCCAGCCGTTTTTGTCCAGGATCTGGCGCACCTTCCTCCCGGCGTCCTTGTCGTTGCCGCTGTCGATGAGGCAGACCGAGCCGTCCGGCAGGCGGTACAGGCCGATCTTGGCGGGACTCTCTATATAATAGGTATGAGCGCCCACCTGGTTGAGTTCAAACATCGCTTCTCTCCCCTTTCTCCTGCCGCACCCATTGCAGCAGTATCTCACGGTCATTGGGCACGTCGCCCTCCAGCACCGCCCGGAAGGCCGCCGCGCATGTCGCCTATGGCGGGGCCCCGCAGGCCCATAGCCAGCAGATCGTCGCCGTTGACGGCCAGCTGGCGCAGGGAAAAGCAGACCTCCTGCCGCAGCAGCTCGTCGCGTATGGCTTCTGCCGTGTCCAGCTCCCGCTGCACCCAGCGGTACGCGGGCGCCTGGGCCAGATTGTCCGCCCGTTTTACGGCGAGCAGCTGCGCAAAGCCCTCCTCCCCCAGGCGGGACAGGGCCCGGCGGATGCTCTTCTCCGTCCGGGGGATCTCCCGGTCATGCCACTGCACCAGCTCCGTCACCCGCGCGGCTGTCTTGTTGTCGAACCGCAGGCGCGCCATGCACGCCTCTGCGATCTCCGTGCTGACGGCGCCGTGGCCGTAAAAATGGCCCACGCCGGCTGCGTCCAGCGTAAAACTCCGGGGCTTGCCCAGGTCGTGCAGCAGCATGGTCCAGCGCAGCACCGGCTCCGGCGGCACGGCGGCCACGGAGCGGGCGATATGTTCCCATACCGTGTAGCAGTGGTGAACGTTTCTCTGGTCAAAGCCCACCGTGGGGCCGATCTCCGGCAGGAAAACGCTCAGCACGTCCGGGTAGGCCAGCAGGATCTCCGCCGCCGCCGGGCCGCACAGCAGACGATCCATTTCCTCGCGGATGCGCTCGGGTGCGATCTGCCGCAGCTTCTCCCGATTGCGGTGGATGGCCGCGGCGGTCTGCTCCTCCACGGAAAACGTCAGCACGGAGGCAAAACGGAGGCCCCGCAGGAGGCGCAGCGCATCCTCTCCGAACCGTTTGTCCGGGTCCCCCACGCAGCGCAGCACGCCCTGCGCCAGATCCTCCGGCCCGCCGCAGACGTCAACCAGGCGGCCACGCAGGTCCATGGCCATGGCGTTGACCGTAAAATCCCGGCGGCGCAGATCCTCCGAAAGGCTGCGGGTAAACGTCACCTGCGCGGGATGCCGTCCGTCGCGGTAGGCGCCGTCCACGCGGTAGGTGGTGACCTCCACCGGTTCACCCCGGTGCTTCACCGTCACCGTGCCGTGGCGCAGGCCCGTGGGGACGGCCTCCCCGGGAAAAAGGGCCGACACCTGTTCGGGCAGGGCGTCGGTGGTCACGTCCCAGTCGTGGGGTGCGGCGCCCCGCAGCAGGTCGCGGACGCAGCCGCCCACCAGATACGCCTCATGGCCCGCACGCTCCAGGCGGGCGCAGACAAAGCGCACCGCCGCCGGTATCTGTTCCACGTCTTTCCCCTCTTTTCGGCCGGAATCCCGTCAGGTTCTCTTTTTCTGCCGGTTGCACTTGTGTTCATTCCGTATTATAATATAGGATACTTTAAATTGCAATCACTGGCCCCCTGGGCCCGTTTTGAAGGAGATCTGTTTTTATGATGCACTCATCTGTTGATATTAAAACCATGATGGTTCCGGGAAAATGCGTCCATCTCTCCGGGATCGGCGGCGTATCCATGTGCCCCCTGGCCGAGGTGCTGTCCGGCATGGGCATGCAGGTGCAGGGGTCCGACATGAACGAGAGCGACTCTGTCCGGCACCTGCGCAGCCTGGGCATTCCCGTGGCCATCGGCCACTCGGCGGAAAACCTGAAGGACTGCGACATGGTCATCCGCACCGCCGCCATCCACGACGAGAACCCGGAGATCGCCGGCGCCGTCGCCCGCGGCATTCCCGTGTACGAGCGGGCGCAGGCCTGGGGCGCCATCATGCAGAATTACCCCAACGCCGTGTGCATCTCCGGCACCCACGGCAAGACCACCACCACCTCCATGACCACTCACATCTTCATGGCCGCCAAGGCCGACCCCACCGTGATGATCGGCGGCACCCTGCCGCTGCTGCACTCCGGCTACCGGGTGGGGCAGGGCGACACCATTATTCTGGAATCCTGCGAATACTGCAATTCGTTTCTGAACTTCTTCCCCACCGTGGCCGTCATTCTGGACGTGGAAGCCGACCATCTGGACTTTTTCAAGGATCTGTCGGAGATCGAGCAGTCCTTCCGCACCTTCGCTTCCCTGGTGCCTGAGGACGGCTATGTGATCGCCAACGCCGACGATTCCGGCGCCCAGGCCGCCGTCAGGGGTCTGCCGCACCCCGTCTTTACCTTCGGCCTCGACTCGCCCGCCGACTGCACGGCGGCGCACATTGTATACGACGGCGGCTATCCCACCTTCGACGTGATGATCCACGGCACCCTTTACGCCCATGTGGCGCTGAAGATCGCCGGCCGCCACAACATTATGAACGCGCTGGCCGCCGCCTCCGCCGCCTACGTGCTGGGCGTGGACGGGCGCTTTGTGGCGGAGGGGCTGGCCGCCTTCCGGGGCGCGGAGCGCCGCTTTGAACGCAAGGGCACCTACCACGGCGCCGACGTCTACGACGATTACGCCCACCATCCCGGCGAGCTGCACGCCCTGCTGACCACCGCCAGAACCATGCCCTACAAGCGCATCATCTGCGCCTTCCAGCCTCATACCTACAGCCGCACCAAGGCGCTGTTCGACGATTTCGTCAGAGAACTGAAGGTGCCGGACATCGCGGTGCTGATGGAGATCTACGCCGCCCGCGAGCAAAACGACATCGGGATCTCCTCCAACGATCTGGCCAGGCAGATCCCCGGCGCCATCTACTGCTCCACGCTGGAAAAAGTCACCGATACGCTCGCGCAGCTGGCGCAGCCCGGCGACCTGATCCTGACGGTGGGCGCCGGCGACATCTTCCGTGCGGGCGAAGCGCTGCTGGAAAGAGCGTGACGCCATGGCCGTCATCTCTCCTGTTTATCACGGCGCGCCCCGGGATGTCAGAGAGGCCGCGGAGGCCGATACCTACGCCCTGCTGGAAAAACTGCACATCCCCTTCGACCGGGTGGACACGCCCCCGGCCTATACCATGGAGGACTGCGCCGCCATCGGCGAGGCGCTGGGCACGGCGGTGTGCAAGAACCTGCTGCTGACGCCCCACAACCGCAGCGCCTTCTATCTTCTGGCGCTGCCGGGGGACATGCCCTTCGTCACCAAGGATTTTTCCAAAAAGATCGGTTCGTCCCGCCTGAGTTTTGCCTCCGCCGACGATCTGCAGACGCTTCTGGGCGTTCAGCCCGGCTCCGCCTCGGTGCTGGCGCTGCGGAACGACACGGCCCGCCGTGTGACGCTGGTGATGGAGCGATCGGTGTGCGAGGCGGTCTGGTTCGGCTGCCACCCCTGCCGCAACACCTCCACCATCCGCCTCAGAACCGACGATCTGCTGCGCGTGTATCTGCCCTTTACCGGCCACCAGCCTCTGATCGTGGACTTGTGAGCAACGGTGCCGCGTCCCCGCCCTTCGGAACGGGGACGCGGCCTTTTTTCATAAAAGGGGGAAAATTTTCACTTAAAAAGAGGAAATGAAAAAGTTACAGGGTATAAAAAGAAAAGAGAGTCCGTATAGGATCGGCAGACCGCGGTGAAACTCAAGGGAGGAGGAGTTCTGTGGCGTTTCCCCAAAGCTTTCTGGACGAGCTGATCGCCCGCAGCGATATCGTGGACGTGGTGGGCAGCTATGTGGCCCTGAAACGGCAGGGCAGCAACCTGTTCGGCCTTTGTCCCTTCCACAGCGAAAAAACGCCCTCCTTTTCCGTTTCGCCCGACAAGCAGATCTATCACTGCTTCGGCTGCAAAAAAGGCGGCGGCGTCATCAATTTCATCATGGAAGAGGAGAATCTCTCCTTTCCCGACGCGGTGCGGTTTCTGGCCAAACGCGCCAACATGCCCGTGCCGGAGGAAGAGGAGCGGAGCGACGACCGCCTGCGGCAGCGGGTGCTGCATCTCAACCGGGACGCCGCCCGTTACTACTATGAGCTGCTGCAAAAGCCGGAGGGCGCCGCCGTGCAGGCGTATCTGGACAGACGGCAGATCCGCCGCCCCATCGCCGTCCGCTTCGGCATGGGCGCCGCGCCCGACGCGTGGGACTCGCTGCTGCTGGCCATGCTGCAAAAGGGTTACACCAAGGCCGAGCTTCTGGCGGCGGGTCTTGCGGCCCAGGGCAAGGGCGGGCATCTGTACGACAAGTTCCGCAACAGGCTCATCCTGCCGGTCATCGACGTCCGGGGCGACGTCATCGGCTTCGGCAGCCGGGTGCTGGACAAGTCCGAGCCCAAATACATGAACACCCCCGAAACCATTACATACAGCAAACGCCGCGTTTTATACGGATTGAATCTGGCCAAAAAGACGAAGCGGCCCAACATGATCCTCTGCGAGGGGAATCTGGACGTGGTGACGCTCCACCAGGCGGGGTTCGACAACGCGGTGGCCTCCATGGGCACCGCGCTGACGGTGGAACAAACGCGTCTGCTCTCCCGGTACACCAAGGAGCTGGTCCTCTGCTACGACAACGATACGGCGGGTCAGCTGGCCACGCAGCGGGCGCTGGAGCTTCTGAACAACTCCGAATTCGCGGTCCGGGTCCTGCGCCTGCCCCGGCGTCTGGCGGACGGCGTGTATGTCAAGCAGGATGCCGACGATTTCATCAAATTTCAGGGGGCCGACGCCTTTGAGCGGCTGCTCTCCGGCAGTGAAAACGGCGTGGAGTTCCGCCTGGCGCAGGCAGCGGCCAAATACGACCTGAAGGACGATGCCCAGAAAATCGGCTACGCCGAGGAGGCGGCCGCGATCCTGGCCTCCCTTGAAAATGCGGTGGAGCGCGAGGTCTATACCGGCCGCGCGGCGGAGGCGGCGGGCATTTCGCCCGGCGCCATGGCGCTGGAGGTACAGCGTGCCTTCAAGCGGCGGCTGGCGCAGGCCAAAAAGGCGCAGCAGCGCCGGGATTTGAATCCGGCGGCGGCGATACAGCCGAAGGATCGGAGCTGGCGCTATGAAAATCTCCGCAGCGCGCTGGCCGAAGAGGGCGTTTTACGCCTTCTGGTGCTGGACGACGGTCTGTTTACCGACACGCCGCCGCTGCAAAAGGAGGATTTTTCCTCTCCTCTGCTGGGAAAGATCTACGAGGCGCTCTGGCAGCGCCGGAGCGAGGGCGGATCGCTCCACATCGCGGCGCTGGGCGCCGTCCTCTCGACGGAGGAAATGAGTCATCTGACCGCCATTTTGCAAAAGCCCGAATCTCCTGTGAACGCGGCGGAAGCACTGGCGGATTATTTGAAAACCATACGCGAAGAAGCACAGAAGCGGAGCGGCGCCACGGATCTGGATCTGCTGGCCGCCGCGCAGAATAAATACAAAGAGAAAAAGGGTTATGGAGGAAAGCACAATGGCTGATACGCCCAACGAAAAAGAGCTGGAAGAAATGGCAGACCAGTTTTTGGATGCCCACAGCAAGGAAGCCGACGCCGATAAGGAAACCGAGGACGCCGAAGAAACCATCGCCAAAAAAGTCAGAGGCGGCAAGCTGGATGAAAAGGCCATCGCTTCGCTGCCGGCCGCCTCTCTCATCACCGCCAACGAAAAACTGAAAGAGCTGTTCGTCAAGGGCAAAAAGAAGGGCAAGCTGGACGCCAGTGAGCTTTCCGACGTGCTGGACGAAATGGATCTGGACAGCGACCAAATGGACCGGATCTACGACTCGCTGGAAACACTGAACATCGACATCAGCGCCGAGGAATTTCTGGCCGACCTCACCGACGACATCGAGCCGCCCATGGAGGAGATCGCGGAGATCGACGAAGAGGAGCTGGTGGACCCCAACACGCTGGTGGACAGCTTTAATATCGACGACCCCGTCCGGATGTATCTCAAGGAGATCGGCAAGGTGCCGCTGCTCTCCGCCGACGAAGAGGTGGTGCTGGCTACCAGCATGTCCGCCGGCAACGAAGCGCAGGAGAAGCTGGACGAGGCGGAGAAAGCGGGCACACCGCTGCCGGAAGAGGAGGATGCCGAGCTGCGCCGTCTGGTGAAGACCGGCGAAGCCGCCAAGCAGAAGCTGGCCGAGGCCAACCTGCGCCTGGTGGTTTCCATCGCCAAGCGGTATGTGGGCCGCGGGATGCTGTTCCTGGATCTGATCCAGGAGGGCAACCTGGGTCTTATCAAGGCGGTGGAAAAGTTCGACTACACCAAGGGCTACAAATTCTCCACCTACGCCACCTGGTGGATCCGGCAGGCCATCACCCGCGCCATTGCCGACCAGGCCCGCACCATCCGTATCCCCGTGCATATGGTGGAAACCATCAACAAGGTCATCCGCGTGTCCCGTCAGCTGCTCCAGCAGCTGGGCCACGATCCCTCCCCCGAGGAGATCTCCGCCGAGATGAATATGCCGGTGGACAAGGTGCGCGAGATCCTGAAGATCGCGCAGGAGCCGGTGTCGCTGGAAACCCCCATCGGCGAGGAGGAGGACTCCCATCTGGGCGATTTCATCCCCGACGAAGGCGCGTCCGAGCCCTCCGAGGCCGCATCCTTCACGCTGCTCAAGGAGCAGCTGGTGGACGTGCTGTCCACTCTCACCCCCCGCGAGGAAAAGGTGCTCAAGCTGCGCTTCGGCATCGAGGACGGCCGCACCCGCACGCTGGAAGAGGTGGGCAAGGAGTTCAACGTCACCCGCGAGCGTATCCGCCAGATCGAGGCCAAGGCGCTGCGCAAGCTCCGCCATCCCTCCCGCTCCAAGAAACTGAAGGATTTCCTGAACTGAAAAGCAGCAACGCCACCGCCCGCCGTCTGTCGGCGGCCAACCGATGAAACAAAGGCAAAAAGGCTGTCCCGCGTGCGGGACAGCCTTTTTTTCCGGGCGGCGGTGTTTTACGCCGCCCGCTTTTTTCACTTCTGCCGGGCCAGCTCCCTGATCCGGTCCACCGCTTCCTGGCAGTAATGGCTCTGCCAGCTGGGGAAGGCGATGAGGATGCGGTCCTTCTTTTCGGCCAGCTTCATGCGGTACTGGTTTTGCAGCAGCTCCAGGTGCAGCCGTTCGCTGTTGCGCTCCTCGGTCTGGCGCTCCTGTTCTTTTTCCCGGATGGCCGCCAGAAGCTGCCGTTCCTCCTCCTGATGCTTCTCCGCCAGTTCCTTTTCCTCCGTGCGGTGTTCCTTCTTCATGGAGGCGAGCTCCGCGTAGCGGTCGGTCACATCCTCGGCGTACTCCTTGATGTTGATGACGGTGTCGGAAATGCCGTCGCCCAGACGGTCGGAGGTGGCGCGGATCTCCTGCGCCAGGGACGTCAGCAGCTGCAGCCGCTGCTGCAGGTGCCGGATGGCCACCAGCGTGGCCGCCAGATCCGCCAGGATCGCCGCCAGAAAGACGTACAGCAGCAGATGGCCCGCCAGAGAGGGAAAGCCGGCGATCAGGTCGGCGATGAGCGGATGGATGATCCGCACGATAAAGGTGGCCGCCAGGCCCCACACCAGCGAAAATTCCAGGCAGATATACCCCTTGATGTTACATCTGTTGTGGGAATAATCCCACCATTTGGCGTGGAACAGCTTCTCCAGCACCCAGCCGGTGAGAAATTCCAGCGCGCTGGTCAGGATCACCGATCCGAAAAACAGCAGCGCCAGGTGATCGCTCAGGGGCGAGAGCAGCAGGATCACCGTCACAAGGCCGAAGCCGTAGATGGGGCACACCGGCCCGTTGAGAAAACCGCGGTTGACGAATTTTCCCCGGCGCACGGCGGCGAAAGCCACCTCCGTGCACCAGCCCAGAAAGGCGTACAGGAAAAACATCCACGTTACTTCATAAAGCGTCGCATTCATAAGAGAACTTCACCATACTTTTCATTTTTTCGGTCGTTTGCCTTTACATTTTATTCCGCGGCAGCACATTGCGCAAGAGGAAAATTTCCTTGACACCCGGAGGCAATCCACTATAATCAAGGTGGCGGGATTTTCAAACTGCCCGTTTCGGGGAAACACCGTTGACCGATACGCGGGAGGGATGTGTCTATGTTTTATCTGTTCGTGGCGCTGGGCGCCGTTTTATCAGGCGTCATCGTTTGCCTGGCCGGGTGGACCGGTCTGCGTCTTGCGGGCTTTTTTCTCTTGCTGACGCTCGGCTGCACCGCGGCGCTGCTGGCGCTGTATATCCTCATTTTGTGGGTCATCTGTCTGTTCATCGACCGGCGCAAGCCGCAGCTGAAGAACGACCCCTTTTTCCGGATGCTGCTCAACTGGACGGCGGAGCTGCTCTTTCAGGCGGCCCGGGTGCAGGTGACGGTGATCGGGGCGGACAAGCTGCCCCACGGCCGCTATCTGCTGGTGGGCAACCACCTTTCCAGCTTTGATCCCATCGTCACCGCCTGGGCGCTGCGCAAAGACCGCATCGCCTTCGTGACGAAGCCGGAGAATATGCGCATCCCCATTGTGGGCTCCATCATCCACAAGTGCTGCTATCTGCCCATCGACCGGGAAAATTCCATGAACGCCGTGAAAACCATTCAGGCGGCGGCGGATCTCATCGAGCGGGACGTGGTTTCCATCGGCATCTACCCCGAAGGCACCCGGAACCGGAGCGCGGAGCCTCTGCTGCCCTTCCGCAGCGGCGCCTTCAAGATCGCCACCAAGGCGGGCGTTCCCGTGGTGGTCGCCGCCGTGCGCGGCACCGATCGGATCCGGCACAACTTCCCCTGGCGCCCCACCGCCGTCACCGTGGACTTCCACCAGGTGATCGACGCCGAAACCGTCAGCACCTCCCGCACGGCGGCGCTGAGCGAGATGACCCGGAACATTTTGCTCGACGCCCTGCGCTGAACCCGCTTTTTGTCTGTTTCGTGCATAGGATTTATTCCCGCCTTCTCCGTTTTGTGGGAATAGACGGTAGCAATTCGATTAACAAACCGATATAATAGGTTTATCAAGAACGAAGGAGAAACTGTATGAACCGTTTTTGCGCGTGCGTCTGTCAGAACACCGTGGTGTTCTCTTGTTGCCGCGCCCATTGGGTTCATACATTTTCTGTCTGACGGTTCTGCCGGCTCTGTGATAGGCCGGCAAGCAGACCGGTGAAAGTCTTTTTCAGCAGAGAGTGTATGTTGGCACTCTCTGCTGTTTTATTTTCCGGTCTTTTTGAAAGGAGCTGCCCGCACCATGTCTATCCGTCTGGCTGAACGATGTCCCTCTTTATTTGATTCGGCGAACACATTCATCAAATATCAAATAACAGAAAGGAACCGTTATTATGCCTGTTTATCAATCACTTTCCCAGCTGGTGGGCCATACGCCCCTGCTGGAGCTGACCCATTATGAAGCGCAGCACCATCTGCGCGCCCGCGTGCTTGCCAAGCTGGAGTATCTGAATCCGGCCGGCTCCGCCAAGGACCGGATCGCCCGGCAGATGATCGAAAACGCAGAAAAAGAGGGCCGCCTGCAGCCCGGCGGCGTCATCATCGAGCCCACCTCCGGCAACACCGGCATCGGCCTTGCGGCCATGGGCGTTTCCCGGGGCTACCGCGTGATCCTGACCATGCCGGACACCATGAGCCAGGAGCGCCGCACGCTCCTTAAGGCTTACGGCGCCGAGCTGATCCTCACGGACGGCAAGCGCGGCATGGCGGGCGCCATGGAAAAGGCCGAAGAGCTGGCTGCTTCTCTGCCCGGCAGCATCGTGGCCGGCCAGTTCACCAACCCCGCCAATCCCCAGGCCCACCGTGAAACCACCGGCCCGGAGATCTGGCAGGACACCGAAGGGGCGGTGGACATCTTTGTGGCGGGCGTCGGCACCGGGGGAACGCTCACCGGCGTGGGCGAATATCTCAAGTCGAAAAAGCCCTCCGTCCGTCTGGTGGCGGTGGAACCGGCCTCCTCCCCCCTGCTCTCCGGCGGGAAGGCGGGCCCCCACGGCCTGCAGGGCATCGGCGCCAACTTTATTCCTGAGATCCTCAACCGCGCCATCATCGACGAGGTGATCCCCGTCGCCGACGGCGACGCCTTCGCGGCCGGCAGGGCCATCGCCCGCACCGACGGCGTTCTCACGGGCATCACCTCCGGCGCTGCGGTCTGGGCCGCCAAAGAACTGGCGCTGCGCCCGGAGAACAAAGGAAAAACCATCGTGGCGCTGCTGCCGGACACCGGCGACCGGTATTTGTCCACGGCGCTGTTCGACAGGTGAAGGCTATGATGAACAGCGAGATCATGCAGGCGGCCGCCGGACTGGCGGAAAACATGGAGAGCGCCGCCTTCTCCTTATACGGCGACGGTGTGCGCCTGCCGGACCGGAAAGCGGTCATCGGCATTCTGAAGGATCTAAGAAAGGTGCTGTTTCCCGCTTTCTTCGGAGAAAAGGCGCTGATGTCCCTGCCCGCACAGGACTATGAAGCGCGCCTGCTGGAGAACCTTCAGGCGGAGCTGGAGCATCAGATCGCGCTCTCGCTGCCCCAGACGGAGGAGGACGCCCGGCGCGCCCGCGCCGTTTCCTTGGATCTGATCGGCCGCCTGCCCGCCATCCAGCGTCTGCTCCTCAAGGACATGGACGCCATCTTCGACGGCGCCCCCGCCGCGGCCAGCAAGGAAGAGATCCTCTTTTCCTATCCGGGGCTGTACGCCATCTTTGTCTACCGGGTGGCGCACCCGCTGTACGAGGCGCACGTCCCCCTGATCCCCCGGATCATGAGCGAGTATGCCCACAGCCGCACCGGCATCGACATCCATCCCGGCGCTGCCATCGGGGAGTATTTCTTCATCGACCACGGCACCGGCATTGTGGTGGGCGAAACCAGCATCATCGGCGACCGGGTGAAGCTGTATCAGGGCGTGACGCTGGGTGCGCTTTCGCCCCGCCACGGCCACAACTCCATTCCCGGCAAGCGCCATCCCACGGTGGAGGACAACGTGACCATCTACTCCGGCGGCACCATTCTCGGAGGCGACACGGTCATCGGCAAAAACACGGTCATCGGCGGCAACGCCTTTTTGACCCGCTCCGTGTCCGGCAACACCAAGGTGGTCATCAAGGCTCCGGAAACCATCTACAAAAGCGCCCCCGCAAACGTGTAAAAAAAGAGGCCCGTCTGCCGCGAAGCAGACGGGCCTCCTGCGTATTTTTCCCGCAGCGGCGCCGCTCAGCCGATCAGGGATTCGGCCAGCTCGATGCCGGGGTTTTCTTTGGTGAGGAAATTCACGGCCCATACGCCGCCGAACACCACCAGACTGTTTCCCTTGTAGTCCTCCAGCAGCGCCGCGCCCGAAGGCAGCGTCAGTTCCTTGGGGTCCTCGCAGGGACATTTGGTGATAAAACGCATATGCTCGTAGGGCAGCGTGTACATATACAGCTCCACGCCGTACTCGTTTTTCATCCGGTATTCGAACACGTCGAACTGCAGCGTGCCCACCACGCCCACGATGACCTCCTCCATGCCGGCGCCCGGCACCTTGAAGATCTGGATGGCGCCCTCCTGGGCGATCTGCTCCGCACCCTTGATGAACTGCTTGCGCTTCATGGTGTCCTTGGGACTGACGCGGGTGAAATGCTCGGGCTCAAAGGTGGGGATGCCGGAGAAGCGGAACTTCTGTCCCGGTACGGTGATGGTGTCGCCGATGGAGAAGATGCCGGGATCGAACACACCGATGATGTCGCCGGCGTAGGCCTCGTCCACGATCTCCCGCTCGGAGGCCATCATGTGCTGGGGCTGGGAAAGACGCAGCTTCCTGCCGCCCTGCACATGGTAAAGCTCGGTATCGCGCTCGAATTTGCCCGAGCAGATGCGCAT
>Ga0070399_1004264_pt1 | contig 11979 bp, 15 predicted proteins | sample BioMet4_FD_61217 | JGI IMG/M metagenome (GOLD analysis project Ga0070399, IMG submission 61217) | Microbial communities from bioreactor (seeded with sewage sludge) at LBNL, California, USA - Biofuel metagenome 4 (version 1) | ecosystem: Engineered > Bioreactor > Anaerobic > Unclassified ... | reverse complement strand
TATATATAGTATAACACAGTACCCATAAGGTACGCAACAATTATTTATAAAAATTGACAAAAAAAATGAGCCTTTTCAAGGCTCGCAGGGTTTTTACGCTTATTTAACTGTCAAAGATCCAGCTGGGTAGATGTGGTGGATTACGAATAAAGCAGAATAAAGAGATCAATATTCTCCGGAGAAACCAAAAAAATGATGGTTTCTCCGGTTTTTGTAGTATAATTATAAAAATGTATTTTAAACAGACTGTTTGATTTCCTGTGAAAGAGCATATCAGAATATGAATGAAACCGATAATAAAATGAATATAAATAAATTACCGGAGGATCCGATCATAGAGGTAAAGGATCTTCAGGTTTCCTTCTATGACAAAAGCGGTGAAATCCCGACCATCCGGAAAATCAGTTATAAGGTCGGAGAAGAAGTCCTCGGCATTGTAGGGGAATCCGGCAGCGGAAAATCGGTGTCATCGCACTGCATTCTGCGTCTTCTGCCGGACAGCGGAAAAATCACGGGAGGTCAGATTATTTTCGAAGGAAAAGATCTGATCAAGGCCACAGCGGAGGAAATCCTGCAGATCCGCGGGAACAAGATCGCGATGATTTTCCAGGATCCCATGACTTCCCTGGATCCGCTTTTCACGATCGAATACCAGATCGGAGAAACGCTGAAAAAACATACTTCCCTGAATGAGAAGCAGCGGAAGGAACGGATTCTTGAACTTCTGAAAATGGTCGGCATCAACCAGCCGGAAAAACGCATGACCCAGTATCCGCATGAGTTTTCCGGAGGCATGCGGCAGAGGGTCATGATTGCCATGGCGCTGGCCTGCGAACCGAAGCTTCTGATTGCGGATGAACCGACGACGGCGCTGGACGTGACCATTCAGGCGGAGATTCTTGATCTGTTAAAGGAACTGAAGGAAAAGCTTCACATGGCGGTCATCTTCATCACCCACGATCTCGGTGTCGTTTCCGATATCTGCGATCATATCATCGTCATGTACGCCGGCGAGATCGTGGAGGCCGGCACCAAAAGACAGATCTTCTATGAACACCTGCATCCGTATACGGAGGGCCTTCTGAACTCGGTGCCTAAGATGGACGAGGACCGGAACAAGAAACTGATTCCGATCGACGGGAATCCGCCGGACATGACCGTGCTGAAGGAAAATTCCTGCGCGTTTGCCCCGCGGTGCAGATATGCCATGAACATCTGTGCAACCAAGCATCCGCCGGCAATGGAACAGGACGGTCATTTTGTGAGCTGCTGGAAATGCTATCACGATTCTTTAAATGAATGCACAGGAGAACAGTAAGTAAACCCATGAATGAGGCAAACAGGGAAACACCGGAAAACAGCATACAGTCCGAAAGCGATGTGCTCCTTTCGGTAAGGCATCTGAAAAAATATTTTGAGTCCACGCAGAATGTCTTCCGCCACATAACCGTGAAGGCGGTCGACGATATCAGCTTCGATATCCGGCGTGGAGAAACTCTCGGAATCGTGGGAGAGTCCGGCTGCGGAAAAACGACGCTCGGCCGCTGCATTTTAAGGATCATTGAACCGACAGGCGGCGATATCATTTTCGACGGAAAGCGGATAAACGACGTGGACATGACTCCCCTCCGCCGGAAAATGCAGATCGTCTTCCAGGATCCGTATGCTTCCCTGGATCCGCGGAAATCGGTTGCCGGCATTATCGGCGAGGCACTGGACATCCACCACCTCTATAAGACAAAGGAAGAGCGGCGCGAGAAGATTCTGCATCTTATGGATCTTGTCGGCCTTTCAGAAAAATTTTACAACCGTTACCCGCACGAGTTTTCCGGCGGACAGCGGCAGAGAATCGGGATTGCGAGAGCGCTTGCCGTTTCTCCGGAATTCATTGTCTGCGACGAGCCGGTTTCCGCACTGGATGTCTCCATTCAGGCACAGGTAATCAACATGCTGGAGAACCTGCAGGAGAAGCATCATCTGACCTACCTCTTCATTGCACATGACCTGGCTGTTGTGCGCCACATCAGTAACCGGATAGGCGTTCTTTATCTCGGGCATCTGGTGGAACTTGCGGACAGCAACGAACTGTATGACAATCCGCTTCACCCCTATACGAAAATGCTTCTTTCCGCCATACCGATCGCCGATCCGGATCTGAGTGCGAAAAGGAAGCGCATCAAGGCCGAGGGAGAAATTCCCTCGCCGATCAATCCGCCGAGCGGATGTCCGTTCCGGACCAGATGCAGGGAAGCTACGGCGGAATGTGCCGTGTCTTTCCCGGAACTGAAGGAAGTTTCACCGGGACATTTTGCGGCATGTTTTCGCTGTTCATAAAATAAGGAGAATGGAACAGAAGAGATGGAACTATTCATAAAAATACTAAAGCGTGTTTTGCTCGCGGCAGTCAGTCTTTTTGCGATTGTCACGATCACATTCTTCCTGATGAATCTGATGCCCGGCGATCCGTTCATGTCAGACAAGGCTTCCAAGGCGACGCAGGAAGCACTCCGGGCAAAGTACGGTCTGGATCAGCCAGTCTATATCCAGTACATAAAATATCTTGGCGCCCTGTTTCAGGGCGATATGGGAAACAGCTATGTGCTGCAGAAGGGACGTCCCATTTTTGCAATTGTGACCGGCGGATTTTCGGTATCCCTGAAGCTCGGAATCCGTGCGCTTTTGCTTGCAATCTGCATCGGCGTTCCGCTCGGCTGTCTTGCAGGACTTAAAAAAGACCGGCCCGCGGACGGAATTATCCGGGTCTTTTCCGCAATCGGAATTTCCGTACCCGGCTATGTGGTCGCTGCCGTGCTCATGCTTGTCTTCGCGGTTCAGACGCATCTGCTTCCAACCTCCTACAATAAGCCCGGCGGTGAAATCATGCCGATGCTGGTGCTCTCCATTTATCCGACCTGTTATTTGATCCGTCTTACGAGAGCAAGCGTGCTGGAGGTTCTGAATCAGGACTACCTGAGAACGGAACGTGCCAAGGGCATGACGGAATTCACCGTGATCTACGTGCATGCGTTGAAGAATTCCCTGATCCCGATCATTACCTACCTGGGGCCGCTTACCGCATCCATCCTGACCGGCGGTTTTGTCGCGGAGAGCGTGTTCAACGTTCCCGGCCTGGGACGGTATTTTGTCAGTGCGATCAGTTCCAGAGACTATACGCTTATCCTCGGCACGACCATCTTTTATGCCGCGCTGATTATTTTCATGAATCTGATATGCGATGTACTTTATCAGATTGTGGATCCCAGAATAAAACTTGACTGATGGAAATGGAAAAGGACAGAAGATGAATGTTTTTCCGAGTATGCAGATAAAAGTTGATAAAGACGCGTTTCAGCCGCTCGACCGTTCCTCCTTGAAAGACGAAGAGCTTAACATGCGGGAAATCAGTTTCAGCAGGGCCAGCTGGGAACGCTTAAAGAAAAACAGAATCGCCATGGCAGCCATGTTTGTGATCATCGCGATTATTATTTTTGCGATCGTCGGACCGTTCCTTTCCCCATATTCCTATGATCAGCAGATCCATGACGCGGGAAATCTTTCACCCTGCGCCGCCCATCCGTTCGGGACGGACCGCCTGGGCAGAGATCTTCTGGTGAGATGCATGATCGGTACGCGGATTTCCCTGGCCGTGGGTGTCGTTTCGGCCTTCATCGTTCTCGTGATCGGTTCGATTTACGGGGCGATTTCGGGTCTTGCAGGCGGCAAAACGGATATTATCATGATGCGGATTGTCGATATTGTGTACTCCGTGCCGGAAATTCTTCTCATCGTTGTCATGAAGCTGGTGCTGGATGAACCGCTTACCAATCTGGTGAATAATGTTCCTTTTTTCCACCCGCTGCAGAAAATAGGGGCAGGCCTGCTGGCAATCTTCATTGTATACGGATGCCTTTACTGGGTCGGCATGGCCCGTATAGTCAGAGGACAGGTCCTGCAGTTAAAGGAAATGGAATATGTCACGGCTGCCAAGGCACTCGGTGCCAACAACAGGCGTCTTATCCATGAGCATCTGATTCCGAACTGCATGGGGACCCTGATTGCCACGGCCATGCTGCAGATTCCCTCCGCAATCTTCACGGAAGCGTTCCTAAGCTTCCTGGGAATCGGTGTTTCCGCACCCATGGCAAGCCTCGGATCCCTTACGAGTGATGCGCTTGGTTCCATATCGACGACTCCGTACAGGATGATTTTCCCTGCACTGATCATCAGTCTCATTATTCTGGCTTTTAATCTTTTCGGCGACGGATTAAGAGATGCGCTCGATCCGAAAATGAAAGAAAGATAAACTATTTTATTTTTAAAGGAGGGTTATTATGAAAAATCAAAGCACCAGATTCACTGCGGTACTGATTACCGCAGCCATGGCCGTTTCAATGCTCGCGGGCTGCGGCGCCGCACAGAGCAGCAGCACGACTGCTGCGGCAAAAGCTGCAGGTTCGGCAGCTGCCGGAACCAGCGCCGCTTCTGCCGGCACAAAAGCTGCAGCAGCCGGAACAAAGGCAGCCGCAGCATCCGGTCTTTCGTTTTCCGTATGCTGCGGAAGTGAAGATGCGCTGAGCATCAACACTGCGAAGGCAAAGACGATCGAGGGAATATCCGCATGCCGTCATCTGTATGAGGGACTCTACAAACTCGACGAAAAGGGAAACGTGGTACTCGGTCAGGCAGCGAAGGATGACATCAGTTCCGACGGACTTACCCGCACCTTCACGCTCCGCGATGATATCAAGTGGTCCGACGGCACGGCCGTCAAGGCAGCCGATTTCATTTACGGCTGGAAATATCTGAAGGAATGCAAGGAAGATTACGCCAGTCTCATGGATATCGTGAAGGAAGCAAAGGCAACGGATGACAAGACCCTTGTCGTCACACTGAAGTTTGCCTGCTCCTATCTGCCGAGCATTCTTGCCTTCCCGTCCGCATATCCCGTCAGAGAGGATATCGTGACAAAGTACGCCGATTCCTATGCGACCGATCCGGACAAGACCGTCTACAACGGCGCCTACAAGGTCACTTCCTGGACGCATCAGCAGTCCCTTGTCATGGCAGCGAGAGATGATTACTACAATGCCAAGGCCATCACGGCCAAGCAGGTCACCTGGAACTTAATGACCGATACTAGCACCATGCTTGCATCCTACAAGAGCGGCGACATCATTTATTCCGACAGCTATCCGGAAGAGCAGGCGGAGAGCATGAAGGACAAAGGTTTGAACTTTGCTCCCGGCTATAACACCTACTGCGTCATGTTCAACGTCGGCAAAAAAGGACCGGAAGCTTTAAAGGATGCCAAGGTAAGAAAGGCACTTACGCTTGCCATCGACCGGAGCCGCATTGCGAAGATGAGAAACTTAAACGATGAACTTGCCAACACCTATACGCCCACCGGACTGAAGAACAAAGAGGGCAAGGATTTCACGACAACCGTGACACCGTGGTTTGACAACGACAAGTACAAAGAGAACTGCGAAGAGGCCAAGAAGCTTTTTGCGGAAGCCGGCTACGGAGACAGCAAGAAGTTCCCGGCCATGAAATATATCGTGAACAATGCAGGACGTAAGGAAGTCGCGGAAGCAGTGGTCAGCGACTGGAAGGAAGTGCTCGGAATTGATTCCGTGACGGTTGAAACCGTAGACGGCTTCTTCAATCAGCGTTCTTCACAGGAATATGATTTCGCTTATTACGGCTGGTATATGGATTATCCGGATATCTCCAATATGCTTTATACCATGACGACCGGTTCCTCGAATTCCGGTTATGAAAACAAGGATTATGATACGGCTTACAATGCCGCAATTTCCGCCAAGGATGAAGCAACGACCTGGAAGTCCTATGCAAAATGCGAAGATCTGCTTGCAAAGGATATGCCTGTGGCACCGCTTCTTCATTCCCAGAATTCCTATCTGTTCGACAGCAGCAAATATGACGGCCTCGTTTATTACTGCGGCAATTCCTATTTCGGCTATGTCCATCAGAAATAATTTTTAGAATCCGGACACAGGTCAGAGTGTCGCCGGCACTCTTTCTCTGTGTCCCTGAATTTGAAAACCGCCTGCCTGAAAATCATGTATAATTGGGGCAGGCGTTTTTTCTTTATATGCGCAGGTCCGCACAGGAAATCTGTGAAATGCAGAGATTTAACAAACAGGCCAGCGGTTCCACTGGTCGCCCAATTAGAACTGACCGAGCTCTTTTAAGCGAGGGATGCTTCTTGTCCGAAGGACAAGAAGATGAGTATGCCAATTTTAATGGGTTACGAGTCATGCCATTCGCATTCCGCTTGCGCTTCATGCTCATGCGTCCTGTCGGACTATCAGCCCGTTGCCGAATATGTCTCCTTGCAAACAAACTTGCGGAGATAATTCGTCACGGCTGGCATTCCTCGTTACCTCGACATATTCCAGATTGTCGAGGTGAAATAAGGAGAGTAGAAACGCTCTCCTTATAAAAATCGCTATTATCAACTTATTGTTGTAACATAGCCATAAAAATTATCCGCAATGATCACGGGAGGCATAAATTTCATGAAGGAAAGAGCATTTGTAAAACTCACCGGGGCTTATCTGTATGAGAATGAAGAAAACACGGAAATACTCGATGAAGTACTGCCGGGCTGGGCGGTATCCGTGGAAAACAGGTGCGGGAAAAGGTCGCTTGTAACAACGCATTACGGATACAGCGGATGGGTTGACAGCAGAAATCTGTACCGCTGCAGTCAGAAAAATCTGATGGAACGGGATGACCTGGGGAATTCCCGCATTCTGCTTCCGGCCTTTACAGATCTTATGGATGCGCCGCGTGTCAGCGGACACATCATCGCATCCCTGTCCCGTGGAAGCATTGTCGAAATCATTCCCTCTGCAGCAGCTGAAGGCGGTTATCTGCCCGTGCAGACAGCGGAAGGAATAAGAGGATACATGCCGGAGATTTCTCTGGCAGACAGAAGGGACGACGATTCCTTCCTGTATCAGTCAGCCGATGCGGATTTTTTCCTGCATCAGCCCGTTCCCTTCGGAGCGTCCAATGAAAGGGATTTCCGCAGCGAAGTCGTGAAAAATGCCTCCCGTTATCTCGGTACCCAGTACCGCTGGGGCGGAAAAAGTTCCGCGGGAATCGACTGCTCCGGGCTTGCTTTCATGAGCTATATGATGAGCGGGATCTTAATCTGGCGCGACTCGAAGCCTGCGCCGAAATGGCCAGTGAAAAAGATACCGCTGGATCAGCTTAAAAAGGGAGATCTTATTTATTTCCCCGGACATGTGGCAATCAGTATGGGGAACGGAAAATTTATTCATTCCACCGGCTATAAAAGAAGTTTCGGCTGCGTCATCAACAGTCTGCTGCCGGAAGACCGTGATTTCAGGAAAGATCTGAGAGAAAAGATCATCTGCTGCGGAAGTATCTTTAAGGACGAATAAAGGGAAGGAATTTTCTTGCATCTATGGTGACTCTGGGAAGAAGCAATAAAATTTACGGGATGTCTGCATTGAACCCGCCCGTGCTGAAGATTGAACAGGGCACGGAGGTATGCTTCAAGACCTATGACTGCTATGAAGACCAGCTGCTGAAGGAAGGTTCATCCTTCCGGCAGATCAGAAGAGAACTGGAAAATCCGGCGACAGGTCCTGTTTATGTGAATGGTGCTTTACCGGGCGATATGCTGAAAATAGAGATCGTTGCGATAGATCCCGGAGGAACCGGTATCCTCGATGCCGGCAAAACCAGCGGACCGCTGAAGAAATTCTTTCCGGAAAAGGAAAACGAGATCCGCAGGGTAAAGATCAGCGATGGCTTTATCCATTTTGACAATTGCAGGATCATTCCGGTGTCGCCGATGATCGGCGTGATCGGGACTGCGCCCGAAAACGGCACTGTTCCGAACATTTCGCCGGGAGATCACGGCGGGAACCTCGACTGTACCGAAATAAAGGCCGGAAATACGCTCTATCTGCCGGTTTTTCATGCAGGCGGCCTTTTATCCGTCGGAGATGTCCATGCGCTCATGGGAGACGGAGAGTGCGGCAACTGCGGTGTCGAAACAGGCGCCGGAGTGACCCTGAAAATCGGCACCGGCGGACCGGATATGAAATTCCGGTTTCCCGTCATTGAATCGGAAAACAGCTGGATGGTCCTTGCCTCGTCGGAAAGCCTGGACCAGGCAGCCGATTTATGTGCTCAGAGGATGCTTTTATTCTTAAATGAAAAATTCGGCCTGAGCCGGGAAAATTCCGCATACCTGATCGACATGCTCGGGAATCTGAAGGTCTGTCAGATCGTGAATCCGTTGAGAACGATCCGTATGGAAATCGGGAAGACATTTATCTGATCCGCACACCCATAGATAAAAAATGCCGGATTTATACGAAAAAGCAGTGGATTTTACGTTTGATCTGTGTTATGATCCGAATATAATTATTCGCGAAACCCAGGTTCATAAAAGACGGTGTTCCCTTTAAAAAAGAGAACGCCGTTTTTTGTTACGGCAAAAGGAGAATAGAAAATGATCTTAACAGGAAAAGTATTTGTGATTGGGAAACCGAAGAGCGTAGTCAGTAAGAATGGAAAAGAGTATTTCAAGGTTAATATCAGCACTGATAACGGCGAGTATGTATCACAGATTGATGTACCGCAGGAAGTATATAACAAAGTTCCTTGCGGCAAAGAAACTGTCCTGCGTTTCAACGTTTTTTCCGGCCGTGATAAAGAAGGAAAGTATTTTACTTCCTGCCGTTGTGTTGGTATAGGGGAATGATAAAGCATACTGATATTTCTCTCACTGATGAACAGCGCTGTATTATTTGGTGCGCTTTAGGTTCTTATGTTTGGTCAAAGTATGAATTGCATAATATCGATTATGATAAGTTATATTTTGACAATTTGCGTGATAAATTTGTTTCAGCCGAGGAGATCAACGGATGCTTTTATCATTTTATCAACCAATATATTTAGATGGTTTGCCGGATGGAATAGTGGGGCAAAATGAAACTCTTTCAACTGCTTCTGCAAGTAATGGTACGCTTGTTATCTCTGCTTCGGATACTTATTTATGCTTTTTGGCGTTTGCATTAGGAATTATAGCAGGACTACTAGTTATAAAGCGTATTTTTTAAGGGGAAAAAATGAGTGATATTAATACTTATTTTTCGTGTTTTACTTATGGATTTGCTTCTGGTATTGGTCTTAATTTACTCGCACAGATAATACTTTATGTTATTAATCGGATGTTTGGTCTTTTTAGATCCGTTTAATAAAATTATAGAAAGGGGGGATAAATTATGCTGAACTTTTTAAAGAAACATGCGAAGAAACTGGTTGCTGCTTGCTCTGTTTGTGCACTCTCTATCGTGGGCGCTTTTGCTGCGTTTGCAGAAGAAACTCCTATTGTTGATTTTGGCACACAGGCAAGTTCTCTTGCAACTACGCTGAAAGCGGAAGTGACAAGCATTGCTCCGACTATTGTCGGCGTTGTAATTGCTGTCATGAGTGTTACAATTGGACTCCGGCTGTTTAAGAAATTCGGAAATAAGGCTGCGTAATTTATGCCTATATGGGGGCTTGTCTTTATAGGCAAGCCCTTTATTTTTTGTCAAGCGACATTACGCTTGCGAAGCAAGGCAGCGCTTGACAAGCTGTAAAAAATTATAATGGAAAGGGGTGGAAACGGTTCTTTCGTTTCCTCTTGGTGACAGTTTTGAAAGGTTTATCAAAAAAGATTCTTGTAATAATCCTTTCGGCGGTGCTTGTTTTGTCACCGTCTTTTTCAGATTATTTTAATCCTGCACCAAAAGCACAAGCAGCAGTTGCAGAAGTTGCTTTAACTGTTGGTATTGTTGGTGGTATGGCTTTACTTATGTATTTAGGCTATCATTTTGTAAATAAAGCTAAGGCTGATGGTTTAGTTGCTGCTATGCAAGCTGCATCTGATGTTGATATAGCAAATTTAGGAAATAATATAGCAACTGGTACTGCAATAACTTTTGCAATGATTTCAGCTGTTGGTATTGCGAAATTGCATGTATTTATACAAAATTTTTTAAATGGCTTTTCTGCTGATACAAACACAAATACACAAAGTAATCCTATACTTTTATCAAGTAATACCTGTATTGCATCTATTGATTCATTAAGAAGTATGTTTATAAATTCATATACTATACCATCTACTTATAACCATTATATTTTATTTATAGGTCCTCAAACTGTTACCAGTACAAGAATTGATCAAAATATACAACTTGTTTATACAGCTGAAACGGTTTCATACGTATCAATCTTAGCAGATACTACTAAAGATAGTTCCTTTATATTTTATGATTCTGAGTTTAATAAAATTACAGAAAAATGGGAATATATTGGTCGCATATCTTATAATACAGCTTCTGATTCACTATCCTTTTCATCATTTAATTCACCTGCAATTTCATCTTATAGTTCATATATCAGTGTTTATAATAGCGCTTATAAATTATATGGTACTGATTTAACTGTTGTTAATCAATATGATGTACAAGCTGCAAGGCTTGCTTCAACCATTGAGGAAAAATACAACTATTTAAGATCACTTTTAACGGATTTAAATACGACTATACAAACTATTCCCGCAATAAATGCTGCAAATATGGAAAAGATATATGAAGCGTTACAAGGTATTCAAACAAACTATACTGCATCTGTTGATACTGATGCTATTTCAAATGCTATAACGGGCGCTTTGGTTATTCCTACGGTTTCGCCTACGGAAGCAACCAACGCATCAGAAGGTACAACCGATGCTGCTGGCGTTTGGGCGCCCGATGGTGTCGCAGCTTCAAAAGCAGCTGCACAAGCTGCAGCACAAGCCAGTTATCAAGGGGTCCAACAGGAGAGTGCTGTTAATGAAGCCGGCGGTCAAGCTTTCGCTTTACCTTCAACTGCATTGGATATATTAAAAGATAAATTTCCATTTTGCATTCCGTTTGATTTAGTCGCTGCAATTTCGCAAATGAATGTTACACAGGTTTCGCCTATATTTACTATTCCTTTAATTATCAATAATCCTGCAACCGGAGAAAGTATTATTAATACTAATATGGTCATAGATATGACAGAAGATAAATATAACACGCTTGTATTAATTATTAGGTATGGTATATTGATAGCTTTTATTTTGGGCCTTATATCTATTTCAAGAGATATGATCGGGGGTTAAAAATGGAAGATGTACTACTTTCAAAAACTATTGCTTTTGTTGTTGCTTCTTTGGTTATTACTTTACTTCCTGCTTCGCCTTTTTCACAATTTAATAATTTAATTGCTTCATTTCCTGCATTGGGATATATTGCTTATTTTGTACCAATTCCGCAAATAATTTCTATTTTGCAAGCATGGCTTTTAGCTATAACGACATATTACGGATATATGCTTGTTATGCGTTATATCAAACTAATTAAATGACGGAGGCTATATGATTTATTTATATGCAGGTACGCCGGGAAGTGGTAAGTCTTATCATGTTGCAAAAGACATTTGTTTTAATCTTTGGCGAGGTGTTGATATAATTGCAAATTTCGATGTAAATCGGGATATGATTAAAAAGTACAAAGGAAATTTCTTTTACTGTGATAATTTCGATATGAACCCTTTTATGCTTAAATGCTATGCAATGCGAAATCACAAAAGAAAAGAAAACGGACATATTATTGAGGGTCAAACTTTATTGATTATAGACGAATGTCAGATTATATTTAATTGTCGTTCGTGGAATGATCATAATCGGCAAGAATGGTGTTCTTTTTTTACTCAGCATAGAAAATACGGCTATAACATTATTCTTGTTTCGCAATGTGACAGATTAATAGATAGCCTAAATTCCCGGTCAACATAACGAGGATTGGCTGACCGGTACAGCAACACCCATATCATCGTAGATCTCTGCCTGCTTTGTCAGGATTTCTCCGATGACCGGTGCTTTTCCAGGTTCGG
>Ga0070399_1004259_pt1 | contig 11989 bp, 9 predicted proteins | sample BioMet4_FD_61217 | JGI IMG/M metagenome (GOLD analysis project Ga0070399, IMG submission 61217) | Microbial communities from bioreactor (seeded with sewage sludge) at LBNL, California, USA - Biofuel metagenome 4 (version 1) | ecosystem: Engineered > Bioreactor > Anaerobic > Unclassified ... | reverse complement strand
ATGCTGCTCTGGGACATACTGATGCAAAAGGCAACACAGTAAATACACCGCTGCTCAAAAGCCTGCTTCGGAAAGGCAATGTGCGTACCGGCGGCGGCATTCGTTCTGTAAAACGTGCCAGAGAATTGATTTCTCTGGGTGCGGAAAAAGTGATTATCGGTTCTGCAGCCTGGAATCCCAGCCCGTCAGACGGAAACTCTATACTCAATACACAGTTCCTTGATGAGCTCGCTGCTGCAATAGGTAAGCAGCGCATCATTATTTCTGTTGATGCTATAAACGGGAAGATTGCCGTAAAAGGCTGGACTGAAACTCTGAATATATCTCTGGTTGATGGAGCGAAAGCTGCCGAACAATACTGCTCGGAACTTCTTTTTACCTGTGTGGAGAAAGAAGGCTGCATGCAGGGTACTGATATGAATCAGGTAAAGATGCTTCGTGCTGCGGTAAGCTGCCGTGTAGTAGCTGCAGGTGGTGTGTCTTCTGTAGAGGAAATCACTGCTCTTGAAAAGATGGGCTGTGATGTGCAGCTTGGCATGGCACTGTATACAGGCAAGGTATCTCTGAAAGATTCTTTCATTTCCTGTCTCAACTGGGAAAAAGTCGGCCTTATCCCGGTTATTGCACAGAGTCCGCACGGTGAAGTGCTTATGATGGGGTATGCCAATGCAGAAGCATTCAATAAGACATTTGATACAGGAAAACTGACGTTCTGGAGCAGGACGCGCAAAGTGCTCTGGACGAAAGGTGAGCACAGCGGTCATTATCTTTCTGTGATAAGACTGCGGGCCGACTGTGACAGAGATACGGTTCTTGCTACGGTAATTCCGCATGGCGGTGTGTGCCATACCGGCAGTTTTACCTGCTTTGGCAGTGATCCTGATGAAAAATCGACGCTGGGACGTCTATATGAGACAATAGCAGAACGTTTTGCCAATCCTCGTCCTGGTTCCTATACAGCAACGCTTGATGACAAGCGTGTACGGGAAAAAGTCGCGGAAGAATCAGAAGAGTTCTGCGAAGCAAAAGGAAAAGATGAAGTTATCTGGGAAGCAGCCGATTTGCTCTACTTTGCAAGTGTGCTGATGTACAAGGAAGGCGTTACCTGGAAAGATATAGACGATGAACTTGACCGCAGGCATAAGGAAAAATAGTTTACATTATTTGTAGAATAAGAATATGAGGTGCCATTCATGGCACTGTTTTGGAATAGAGAGGGCGTTGTGATAAAGATACAGAAAGCGGCAGAGGTCGAACCTGCATTTTTTGCAGGGCGGGACTTCGGCAGTTCTATGGATGTTGTAAGGACAGTGCTTGAAGATGTGCGCAGGCGCGGAGATGAAGCACTGAAAGAGTATAGTGCAAAATTTGATGTTGCTGCTCCTGCTTCTTTTGAAATTCCCCAGGGCGAGCTGAAAGCCTGTGCTGACAGAATGAAGAAGGAAAAGCCGGATCTCTATAAAGCTCTTGTTTATTCACATGACCTTGCATTCCGTTTTGCAAAGAAGCAGAAGGAATGTTTTACTGATTTTGAAACTGAACTGGAGCCGGGACTTTTTACGGGGCAGAAAACAATACCGGTCGAAAGAGCCGGTGTATATGTTCCTGCTGGGCGGTTTCCGCTGCTTTCTACTGTCATAATGACGGTGACCCCCGCTGATGCAGCAGGGGTAAAAGAAATTGTATTCTGCACGCCTCCTCGTGTGCATCCTGATGACAGAGCTGCGGCACAAAAGGCCGGAACCGGTATTCCCGGAAAACCGTTTGCAGGCGGAAAACCATATGCCGATGAGGGCATTATGGCAGCAGCATATATCTGCGGTGTGCAGCATGTATATGCGTGCGGCGGTGCACAGGCAATCGGTGCGCTGGCTTTTGGGACACAGTCTATTCCACGTACTGACGTTATTGTTGGCCCCGGTAATAAGTTTGTTGCAGAAGCAAAAAAACTTGTGTACGGTACAGTTGGTATCGATATGGTTGCAGGACCTACTGAAGTATTCATTATTGCTGACAGCTCTGCAAACCCTGAATGGGTTGCTGCAGACCTGCTTGCCCAGGCAGAGCACGATATTGTGGCCCAGCCGGTGCTTGCAACTCCAGATGAGAAACTTGCCCGAAAGGTTGCAGAAGAGATAGAAAAACAGCTTGCTGTTCTTCCTACAAAGGCAACTGCTGCAGCGAGCATACAAAACTGCGGACGTATTATTATAACAGGTTCACTGGAAGAAGCTGCGGAACTGGCAAACCGTAAAGCTCCTGAACATCTTGAACTTGCAATGGACGAAGATGAAGAGTGTATGCGAATTCAGAATCTTGTACATAATTACGGCTCCCTGTTTATCGGCCATGGTGCTGCAGAGGTGTTCGGCGATTATGCTGCAGGACTGAATCATACGCTTCCTACATCCGGTTCTGCCCGGTTTACAGGCGGATTAAGTGTTCGCTGTTTCCTTAAAACGGTAACGACCCTGCGGACAGAAGAAGGCAGCAGCGGAGCAATTGCAAGTGCAAAAGCTGCCGGTTTCCTTGGTGATGCCGAGGGACTTGCGGCTCATGCCCATGCGGCGAGGATACGGTTATGATTAAGATATATAAACTTGGTGAAGATGTTTTGCGGCAGAAAGCATTGCCGGTCACGAATGTGAATGATGATATCCGCAAACTGACGGATGAGATGTTTGATGCTATGATTGCAGCTGACGGAGTCGGACTTGCCGGGCCCCAGGTTGGAAAACTGCTGCGCCTTTTTGTGGTTATTGCGGATGATGATGTACGTCGTGTATTTATCAATCCTCAAATTATCGCTACTTCCCAGGAACTGAGTGACTATGATGAAGGCTGTCTGAGCATTCCTGAAGTGTATGAGACGATTAAGCGGCCTGCAAAGGTGACTGTACAGGCCCTGAATGAAAAGGGCAGACCTTTTACACTTGAAGCTGATGGCCTGCTGGCCCGTGTTATACAGCATGAATACGATCACTTGGACGGAATTCTTTTCCTTGACCGCGGTGACAAGGCTTTTGCAGAAAAAACTGCTGCATCGTTCAAGAAGCGGTCTGAACGTGCAGAAAAGAAAGCAGCAGCAAAAGAGGCAAAGGCAAAAAGCATTGCTGCAAAGAATGCTGCCAAAGAAGCTGCTAAAGAAGCTCGTACAAAGGTGGAATAACAGTGCTGAAAATACTGTATGCAGGCAGTCCGGAGCCTTCTGCGCTCCTTCTTGAGCTGCTTTTAAATGACACCAGTCTTACAGAAAGCGACTGTTCGATAGTAGGAGTCTTATCAAATCCTCCGTCAGCTCAGGGCCGCCACAAAGAGCTCATTCCGACACCCGTAGATACTATTGCTGAAAAAAAAGGTATACCTGTTTTTACACCGGAACATCTTGATTCAGAACTGCGGTCAAAAATTGCTCCTCTTGGTGCTGATCTGCTGGTCTGTTTTGCTTATGGTCATATATTTGGACCAAAATTTCTTGCAATGTTTAAATACGGTGGCATTAATCTGCATCCTTCTCTTCTGCCGCGCTACAGAGGCTGTACTCCGGTTCCTGCTGCAATACTGCATCGTGATATAGAGACTGGTATCAGTGTGCAAAAGCTGGCGCTTGAAATGGACGCTGGTGATCTGCTTGCCCAGGTAAAGATACCGCTTGCTGGAACGGAAACAGCCGGTTCTCTTCTTGAGGAGAGCGCCCGTACCGGTGCACAGATGCTTTCTGCTATTCTCTGCGGTATATCTGTGTCAGGAAAATTTCCTGATACTGCTCCCCAGACGGGTGTACCTTCATATACGGAACTGATCCAAAAAGAAGATGGACATATAGACTGGAAAAAATCTGCAGAAGAAATTGATGCACAAATCAGAGCATATACTCCTGATCCTGGCTGCTGGACGATGAGCGGTACACAGATGCTTCGGATTCTTGAAGCTCATCTCGTATCCGGATCGTCTGCTGATGCCGTGCCAGGGACAGTGGCTGCATATGATAAAAAAGAAGGAATCCTTTTTTGTACGGGCAGCGGTCTGCTTGCTGTAACCAGATTGCAGTGGCAGACAAAGAAGGCTATGGAATATAGAGATTTTATGAATGGCAGCCGCAATTTTGTCAGTACTGTGCTACAATAAATAGATTGAAACAGCTGAGGAACGGATAATGGACGAAGAGAATAATAAACCCGATGATACCGGAAAACAGGAAAAAGAGACTCTTATTTCAAAGATAAAGCGTATCAACTGGCGTAAATATACAGATTACCATACGTATACTGCCTGGTTAAAAAAAGTGAACTGGAAGAAATTCATTACTCCCAGGACGTATATTGACTGGTTTAAAAGCGTCAACTGGCGCAGGGTATTGAATCCTAAAACCTATATCAATTGGTTCAAGCAGCAGGACTGGAAAGGAGACTGGCAGAAAATCAGAGATAACACAAATACCGGGCTTGAAGCGCTTCAGAGCACTGGCCGTACGCTGATATTTGCCGTTATCTGTGCTCTGATCCTTATGTGCGTAACCGGACTTGCGCTGTTCTTTGTTGTAGTTAAAGGACAGGAACGAGTCATGGTTCCAAATGTGACAGGGAAGGAACTTACAGAGGCGCTGATGCAGATGCAGGTGAAGGAACTGTATCCGAAAATTCAGCTCCGGTATACAAATGTGCCCGGTGATGCAGGACGGATACTCGAACAGTCTCCGCAAGCGGGAACGATCGTTAAAGCTGGCCGCCGCATCAATCTTGTTGTAAGCCGCGGCGTTGTACTTGACCATGTGGAAAATTATGTTGGTATGACACTTGATGATGTACGTATCAAGCTGCAGACCGTATTTGCAGGTCTTTCTACACCGCTGATTGTTCTTGCAGATCCGGTGTATAAAGCGGATTCATCTCCTGCTGGAACAGTTCTTGCACAGGACCCTGCTTCTGGTACACAAATTACCAAACAGGTAAAAGTTGCTCTTGTTGTAAGCCGCGGTCCGGAATATGAGAAAGTCAATGCTCCTGATATAACCGGTAAATCTGTAGGTGAAGTTCTCAGAATCATGGAAACAGCAAAGGTTATATTTGATTTTACAGAGCATAAAGTGCTGGATAATGAGAAACCTGGAACTGTTGTAAATGAACAGGCTGGAAAAGAAATGGTTCCTACGTATTCCAGAATCAGCGCTGATTTCTCTTTCCCTGAGGAAGGGGCTGATCCGATTGTTTACGGTATTTTCTCTGATACATTGACAGTATATCCGTATCCTGTGCCGGTAAGACTTGAAGCGGTGCAGCAGGATGGAACTTCTGTTACGGTTATCAGTTTCAACCATCCAGGCGGAAATATTACAATTCCATATGCTGTTTCAAAAGGGACTACGCTTGTTCTGACTGTCGTGGATAAAGTACATAAGAGAGTAACAATCCAATAGAATAGAAAGATAATCTGCTGTTATATATAAAAAACGGGCTGTTCCAGACGCATAAAGCGGCGGAGCAGCCCGTTTTTTTATATGCTATACATTAAGCAGCAGCACTTTCCTGTTATTTTTCTTTTGCATATTTCGGAAGGAAGATCAGACCGAGTGTGAATACGATGAGGTTTACAACCCAGCAGATTACAACATTTTCAAAGAACCCGCCGACCAGATATCCGCACATTGCACAGAAGGCAACGAATACTGCATACGGCATCTGAGTTGCAACATGTTCCAGATGCGGACAGCTTGCACCTGTGGAAGAGAGTATAGTTGTATCTGAAATCGGGGACGCATGGTCACCAAATACTGCACCACTGAGAACAGCTGATATGGAAATCATCGATGCATTGACCAATGCGGGCTGAGCCAGTCCAAGACCTTCGCTTAATCCGGTGACAATAGGCATCGCGATCGGTATCATGATACCGAAGGTACCCCAGCTTGTTCCCGTTGCAAAAGAAATGACTGCGCTCAGAAGGAACAGAATGACCGGCAGCAGTCCGAGCGGAAAGCCTCCCTGTTTTACTACTTCGGAAAGATAGATTCCCAAGCCAAGTCCACCATCTGAACGCGGTGATTTGATGATTGTTCCGATAGACCAGGCCATTGCAAGAATGATCAAAGCCGGAACCATGCTCTTGATACCATCGCGAAGAGCTTCTCCTGATTCCTGCATCGACATAAGCCTGCGCGCCATATAATAGATGTAAGTAAGGAAGATTGTGAAGATAATAGAATAACAGAGCGCAACAGAAGAATCCGTGTTGTTGAATGCCTGTCCTATGGACATAGAGCTCACAGACTGGGCAAAAGATGTAATCGTTTTACCGTCTATTGCTTTGAGCCAGGTTGTTACCGGGAAGAATACGATTGCGCTTGCAACCAGTACAAGAATCGGGAAAAGCATATCGAACGGTTTTGCACGGGATGCTTCTGAATCCGGTACATTGCCTGAGACGGCACCGTATTTTTCTTCATTGTACAATTTGCCGGTAAGGGCAAGATCTTCAGATGCTTTCATTGGGCCAAAATCGCGTGAGAAAACTGCAACGCAGCAGACCATGAGGAGTGTTGTAATGGCATACAGATTGTATGGAATGGCTCTGATAAAGAATGTAAATTCGCTCATGCCAAGTTTATCAAAGCCCTGGGCATCACGGACAATGGACATGACAGTTACAACCCAGCTTGAAATCGGTGCAAGAATGCAGACCGGTGCTGCAGTGGAATCCAGTATGTATGCAAGCTTTGCACGGGATACTTTTGTTTTATCACAGATTGGACGCATGACGGTGCCGACAGAGAGGGAATTGAAATAGTCATCAATGAAAATAAGAATGCCGAAAACCAGCGTCATCAGCTGGCTGCCCCGTCTGTTCTTGAGACGTGATGAAGCCCAGCGGCCAAATGCTCCGGCTGCACCGGTCTTTGTCAGCATGCCGACCAATCCGCCAAGAAGACCGCAGAACAGGAATATACGGATATTCCAGCCGTCGGCAAGCGAACCGGCGATGAGGTCGGTAAGCTTCATTAATGCAGTAAACGGATTGCCGCCGGCGATAATCAAAGCACCGGACAGAATTCCCAGAAACAAAGAAACTACGACATCCTTTGTCAGGAATGCCAGCAGTATGGTCAGAATAGGAGGAATGATTCCCCATAAGCCATAATGTTCCATGATACATAACTCCTGTTTTTTAACACAGATTGCATACACACTTTTATAAAGCGGTTAGATATAGTATATTATCACGAAACAGTCCGTATTAAAATAAGAAAACGCTTTAAAATTGAATAATTATACAGAGGTAGGAGGTGTATATGGATTCTCCGCTGATATGCCTGACTCTTTCCGGAAAGACAATAGATGAAGATGTAAAGCTTGCAAATGTATACCGTAACTATATTGATATGCTTGAACTGCGTGCGGATTATCTTGAAGAAGATGAACTGCTTGATATCCGGAGATTTCCGAGCCTTGTAAAGATTCCGACAATCCTTACTATACGCCGGGGAATAGACGGCGGGCAGTTCAGAGGTGGAGAAGCTTCCCGTACAATGCTGTTTGCGCGTGCGCTGGCTTTTGCAGATCAAAATCCGGTTAATAATTTTGCTTATGTGGATTTTGAAGATGATTTTCATATACCAAGCCTGCAGGATGCGGCTCTTGCGTTCGGAACGCTTATTATCCGGAGTTTTCATGATATGAATAATCCTGTCACGGACCTTGCTAAACGGTTTGATGCGATGCGTAAAACCGGATATGAGATACCCAAGATAGCCTGTATGCCGCATAACCTTTCCGATGTGACACGTATGTTTAAAGAGTGTGAGAACCTTACAAAATATGATCATATTCTTTGCGGTATGGGACCATATGGTCTGCCAACCCGGCTTCTCGCCCGCAAACTTCACTCATATTTGACGTTTGTATCACCGGAAGAAGCCGGTGCGGAAATGAAATCCCTTGGCCATACGGATCCCGTTACACTGAGCAATGTGTATCACTTCCGCAGTATCAGAGATACAACGGCGGTATACGGTATCACCGGTTTTCCTTTAAAACATACTTCCAGTCCAGAACTGCACAATACCGGCTATCAGGATCATAAGATCGATGCCGTCTATATCCCTGTCTGTGCACCGGATATAGACCAGGCACTTGAGTTTGCAGATCAGGTCGGAATCAGGGGATATTCAGTCACTGTGCCTTTCAAAGAAACTATTTTACCGCATCTCGAAGAATGTTCCAGAAGGGTTACGGAAATCGGCGCGTGCAATACGATTGTCAGAACAGACAAAGGCTGGAGCGGATATAATACAGATGCGTTCGGAATAGAACATGCTTTGACTGATTTTACTGGTTCAAAGAACCTGAAACACCGCAGAATCGCGATTATCGGAGCAGGCGGTGCTGCCCGGGCAGTTGCATATGCTGTGCATGTGCTTGGCGGAAAGGCATGCATCTTTAACAGAACGGTAATGAAAGCCAAGAATATTGCTGAACGGTATGGATTTAATTATGCATCGCTTGATCCGGAATCAGGGAATCTTCTTGGCAAGTATTCCGACCTGATTATACAGACGACATCAAAAGGAATGGGTGATTCTGCTCCTGCCAACGAAGATAATGATCCTTTATGGTTTTACGAATTCCTTGGAACAGAGCAGCTCTTTGATATTGTATATGCACCGGAAATTACGCCGGTTATGGCACGGGCAAAGGCATGCGGATGCAAAGTTTCCAACGGGCTGCCGATGCTGAAATATCAGGGATATAAACAATTTAAACTTTTTACAGGAGTGGCATATGAATCTGACGCAGAGTGAACAGAAAAAACTGGCTGCTGTAACAGCAGTGGACGCGCTTATAACCGATGGTAAGATATTCAGCGGTATGAAGATTGGTCTGGGCACCGGATCAACAGCCATGCCTGCCGTTACACGTGTTGCAGAGCGCATAAAAGATGGAACACTTTCTGATATAAAAGCGGTCGTCACCAGTTTTCAGACAGCAAATGCGTGTCAGGATCAGGGAATCCCGGTGTTTTCAATTAATGACCGTGCTATAGATGGACATCTTGATCTCGCAATAGACGGCGCTGATGAAGTCGATCCGCACAATAACCTGATAAAAGGCGGCGGGGCTGCGCTTCTGCGTGAAAAAATCGTAGCATATAATTCTTCTGTTTTTGTAATTGTGGCAGATTCAACCAAAAGCGTTCAGTCGCTGGGAACAAAATTTGCACTGCCTGTCGAAATAATCGGTGAAGCCCGTATTCCAGTAACGGCAGCTCTTGAAAAACTGGGCGCTTCATGTGTTCTCCGGGAAGGGGTACGCAAGTGCGGTCCGGTGATTACGGACAACGGCAATCAGATACTCGACTGTCTGTGGAAAACGCCGGTAGATCCTGCTGAAATGGAGCGCACTATTGATATGATACCGGGGGTGGTGGAAGTCGGATTCTTTACGCGAAATCATCCGATCGTATTCATAGCAAATGCTGATGGTTCTGTTGAACGCAGATAAGATGGTACATTTCTTATTTTGCCTGGAATGGTGTATACTTTTATAATAATCAGATTATTGGAGGTTTGGAATGACATATCAGGAACTGCTTGAAAGTGCCCGGAAAAATATTGGAGATACATGCAAAGTGTGCCCCGTCTGTAACGGAATTGCATGTAAGAATCATATGCCGGGACCTGGTGCAAAAGGTGTTGGCGATGTAGCTGTACGCAATTATGATGCCTGGCAGGAAATCCGTGTCAATATGGATACGATATATGAGCAGAAACCGCTTGATACCAGCTGTAAACTGTTTGGCAAGACGTTTGCGTATCCGTTCTTTGCCGGCCCCGTAGGTGCTGTCCAGCTCCATTATGGTGATAAATATGATGATATCGCATATAACCGTGTGCTCGTTACTGCATGTGCAAAAGCCGGTATTGCGGCGTTTACCGGAGATGGTACCAATCCTGAAGTTATGAAAGCGGCGACAAAAGCTGTGGCGGAATCTGGTGGAGCCGGTGTTCCGACTGTTAAACCTTGGAACCTTGAAACAATAAAAGAAAAAATGGCGCTCGTAAAAGCTGCCAGACCATTTGCCGTGGCTATGGATATTGATGCTGCCGGTCTGCCGTTCCTGCAGCACCTTGATCCCCCTGCCGGGAGCAAATCAGTAAAAGAACTTGCTGATGTTGTAAAAGCAGCCGGAGTTCCTTTCATAGTAAAAGGCATTATGACAGTACAGGGAGCTATGAAAGCGAAAGAAGCCGGAGCTTCTGCAATCGTCGTTTCGAACCATGGCGGCCGCGTTCTTGACCAGTGTCCTTCTACAGCTGAAGTACTTGAAGATATCGTTGATGCTGTTTCCGGCAGTATGAAGGTGTTTGTAGACGGCGGTATCAGGTCCGGCGTCGATGTATTCAAAGCAATTGCCATGGGTGCTGACGCAGTCCTTATTGCCCGTCCGTTTGTCACTGCAGTATATGGCGGTGCAGAGGAGGGTGTGGCATGTTATATCGCGAAAATAGCCGGTGAACTGGAAGATACGATGCGTATGACCGGTGCACTGTCTGTAAAAGATATTACGCGGGATAAAATCCGGATCTAAGCTTACTGCTGCGGGATAAGTTTGGTAAGAACGGTGTCTTTCTGACGCCAGTTCTTATCGACTTTTACCTGCAGATCAAGGTCTATGCGGTAAGAAAAGATCTTACGCAGGGCTTTGAGAGATTCTATGCGTATCGTTTTTATCATTGATGCGCCTTTACCGATGACAATCCCTTTCTGGCTTTCATGCTCAACACAGATAAAGGCACGAACCCATAAGAGTTTACCTTCCTTTTTCATTTCCATATCTGCTATATCGATATAAATTGAGTGAGGCAGTTCCTGGTCGAGCCGGTTTATTGCCTGTCCCCGTATTACTTCTGCAATACGGAAACCGACATCCTGGTCGGTATAGAATTCCTCTGAATACAATTTGGGAGCATCAGGAGCGATACTGTATAATGCCTTGAGGACATCATTTATCCCTGTATCATTTTTTGCTGAAATACGGAATACCCGTTCTGAAGCGATATCAGGGATTGCCGCTGCAAGGAATGTGCTGCTTTTATCTGGTTTTGAATCGGGGGCGTCTGTTTTATTGATTGCGATAACAGTCTTTGCGGCATGGGGTTTTACCAGCTCGGCAGTCATCTTTTCTTCTTCACCGGGTTCTCTGGTTGAATCTATCATATAGAGAACACAGTCTGCACCGGCAAGCTGATCTTCTGTTACGCTGCGCAGTTTAAGATTCAGTTTCTTTTCTGATTCATGATAACCGGGGGTATCAATAAATACGAGCTGTCCTAATGAAGTATTTACAATTCCACGGATAGCGTTTCGAGTTGTCTGTGGAACAGGAGAGACGATAGAGACTGGTTCACCGCACACCGTATTGAGAAATGTGGATTTGCCAGCTGACGGTCGCCCTACAATAGCGACGACAGCTGTTTTATTGCCTTCTGTTTCATTCATGGTGTCAGTATATTGCATCCAAAAATTAATTGCTACCACACTTCTTTTATGGTAAAATAATACATATATGGCTATGCTGAAAACAGCACCCGGCTTTTCTTATCCTTTGGGTGCATCAATAACACCTGCAGGCATCAATTTCGCAGTTTTCAGCCGCAGTGCTTTGACTGTAGTTATAGAATTATATAAACATGCAAAGGACACGGAACCATACAAATCCTACAATTTTGATCCCTCTGTCAACCGTACGGGCGATATCTGGCATATAGAGATACGTGGACTAAAATCAGGTGCACTGTATCTGTACCGTATAAACGGCCCCTCCGATGCTGCTGGCTGCTGTTTTGATTTTAACTGCCGGCTGTTTGATCCATATGCAAAGGCGTTTACAGAAGGATCTGTGTTCAAAGCTCTGCGTGGAGCGGGAATGGAAGAGTTTCCAAAATGTGTGGCAGCCGATTCTGGTTCTTTTGACTGGCAGGGGGACACACCTCCGG
>Ga0070399_1004254_pt1 | contig 11993 bp, 11 predicted proteins | sample BioMet4_FD_61217 | JGI IMG/M metagenome (GOLD analysis project Ga0070399, IMG submission 61217) | Microbial communities from bioreactor (seeded with sewage sludge) at LBNL, California, USA - Biofuel metagenome 4 (version 1) | ecosystem: Engineered > Bioreactor > Anaerobic > Unclassified ... | reverse complement strand
AGTATCTGAATATACGTCTTCAAACGACATTTTTTCATGAATCATGCGATAAATCATTCCCCAATCTGGAAGACCTCCCAAATTACGGTCGTCAATAAATATATCTGCTTTTATTTTGCGGGATAAACCCTTATGATCATCTTTTTCCTCTGGATAGTCACGATTTGCTGCGTAAAACTCTATGCCCCGTTCTCTGCACCACTTTAGCGCTTCATCCAATAGTTCTCCTTCACGCACAGTCCAAAGAATTAATCTGTGCTGCTCTTTAATTAACATCTTTAATGTTTGTACGGCAAATGGAACTTCTTCTCCAATCTTTGGATACCGATGTTCCACAATCGTTCCGTCAAAATCTACAGCTATAATCATATATAGTAAATTAGGTTATTCTTTTATATATCAGATGCTTTTAAGGAGGGACTCTTATTTCATAATGATATTATTTTAGCGTAGCAAAATCCTTGATGCGTTGTTCTTCTTGCAAGCGACATATCAGCAATGCGCCGTTCTTTTCGGCAACGATGTATTCGTCCAGTCCTTCCAATACCACATGATGTTCTCCTGGTGTATGGACAATGCAGTTCTTGCAATTGAATAATTTCACTTGAGAACCTACACTGGCATTTCCCGCTTCATCCTGCGGAAGCAAGGTCTGCAGCGAGCCCCAACTGCCCAGATCACTCCATCCAAATTCAGCCGGAAGCGTATAAATATTTTCGGCCTTCTCCATCACCGCATAGTCTATTGAGATCTTTTCGCAAGTAGGGAAGAGCCTTTTCACCGTATTTCTTTCCTCCAAAGAGTAAAAATCCGTTGCCATCCCGTCCATTATGCTCGCCAATGCAGGAGCAAACCGGCGTATGGCCCGAACTATCGTATTAATGTTCCAGATAAATATCCCCGCATTCCAGAAGTGGGTACCTTTTGCCACATATTCCCGTGCCGTTTGCAAGTCTGGTTTCTCTTTGAAAGCTTCCACCTTTAGCACCTCATCATCCCCCGGTTCCGCGCAGATATATCCGTACCCCGTTTCTGGACGGCTCGGCTTGATGCCTACCGTCACGATGGTGTCGCTGCTTTGCGTGAAGTCCAACGCTTTGCTTATCACCCGTTGAAACTCCGTTGTATCAATCACCAATGCGTCCGATGGAGTCACTACGATGTTTGCCTCCGGGTGCTTTTTTATGATCTTCCAACAGGCGTATGCAATGCAAGGTGCCGTGTTACGTGCGGCAGGTTCAGCTAGAATATGATCATCCGGTAAGCCCGGCAACTGTTCCTTCACAATGCCCGTATACTGTTCGTTAGTGACTACCCAGAAGTTTTCTATGGGACAGATGGGTAGAAATCGTTCCACGGTAAGCTGTATCAACGACTTTCCACACCCCATTACGTCAATAAACTGCTTGGGATATTCTGGTGTGCTCATAGGCCAAAAGCGACTTCCCACACTACCAGCCATAATTACAATATGTGTTTCCATTACTTCAGTCCTATTTCATTTATGATTGATACACATACCTTTTAGATACCATTCATACAACCGATGAATACCTTCATCGATCTCCACCTTATGGTGCCATCCCAGATCATGCAGCTTGGTTACATCCGTCAGTTTGCGCAATGTACCATCCGGCTTCGATGCATCCCACCGAAGTTCACCTTTGAAATCGATCTTTTTCATAATCTTCTCGGCTACCTCACGTGTGCTGATCTCTTTTCCCGTCCCTACATTAATATGGCAGTTGCAGATATCATTGGAATCCGGAGTATATGTATCTTTAAAATCCACGTTCAGCAGTATATGTACACTGGCATCGGCCATTTCTTCACTCCATAAGAACTCGCGTAGCGGACTTCCGCTACCCCATAAGGTTACCGTCTCTGCAGTGATCCCGTATTTGGCGAGTATAGCGTATATCTCGTTTTCCGTATTCCCGCCTGTCACCCCTTCTACAGGACGCAAATCAATATCCTTGCGCACATCCTCCCAGTCACCCTCATTCAGACACTTGGCCAGATGAATCTTACGAATCATAGCAGGCAACACATGACTGTTCTCCAAATGAAAATTATCATTCGGACCATAAAGATTTGTAGGCATCACCGCAATATAATTCGTATCATATTGCAAGTTGAAGCTTTCACACATCTTCAGCCCCGCAATCTTGGCTATGGCATAAGGCTCGTTGGTGTATTCCAAGGGTGAAGTCAGCAAATACTCCTCCTTCATTGGTTGCGGAGCTTCACGCGGATAGATGCAGGTACTTCCCAAAAAGAGCAACTTCTTCACCCCGTGACGGAAACTTTCGCCAATTACATTCTGCTGAATCTGTAGATTCTGATAAATAAAATCCGCCCGATAATGCAGATTTGCCATGATGCCTCCCACATGTGCTGCAGCTAATATCACCGCCTCAGGCTTTTCTTCATCGAAGAAACGCTTCACTTGCATACCATCCAGTAGATCTAGTTCTTTGTGACTGCAACCTACTAGGTTCGTATATCCTCTCAGCAGAAGGTTATTCCAGATAGCCGAACCCACCAAACCATGATGTCCCGCTACATATATTTTTGTTGATTTATCGAACATAATACATTATTCCTCCGTACCGATCAGTTCTTTCAGATGTAGCTTCTTCACAAACTTCATGTCGTGTTCCACCATAATCTTCACCAATTCGGGAAAAGAAGTCTTTGTCGGGTTCCATCCCAGTAATGTTCTTGCTTTGGTAGGATCACCCAGTAACTGTTCCACCTCTGCCGGGCGGAAGTACTTTGGATCCACTTCCACTAATATCTTTCCTGTAGCCGTATCAATACCCTTTTCATCCACACCTTCACCTTCCCAGCGCAGTTCTATCCCAATGTAACTGAAAGCCAGCGTGGCAAATTTACGCACTGTGTGATACTCGCCTGTGGCAATTACAAAATCCTCGGGCACATCATGCTGTAAGATCAGCCACATACACTCCACATAGTCTTTTGCATACCCCCAGTCGCGTAGCGAGTTCAGATTACCCAGATACAGCTTGTCCTGTAAGCTCTGTGCAATGCGAGCCGCTGCCAGCGTTATCTTCCGCGTTACGAAAGTCTCTCCGCGACGTTCACTCTCATGGTTAAACAGAATGCCGTTCACTGCATACATCCCATAGCTTTCCCGATAGTTCTTCGTGATCCAGAACCCGTATTGCTTGGCCACCCCGTAAGGACTACGCGGATAGAATGGCGTCGTCTCCTTTTGCGGCACTTCCTGCACCAAGCCGAAAAGTTCCGAAGTTGATGCCTGATAGATGCGTGTTTTCTTCTCCATACCCAGTATCCGCACTGCTTCCAGTATGCGTAGTGTACCCACAGCATCCGCTTCCGCGGTATATTCCGGCACATCGAAGCTCACCTTTACATGGCTCTGGGCTGCCAGATTATAAATTTCATCCGGCTGTGCCTGCTGGATGATGCGTATTAGCGAACTGCTGTCCGTCATATCCCCATAGTGTAGGTTTACCAACCGGCTCTTCTTCATGTCCCGCACCCATTCATCTAGATACAGATGCTCAATGCGTCCTGTATTGAAAGAGGATGAACGGCGTAATATGCCGTGTACTTCATACCCTTTCTCTATTAAGAATTCGGCTAAGAATGAGCCGTCTTGTCCAGTAATACCGGATATCAATGCTATTTTTTTCATATTTGTGAATTATATTTATTCAGCTTGTGGTTTATCTTTTTTCAAATAAATGCGCAAAGTTAGTCCTGTAGAGATATATTTAAACTCTTGTAATTCAAAAGTACAGATGAAATATTTAAAGAAATTGTATTGCAATCCGCAGTTAAATCGACGTGCATCATACTCTGCCATGAGATCAAGCTTTGGGTGAAAAATCGGCCTGAAATCTGCGCCTATAGCCACTCCTTTGTATTCGTTTCCTGTACCTCTACTATAAATATATGCTGAGTGCCCTCCTAATGTTCCCCATTTTTTTAGTTCTACATGCTTTGTTGCCGCTATATAATAGTGAGCAAAATAATTATGTGAACCTTCACTTTGGTTCACTATTGCTTCTCCGCCACCATATGTTCCACTTGCCGGGTCATAGGCTCCAATGGTCATTCCCGGCATATGTTTCCATAGTTGTCCTTCTTTAAATAGACGAATACGTCCGGAGAAGGCTCTGTCTTGATTATTAAAATGTTTTCCATTTTTCCCCCATTCTCCAAAACTCAATAGATGACATGTGTAAGCTATTTCAATAAAAGGGAGAAAAGTTATATTAACATAATAATTATAAGTATTATATGTCCATGAATTAGGCATACTGTGTTTGTTCAAATAGCTACCTCCTATCAGTGCCGTTCCATCTTTCTGCATTTCCCCTGTGGGCATATGTAATAGACCTGTATTACCCATCGTATACTGTGCACGTAAAAAAGTGCAGTTGCCTATCATTAATAAGCAGGTAGCTATAATCACAATATAACTTTTCATGTTTTTTTCATTTTCTCTTTAAATATATTCCATAGAAACAATGTATTACCAATGATATATCTACGCCACATACGTTTTGGCTCTTTCAGTAAGCGGAATAACCATTCGAGTCCATGCTCTTGCCACCATATTGGAGCACGTTCCACTGTCCCGGCAAAGAAATCGAACACGGCCCCTATGGTGCCGATGTGTCCGTTTACTTGTAACTGATCAAAGTGTTTATGTGCCCATTTTTCTTGTTTAGGAGCAGTCATTCCTATCCATAGTAAATCTGGTTGTACTTTATTTACAGCTTCGATCATTGCTTTGTTCTCTTCTGCAGAAAATTCAGGCTTGTAGGGTGGGGAATAGGTGTGCACTTCAATATTCGGATACATGCCTTTTGCTCGCTCTTTTATTAATTGAAGAGTTTTAATACTGCTTCCAAGGAAAAAACACTTTCCACTCTTTACATTCAGTCTGCTCATTTCAAACTGAAATACATCCCATCCGGCTATACGCTCTATTCTCTCATTTCGGAGCCATTTGAAGGCGAGTACCATACTTGCTCCATCTGGTATTAAAATATTAGATTGTAATAATGCTTCTTGAAATGTCTTGTCTTTCAAGGCTGTATTATACGAATGAGCATTAATAGTATTGATTAAAAGCTTACTATCGGATAGTGTGGATAGCGCATCTTTAGATTTAAGGAGCTCAACTGTCTTTAATTGTAACATTGCTTGCTTATTTTATATATTTTTCCCATTCAGGGAAGATTTTCAATCCTTCTCCTCTCAACCAATCTATAGTTTCTCTTACATTATTTTCATAACTATCATTATAGATTCCAAAGAGATGTATGGCAACGATACTCGGTGCATAAAAGTCTTCAATCATGTTTTTATATCTCATAGAATAGAGAGGAAAATTATATCCAAGTTTTCGAATGATATCTCCAGCTATAGCTCCAAAATGGAAAAAGAATTTTGGAATACGTTTTATGTCTTTTCTATTGATTTCTCGAGATAAAGCATTCAACCAAATATATGAATCTATAGGAAGATCTCCCAAATAGAATGTTTTTTGATCCACGACTGAGTCTTCTGCATTTATAATTGCATCCAATTGATGACATAAGTTCTTGACATACGCATATGTTCGGATGACGGGTCTTCTACTTGGATGTATATACCATCCCTTTGCTATCACTTTCCATAATTCTTTAGGATACCTCATGTGCCAAGGTCCCCATACATTACATGGTCGAAAGATAGTCCATTTACACTTCATATTAGCATGGCGCACTGTTTCTTCGTCCATTTTCTTGCTTATGCCATATACGGTATGTGGAGCATAATAATCATCTTTAAATCCAAAGGGTACTTGTGTATTTTTATATACATATTGAGTGGAAGCAAACAGCGCATGTTTTACACAATTAAACTGCTTAATTGTGTTGACAACATTCTCTGTTCCTTTATAATTTTCAATATAGTCTTCAAGTCTATCACTTAGAGTGTCTGTTCGAGCTGCTAAATGAATCACAATTTCAGGCTTGTATCTTTCAAAAGCCCTAATAAGATCATCAGTATCCATTATGTTACCTTGATGCCAATATGGTGTTTGTTGCCTCTTAGTTGGAGGATTTTTATCAAAGTTGATAAATTCATATCCTTTGATTTCGAAAAGTTCAATAAGATTTGTTCCGATAAAACCGGATGCTCCTGTAATTAATATCATAATTAAATTGTTGAAAAAACGTTCTCCATTGCTTCTAAATGTGCTTTTAATGAATATTTTTCATCAAAGGTTTTTCGGGCATTATATGCTATTTGTTCTCTCAATACAGAATCGTTGTATATTAGCCTTATTTTGTCTGCGATAGATTCTGGATTTTTAGTTTCACACAATAGACCGTTGTACCGATCTTTTATCATGTCTGGAATTCCGCGCCATTTTGAGGCAACAATAGGCAATCCATATTCCATTGCTTCTATCAGAACTAAGGGAAAAGATTCTGAATGAAAATAAGAAGGGAAACAAAATATACTAGCACTACGAAAAGCTCTATCTTTCTCGTCTCCTTGAATAATGCCAATGTAGTGTATCTCGTTAGTAAGATTATGTTCTTCTATGTATTGATGAAATATATTTTTATATTCAATGCGCTTAAATTCTCCTGCTATATTTAATTGAATATCAATGCCTTCTGCCTTAAGGAGCTCAATAGCTTTTATGAGGTCCATTTCTCCTTTTGATTCTTCCAATAAGCCGATAAAGAGTATATCTAGAGGGGGAGCATAGATAATTTTATTAGGTTTATCTGCTATGTCAGGCAACCCATTAGGAACTATATAACATCTTTTCGATAGTAGAAATTCACCTTCTTTTGGACAAGATTCAGACAAATGAATAGATGCTGTAGGCTTGAAAAAACATACTTTAAAAACTAAATTCATCCATTTTCCCATTTTATTATAATGTGTTGATAAACCACTTGCATGAAAATGAAAGATTGTATCTTTAAAGAGCCACCTAGTCGGGAATAGTATTGCCATATCTCTGTAAACTGCAGAATTGGGGCCACTAGGGGGATAATAGAGAATGTTTACTCCTTTTAAAATTCTATAATAGTAGATTTTTGCAATTATTTCCACTAAATGATATATTTTCCAAATTTGCATTTTCCCCATGTCTTTCATTTCACGCGAAAAACACATTCTTACATGATATATTTTATAGTTGGGAAAATCTGCATTAACTAAATGTGCAATCATTACAGCTTGTCCTCCAATAGGTGGTGGCGTTTGACCTACAATTAAAATCTTTTTCATTCTAAAATTCGTATTATTTTAGCTGGATTTCCTGCTATTATGCAATTATCTGGTACATCTTTTACTACGACACTATTTGCTCCTATTTTTACATTATTTCCGATGATTATTCCACCTAATATACAAGATCCTGGTCCAATTTCTACATTATTTCCTATTTTGGGCCTTTTACCAACCCCATTATAAGTAACTCCTCCTATTGTTGTATTATGTCTGATTGAAACATAATCTCCTATTATTGCAGCCGGACCTATAACTGTGCCATGTCCTCTATGGTGTAATATTAAGCCATAACCAATTTGTGTCGTATCCTTAATTTCAACTCCATAAACATATTCAGAAATAATAATATAGAAAAGTCTAAATGGAAACCCTATTAATTTTGTTAACTTATATGAGGATAAAAAATGACTAATTCTGAATAGAAAAATAAAAATAAATGTCTTTTTATTTTTATTATATGCATAAATTAATTCTTTGATAAACTTATTCATGATAGTTGTATGATTATAATTTATGTTTTGAATAGTGGATAAATGAGTTTATATATATTATATGAAATAATACATATTATTATTTGTATTTTTTTATTTTTTGGAATATCACTTTGTATAATTTTAAAGAAGTTTTTTACTAATTCTTTTTTTACATATGCAATTACATGAGGAACTTTTTTATTAGCCATAATCATTTTGTTAATTGCCATAATATCTGCATTAATACATTTAAATACAATAGCAGTATTCAGAAGAGTGGGTTGGTTTTTTTTTATGTATTCTATCATTCTGCTTAGACCTAAAAATCTTTGTTCTTCAAAAACTCCATATTCTATCTGGGTCGCAGCACCTTCCCGTTGTCTTAAATAATAATAGAGGGGTTCTTTAATATAAGAGATACGAGATGTTTTAAAAATAACTTGACATATAAATACTATATCTTCAGCCATGCCTTGATCAGTCGGAAATTGGATACCCTTTATGAGTTCAGATGCATATATTTTGTTCCATACACCTATACGGAGGTAGCTTTTGGAATCCAACATTTCTTTAAAAAAAGATTGGGGGGTAAGAACATTAGAAGATAAATTGTTGATTGTTTTATTATATTTACAAATCTTATTATCTTCATATATATATGAGATATCACAGGCACTTATGAAAGAATTATTTTTAATACATAATCCTATTAATGTCTCATACATTTTGGGATGTATGTAATCGTCTGCATCTACAAAAGAAATATATTCTCCTGAAGCAACCTCAATGCCTGTATTACGTGCCGCGGATACACCCTCATTGTTCTTGTGGATAACTATAATTCTTTTATCTTTATTTGCATATTCATCACATATTCTTCCACAGTTATCGGGTGAACCATCATTTATTAATATAATTTCTATATTAATATAGGTTTGTGACATGATACTTTCTATACATTTACGAATGTATTTTTCGACTTTATATATTGGTATAATAACACTTACTTTAGGTCTAATATTTGCCATTTCGATGATATGCTAAATTTCAAAAATCATTTTTGCTTATTAAGAACACCTATACTTCTTATTTTAGAAGAAAGCATTGGATCTTTGAGTATAAAATATAATATAACAATTCCAAATAGTACTGTTCCTATCAAAATTATTGATATTAATGATGATAAATTGGGATTTAAAGTGCTAGAAATACCATATATAATAATACTCATACCAATAATAGCTAAAAGAAATAACCTTTCATTTAAAATTCTTTTAAAAAAATGCAATTCCTGATTTGTTTTTACTGCCATATATAAGAAAACTGAGAACTCTGCCAATATTGTTGAATATCCTGCGCCTATAGCCCCATATTTTGGAATTAGGTATAAATTGAAAGAAAAATTTATAATTGCTCCGTAGATGGAGGATATTACATATATTTTATCCTTCATTTGTGGCATTAAATGCTGTGTCCGTATAATATTAGCCCATGATATAAAGGGGATGCTGAGGGAGAGTACTCCTATTATCATTGCGCAATCAGTGAAGGCCTTACCAAAGAAAACGGGAGCCAATATTTGGGAAATGCACATTAGCCCTAGTGAAATAGCTAAAGATAAATAGGTGATTAATTTAAATGAGATATCTAAATATTGATTTATTTTTTCATTGTTTTTTTCATGAAAAACTTTACTCATTCTGGGCATCATCACTGTACCTACAGCTGTTATAAATCCTAAAGGTAAAAATGATATTTTTTCAGAGTTGTCAAATAACCCGAGTTCATATAAAGATGATAAATTTCCTAACATTATTTTGTCCATTATTTTGTATATACTGTATGCAAGTACAGGTATGAAGAGAATTATGATTTTCTTCAAATGAATAATTTTGAAATGGCTTTTTAGTAAGTTTATCTTGATTGGTAATTTTAACCATAGATACAATTGGCTGAGGAGAGTACTTAGTGTGATAATTAAAGCATAGTTGTTTATATCGTCTTTGTTCTTTACAATACAGAATATTAATATGAAGGATAATATTTTTATTATAAGATTGCGAGTTACAGTTGTTTTAAATTTTTCTAGTCCAAAATATAGCCAACTAATATCTATGCCACCTGATAGTATAACTAGATACATTATTGTTGAAAGTGTCGGATTTTTGCTGCTTAAATAATTAAGAATTAAATATGTTATAGATATGACTATAAACAGTGATATCTGTATTAGATATATTTCAGATACAATTCTTTTTGTTTCTTGTTTGCTATTATTGCTTATTGATATTGATACTGCCCTACTTCCATAATTTACAATCCCCATCATTACAAATAGTAAGAAATATTGGGCTATTGAATAGTAATATGCATATTCACCTACTCCATTAGGGCCTAAAACTCGGGATACGTATGGGGCTGTTATTAAAGGTAATATTATTATTAATAACTGGTATATGTAACTATATAAGATATTATTTTTTAAAGAACTGCTCATTTTGTATGTTTTTATTATATATATAATTTACAATGTCCGAGTCTGTTGTATACTGAAATTTGCGAGCAAATAAAAAATTGGAACTTATTAAAGTGTCATAATCGTCTTTCTTAAACACATAAGGATTTCCTCTTTTCCAGTCTATGAATCGTTGGCAACTTTCATAGTTATCATCAAATTTTGCATTATATATATTCTTCTTGAAAGGAGAATTATATAAGATTGATTGTATAAAATATTCGTCAGGACTTCTTGACTTATTAAAAAGATTTTTAATAAGGGGTTTCTGTTTTATTATATATTTTGTAGCTTCTTTTGTTATACTTACCCAATTAGCACCTTTGCATAATACATAATTTTTAGGTTTGAATTTTTCTATATGAAAGACTTGTTGTATTATTAATGAAGTCTTGTTTAATAACTTATATAAGAAAAGTGTATGTCTATTTTTTGAAGTAGATATTTTTTTTGAAAATATGTGATACCTTAAGATCCAATATTCTGTTTTTTTTGCGGATTTAAAATTATGAAACTGAATGAATTCCTTGCCTTTATTTACCTCGAAGAAGTTTAGAATTGATTGAACAGGTTTGAGTGGAAGATCACTCCCAGACATTATATGGAAATAATCGTATTTTGATTGGTTAAATGCTGCTTCTAATAAGCGTAATTCACATTTAACTTGTGTATAATCAGCCCAGTATATTTTCATAGGGGAAAGGGTAAAAAGCGAGGAATACTTTAATTGTTTCTTTATCATAGATGCATCATAATAAGATTTTTTATCTATATGAAGAAAAAAGTCTATATTAGAATTATCTAAACATAATAATAATTTCTCTAAAACTTCGAAATTATTATGAGCCATGATCAAAAAAGCATGCTTTTGCATCTATGGAATTTATTGTCTTAGATTAATATTAGTTTTCTGCCAATGCTTTCTGTAGATAGTTATATGCCTTTATGCGTAATTCAGATATATTTGATTTACAAATGCTAAAATCTGTTTCATTATGGATGTTTGACGAGCTGAGTAATTTTAAGTCTATAAAACGAGATTTTAAGCCTAATTGGTCTAGTAAAAATGTTGCTCTATCATCTATTGGGTTATATATTTTTGATTTTAAATACCAAAAATTTTTTCTAAAGATAGCACTAAATATCGTGCCATGGAGTGAAGTTGTTATAACGGTATCTGCAAAGTTAAGAAGATTTAGAAAGGCTTTAGGACCTGATTCAGGTGAAATTTTGAATCCATGTAAACATATTCCTCTTATAATCCAGGGTTTAGCGTCTAATGTAATGATTGGCATGCCTGTTTCTTTGGAAATTTTTTTTAATACTTTGTTTGTTTCATGTGGATAATGGAATGCATAGTAGAAAATATATTTACCTTTTATAATAGGCTCTTTTTTTGTTAGTGAGGTGTAAAAATCTTTATCGTATAGTAACGTAGGATCTGGTAATATTGGTATTTCAATATTGTCTGTAAGTTCTTTTAGCCACTTTTGCCCATTTTGTTCTCTTACAGATAAAAAAGAAAAATCTTTTAAATATTCTATATAAGTATTAGGATTTTTAGCTTCTTTCAAGATCCTTTTTGCTCCTAAGCTAGGCGCATACGCTATTTTCTTTGTATGAGTGGCAAAGTTTAAGAAGTATACATCATCTGCATCGTAACATTTTATATTCCATATTTGATCACTCCCGGCCACTAA
>Ga0070399_1004247_pt1 | contig 12005 bp, 12 predicted proteins | sample BioMet4_FD_61217 | JGI IMG/M metagenome (GOLD analysis project Ga0070399, IMG submission 61217) | Microbial communities from bioreactor (seeded with sewage sludge) at LBNL, California, USA - Biofuel metagenome 4 (version 1) | ecosystem: Engineered > Bioreactor > Anaerobic > Unclassified ... | reverse complement strand
AATTGAGGCCTTCTTCGTAAAGCACTACATCCGGTTTAATCAAACCCCCGCACTTATCGCAGTGAGGAATTCCTTCATGGTCCTTCATATACTGAGCATCAAAGAATTTATGACACCTTGTGCAGTAATTTCTATGAACACTGCCATGAAGCTCCAGAACTGTTTTGCTGCCCGCGGCCTGATGGAGTCCATCAATATTCTGGGTAACAATAGCTTTTAGCTTGCCCGCTTTTTCCAGTTCTGCCAGTTTCAAATGGGCAGCATTGGGTTTTGCTGTCAGGCACAACATTTTATCATGATAAAATTTATAGAATTCTTCGGTGTTTTCCTCAAAAAAAGTATGACTTAAAATAGTTTCCGGCGGATATTTGTACTTTTGATTATACAGTCCGTCTACACTGCGAAAGTCCGGAATACCGCTTTCCGTAGACACACCTGCCCCGCCGAAAAACACGATATTATCTGATTCCTTGACCATTTTCACAAACTTGGCAATATTAGCCTCTAATTCCTCTTTGTTCATGGTACTCACACTCCTTTATAGTGCTATTATACTACGAAAAAATAAAGGGGACGGACCTTTTTTATCAGCCAAAAATCCCGTAACTTTGTTCAGCTGCTGCATTTGGAAACGGCTGAGTTTGAGGCTGAAACGCCGAAAAAAAGAGTACCCGAGGAAATGATAGACCACATACTCATAGTACAAAAATCGCGTAGCTTTGCTCAGATGCTAGGAAGAGGTTGGTGGTGGGCGATGGGATAGAACATTTCGGTTCATCCCAGTGCCCACTGCCTGCCTCTGACAACGCAGATGAGTGAGGATACGCGATTTTATTATTTGTTCATCATTTCTTTGGCTTTCATAAGTCGTACCGTGCTGGCACGATCGTTTTCGGCTAGCTTCATAGTGATAAACTTAATATTGGTCTGCATTTCCGGAATCATAACATATTCCAGAGCATTAACACGACGACGGGTCTTTTCGATTTCATCCGCCAGCATGTTGCAGGTCTTTTCCACTTCTGCCAGTTCCAAAAGTTCCGGCAGATATTTTGTTAAATCCATTACGGAACTATCCAAATAACTGGAGGTAAAGGCAAAAGAATAGGGCACTTCTGTAGTATCCTCTTCAGTAGCACCGGTGTAAGTAATAGTAGGCACATCCACGCTCATAACGTTTTTCTCACCTACTTCAAACTCCGCACTGCGGGCAGGATAAAGCAGAGCCTCGCTCATGCTGAGATAGCCCATTTCTGCTCTAGCTTTACTGAAGTTCTTAGAAACAGCTAAAAGATGTGCTTCCATTTTTTGGCGCAAATCATTGTTTCGTCTAATATAAATCATAAATTGACGAACCATTTCATCACGCTTATCTTTAAGCAGCTTATGCCCCCTGACAGCTGTGGCCAGCCTGTTTTTCAGGCGGGTTAGCTCCATACGTGTAGGGTTTATGTTAGTAGCCATGGGTTATTCCCCCTCGGTTGTACCGTTGGCCGGCTTGTAATACTTATCCAGGTATTCGTCACGAATACGTTTCAGTTCACTGCGTGGCAAGATGCCCAGCAATTTCCAGCCTAAGTCCAAAGTCTCTTCAATGGAACGATTGGTGTTATAGCCCTGAGATACATATTGCTTCTCAAATTCATCGGAAAATTGAGCATATAGCTTATCTACTTTGCTTAATGCTGCATCTCCCAAAATGGTAGCCAATTCTTTGGCCTGTTTACCACGGGAATAGGCAGCAAAAAGCTGGTTCATAGTGTCGGCATGATCCTCACGGGTCTTGCCTTTACCAACGCCTTTATCTTTCAAACGGGACAGAGACGGCAAAACGTCAATAGGAGGTGTCAGTCCTTTTCTGTACAGTTCACGAGACAAGATAATCTGACCTTCTGTGATATACCCTGTTAAGTCAGGAATTGGGTGAGTCTTATCATCTTCAGGCATAGACAGAATAGGAATCATGGTAATGGAACCCTTTTTATTTCTGATACGGCCGGCTCTTTCGTACATAGTTGCCAAGTCAGTATACAGATAACCGGGGTAACCACGACGACCGGGCACTTCTTTACGAGCTGCGGAAATTTCACGAAGAGCATCAGCGTAGTTGGTAATATCAGTGATAATAACCAATACGTGCATATCCAGTTCGAAAGCTAAATATTCGGCAGCGGTGATAGCCATACGAGGTGTAGCAATACGTTCTACAGCCGGGTCATTAGCCAGGTTGATGAACACCACCGCACGCTCTAGAGCACCGGTTCTGTTAAAGTCATTCATGAAGAAGTTGGCTTCTTCGAAGGTAATACCTACGGCAGCAAAAACAACGGCGAAACCTTCGCCGGTGCCCAGTACCTTTGCTTGACGGGCAATCTGAGCAGCTAACTGAGCATGGGGCAAACCACTGCCTGAGAACACAGGAAGTTTCTGACCACGAACCAGAGTGTTCAGTCCGTCAATGGCACTAACGCCGGTTTGAATAAATTCAGCAGGATAGTCACGGGCTGCAGGGTTCATAGGAACACCGTTAATGTCCTTATATTCCTCGGGAATAATAGGAGCGCCGCCGTCTTTAGGACGACCCATACCATCAAACACACGTCCTAACATGGCAGGAGATACTCCTAATTGAATACCATGACCCAGGAAACGGGCCTTGGAGTCATCAATCTTTAAGCCCTGGGAGCTTTCGAACAACTGTACCAAAGCTTTGTCCCCGTCTACGGTCAATACTTTGCCGCTACGGGTTTCGCCGTTGGCCTGGTAAATTTCTACCAGCTCGTCGTATTTAACCCCTTCAACGTGATCTACCATCATCAGAGGGCCTACTACTTCGCGAATTGTCTTATAATCTTTACGCATTAGCTTCACCCTCCTCCGTTAAGTCTGAAAATGCTTTATCCATTTCTTTACTTAATGCTGCGAATTTTTCTTTTTCTTCTTTTTCGGGAATATATTTTGCTCTGCCTATATGTTCACGAATAGGCATATCAATCAGTTTATCCAGTTGAACATGCTGTCCCAAAGCAGCCAAAGCTTTATCATACCAAGTAATAATTAATTTCAGCATATTGTACTGCTTATTCAAAGAAGTGTAAGTATCAACATCATCAAAAGAATTCTGATGGAGATAATCTTCACGAATGGAACGGGCACATTCCATAGTAATACGGTCCTTGAATCCTAATGCATCAATACCAACCAAACGGACGATTTCGTTTAAGCTGGCTTCTTCTTGAAGAATACCCATGGTCTTACCAACCAGTTCTCCCCAGTCAGGAGCTACGGCACTATTGAAATAGGTCTTCAACCGGTCTGAATACAAAGAATAACTCTGTAACCAGTCAATAGCCGGGAAGTGACGAGCATAGGCCAAAGAAGCTGACAAACACCAGAATACCTTAACAATACGTAATGTAGCCTGAGAAACCGGCTCTGAAATATCACCGCCGGGAGGCGAAACTGCACCAATGGCAGAAACTGCTCCTACCCGCTTTTCTTTACCAATGCAGTCAACTACACCGGCTCTTTCGTAGAACTCTGCCAGACGGGAAGCCAGGTAAGCAGGATAGCCTTCTTCACCGGGCATCTCTTCCAGACGGGAGGACATTTCACGGAGGGCTTCTGCCCAACGGGAAGTGGAATCAGCCATAATGGCGACTTTGTAGCCCATATCTCTGAAATATTCTGCCAGGGTAATACCTGTGTAAATAGATGCTTCACGAGCTGCCACAGGCATATCGGAAGTATTGGCAATCAAAACGGTACGTTTCATCAAAGGCAAACCGGTACGAGGATCCTTTAAAGCAGGGAACTCGTTCAAAACATCGGTCATTTCGTTGCCACGTTCACCGCAGCCTACATAAATAATAATATCTGCATCGGCCCATTTAGCCAGCTGATGCTGAATAACTGTTTTGCCGCTGCCGAAAGGACCTGGTACAGCTGCCACGCCGCCTTTGGCAATGGGGAACAGTGTATCAATAACTCTCTGGCCGGTAACCATAGGTTCATCCGGAGCCAGCTTGTCTTTATAAGGACGTGCTACACGAACAGGCCAAGTTTGGAGCATAGGATATTCTGTAACATTGCCCTCTTTATCTTTAATTTTATAAACCGGTTCAGTAATAGTTGCTTCACCGGAATAAATCCACTCAACAGTACCGCTCTTACGAGGGGGCAGCATAATCTTATGAAGTACGGCAGGAGTTTCCTGTACAGTACCGATTACATCTCCGCCTATTACTTCATCCCCAACTTTAGCAACAGGAACAAATTCCCATTTTTTCTTTCTGTCCAGCTTAGGAACATCTATACCGCGGGTAATACGGTCTCCGGCTATTTTATAAATTTCAGTTAAAGGTCTTTGAATACCATCGAAAATACTTTCAATCAAACCGGGTGCCAGTTCCACAGACAAAGGCGCACCGGTAGTTTCTACAGGTTCACCGGGCCCCAGGCCTGCGGTTTCCTCGTAAACCTGAATAGAGGCCTTATCTCCTCTTAATTCAATTACTTCACCAATCAGATGCTGTTTACTGACTCGGACCACGTCATATAGATGAACGTCGCCCATACCTTCAGCAACAATCAACGGACCGGATACCTTTATAATAGTTCCACTCATCGGTTTTTTCCCTACCCTTCTTTGAATAGAATGTCAGCGCCAACCGCTTTTTCTACATTGGACTTAATCCGTTTCATACCTAATCCCAGAGACTTTGTCCCGGCAGGAATGGGTATAATGGCAGGAAAGGTTGCGGTCGCATACATATTAATTACTTCTTGTACCAGCTGAGCTGCAGTTTCCGTAATATAAATTATTACATAGCCGCCCTCGGCCAGCTTGTGAATCCTTTGCTCTATTTGTGCTTTTTCTGTTTCGTAGAAAACATCGAAACCAACAGCCTTATAAATCATTACAGAGCTGGGATCACCGATTACTGCTATTTTGCGTTTTTCCATAATCTTACCTCCCCGGCAAAACTCTTGTTAAATCAAGAGCTCCGGCACTTGAGCTTCAAAGCCCCCTTGTTTTGCTCCAAAGATAACTCGTAAAGCTCTTGCCTCTGCATCTCTGGCCATTAGGTACCCTACCACGGGACCCAAAGACTCACAGTTCGACTTTTCTTTCCGCAGAATCTCCAAAAGATTCGTATTCATGCGATTGACAATAACAGACAGGTCGTTGGTCTGCACATATTCGTTAACAGCCTGAGCAAGAGCAGAACCGTTCTTGCCTGTGTTAAGCTTAGCTGCCAATTGTTCAGCAGGTGTTTCCATATTCTCTGAAAATGTTTTCAAATCAATGGCTCCTGCCTCAACCAGCACCAAACGAAGCTTATCAACATCCCATTTCATCAGTCTGGCTCTGACTAAACTTTGCGTATTAAGGAAATCTGCCCACAGGGAAAAATAATCTTTAATGAAACCCTGCTGGTTTTTTTCTTGTAAAACTTTTGCTATTTCTTTAAACATGGCACCATCAATCTGAGCGCTGAACTGAAGAGGATCGGTTCCTCTGACTAGGTCTGCCTCGATTTTGTTCATGGTGTTTTTATATACTTCCGGCAAATCGTCGTAATATTTCGTAGAAACAGCATCTTTTAACAGTTCCAGGGAAAAAGCACCGCCCTCTCTCAGAAACTCCCCTGCATCGGTGCCTAATAACCGTGCTTTAAGAAGAGTTTTGAGATTATGGGTATCTACCGGCAACAGGAAAAGACTGATAAGTTCCCGATCCGGAGTCAGTTCCATAATGCGTTTTCTGGAAAGCTGCATTTGCTCACGAATAATCTTATCTATTTCCCCTTCTTGGAGAAGAGCTTCGGATACGCCTTCCGCATAACCGGTCTCCAAAAGAGCTGCTTGTGCCTCTTTAACAGTAGGAGCTTCCATGATTCTTCTCAGCTGAGCTTGAGTAAGCAAGTGAGTAGACAGAACACTGATACTGCCTATGGCAAATTCTAAGCTGCTTTGAGGCATATCACTTCACCTCCGTACCAAACAGGATGTCAGCTACATTCTTTTCCTCCCGGGTACGGATGTCTTGCAGAAGAGTAGCAAAGGAGCCATCATAATCACTGGTCTTACCAATAAGCATAACCCCGCCTTTAAAGGCTGCAGGCTTATCGCTTAAGGTTAGCTCACCCTTTTTGCCGGCTTTGGTCAATGCTTCGTTCAGCTTAGCCAAAAAACCGTTTTTATATTTATCCGCATCTTGGGACGGTACTTGAAGTTTTTCCGTACCGGTTGTACTGGCACCTACTACAATATTGGTAATTAATTCTTGCCATTTATCTTCAGGAAGTTTCGCCAAAGCTTCTTCTGCACCGGCAAAAGCCTTTTCAATAACATCACGTTTGCTGCCCAGAGATTTCTTTCTGGTATCCAGCTCGGCAATCAATACCTGACGACGGCCTGCTTCATCAGCCTCAATTGTGGCCGCGTTGTTAATCCCTTTAATTTGCTCTTGGGCATCAGCCATAATTTTTGCTTTGATGTTAGCTGCTTTTTGTTCCGCGGCAGAACGAATGCCTGCTGCGTTGTCTTTAGCTTCCTGCTGTATTTTTTCTATAATCTTGTTTGCTGCCACAGTACTTTCCTCCTTACTTATTAGATGTTAATACCGTAAACCATTAAGAAGGAAATAAGTAAAGCCAATACAGCGTAGGTTTCAACCATAGCTGTCATGGTAATACCTTTACCAAATTCTTCAGGACGCTTAGCGGTCAGATAAATACCTGCTGCAGCAACTTTACCCTGAGCAATAGCGGAAAGAAGACCGCCGATTCCCATAGGAAAAGCAGCAAAGAATAATGCTAAACCTTGGAATGTTGTTAATTCCTTAACACCTGCGCCGCCTACGGCACCAATCTTTAACAAAATAATGAAAGCAATCAACAGTCCATAAATACCCTGGGTACCGGGCAAAGCCTGCAGCACCAAAACATTACCGAACTTATCAGGATCTTCTGCTACAACACCACTACCTGCTTGGCCGGCAATAGCCAGACCTTTTGCACTGCCTACACCTGCCAAGGCTGCTGAAAATGCTGCTCCGCCAAAAGCTAAGGCTGTTCCTAATGTAATCATAATTAAATCCTCCTTAAATTTTCCAATTTATTTAGTTACTTCTGTGTATTTGGTTCTTAAAGCAAGAGGCACGAAAGCACGACCGCCGGCTTCAAAAAACTTACCGAAAAATTCAATGTACTGCAACCGGGAACTATGAACGAAAGCACCTAATACATTGATGATAATGTTGAAGGTGTGTCCGCCGATAAGCAGTAAAACTGCAACTACAACTCCTACAGGACCCATGCCAAGAAGCATTTGAGCAATGGTATTAATAACCATGCCGATAACACCTGTAGCCAGACCTAAAGCGAAGATACGTGAATAACTAAGCAAATCGCTTAAATAACTGCTGATATTATATAAGCTCAAAAGCCCACCGATTAGCCGTGAAATAATACCTTTCTTTTCCCGTCCTCCGAAAAGCAGGATAATAGCTGCTCCAAAGAGAGCCAGGTATTTTCCAATCGGGCCTTCCGCCATACCCATGCAGAAGAAACCTGCAAACATGATAAGCCAACTGATCTGATCGCAAACTGCTCCCATAATATCTCCGGCTTTTATCAAGGTATAAACCTTGATAAGCATGCCGCAAACTAAATGGATAGCCCCCAGTCCAAAGCACAGAACCAGCATTTTAATGGGTTCGTTCATAGGAACAAAGAGCAGCGGATGCCATTCTAATCCAAACCAGCCTCCAAACATAGCCCCCCAGATTACCGTGGAAATACTGCCGAAGAAAATAACCATAGTTAATTTTCCTGCAAAGCCCTGAGGCTTAAACAATTTCATGGCAATAAAGAGAGCAATGGTAAGAACCAAACCATAGCCTGCATCAGAAAGCATCATCCCAAAGAAAATAAAATGGAAAGGTGCCATCATTAAATCTGGGTCTACAGTGCCTACTTTAGGCCGTGAATATAATTCCACAACTGATTCATAGGGTGCCACCAGTTTATTGTTTTCCATGACAGAAGGAGGAATTTCTCCTTCCTTTGGTTCTCTGAAAGTCAGCTCATAGGCATCTGTGACACTTTTAACAGCTGTTTCTACTTGCTGAGTACGGTCATGCCGAACCCATCCATGGAGGCAGAAAGTTTTTATTGTTTCAGTACCGCCGTTGGCCAGTCTATCGCCTTTTGCTGCCAATTGATCGGCATAAAGAGCAATTTGGTCTTTTTGTCCGGCAATTTCTTTAGCTTTGCTTTCCAGCTCCAAAGCTGCTTTTTCCTTCTTTTCAGCTTCTGTCTTCAACTCCCGGACTACCTGGGTAGCAAGGCCGGTACCTTTAGGTAAAAGAGCCTCGGTAAAATTATGCTCCTTCAGGATATGTTTTATTTCTTGAGACTGACTCTTATGGGCAATTACCACCAGGGCAAGACCTTCAGGGCCAATACCTAAGCGGTTAATATCCACCAGGGATTTTTCTGTTGCTTTTAAATACCCTTCCAAATCTTCTTCCGGAAGATAGCCTACAAAACAATCTGTTGTTTCCGTTCCCTTAAGCTCTTCCAGAGGAATATCCAGCTTAAGCCAGGGGTTTAGGCTTTCTGCTTGACTAAGCAAGGTTGCTCCTTCATTACGAAGAGTGGCAATCTGACTGGCTAAGTTCTCTGCCTCATCCATGGCCTGTTGACCGCCTTTGGATTCCAAAAGGAACTGTTGATAAGGAACCGCTAATTTAGGAGCCAAAAGAGACTTTTTAGCACCATGACTGTCAAGGAAATGAATAGCTTCCTTAGCTTTATCCAATTGACTGGTAACTTCTTCTGCTCCCGGCAGAGAAGTTTTGTCGTCCGTTTGGATAAGCATTACGTTGCCGTCTTTTTGCAAAGCCAGCAGTAAGGCCTCCCGGTCGTCTTTAAGGGCATATAAAGTTAGTCTTTTCATTGGAACTAACATTTTAGACCACGACCTTTTCTACAATATACTTTGCTGCCTGAGGAATTTTTTCTCTGGCTGCTTTTGTCAGTTCTTCATCAGCCGCAGATCTTTTATTCAAAAGCTCCTGAGCTTTTGTCTTAGCCTCTGCTTCTGCTTGGGCTACTACTGCTTTCGCCTTGTTTCTGGCCTCCACGATAAGAGCTTGAGCCTCCTGATGTGCTTTGTCTTCAGCATCTCTTAGTAAGTTCCGGGCTTCTACGGTTGCCAATTGTTGGGATTCATCCGCGGCTTTTTCCGCAGCTTTAATTTCTTCAATCATTGACAATTTTATCACCACCTTTGTATGAATTTAATTGCATCTGTTATTTTAAAGTAAGCTTGTTAAATGTAAATTGCTCACCCGGCATTCCATATGCTACCAGCTTTTTGCCTTTTTCCATGTCACCGGTAAAGTTGATAACTGTACTGCCGGTTCCCTGCATTTTGTATAATCCTTCTTCAATCAAATAGTGTTCTACATCGGTAGCAGTTTCTGCCGCCGGGTCAATTACCTGAACATTAGGCCCCATAGACTTTCGGATTTCTCTTTGCAAAAATGGGAAGTGAGTGCAGCCTAAAATAACCACATCTACCCCTGCCTTTTTAACTGCGTCAGTATATTCCATAATAGCAGCAGCCATTTCCGGTGTACCGAACTTGCCGGCTTCAACTAAAGGTACGAACTTAGTGCAGGGTACTCCATAAACCTGTACTCTGGAATCAATAGCATTATAAGCTTTCTGATGCATGTGAGAATTAACAGTGAACTGAGTTGCAAACAAACCGATTTTATGTTTTTTGCTGGCAGACAAAACCATCTTCTCACCTTTAGACATACCGATAAGGCCAAATTTGTGAGCCTTCTGCAAAGTTTTCATACCCAATGTGGTAATAGTATTGCAAGCGGAAACCACTAATTTAACATTTTGGGTATCAAAAAAGCACAGCATTTGTTCCACAAATTTGCGGATTTCTTCCTCGCTGCGCACGCCATAAGGAGCTCTGGCCGTATCTCCCAAAAAAATGAAATTTTCAGCAGGCAGCTTCCTTCTCAATTCTTTGAGAACAGTTAAGCCACCTACGCCTGAATCCAAAACACCAATAGACATATCTTTCGTTGCCATTTTGCTTCCCTGCTTTCCATAATAGTAATTTTTTAATAGTAAAAATAATATTTTGCTTATAGTCGATTGAATGATTGATGATTTATTACTAATGTATTACATTTTAGCGTTAAACGAAACATACATATTTATTATACTATATTTTTGGTGATTTTTGTAAATTATACTATATTTTCGTAAAAAAATCACATTTTAAGAAAAAAGGCACTAAACACTTTTTCAAGTGCCTAGTGCAATAATTTCATTTCATTATGAATTTTTGCCAAAAGGGAAAACTGCTAAGAACAATAATGAGCAAAAGCACGATGTAGTCTAGGCTTTTCAGGGTTTGAGGCTGCATATTTTTATAAGTATTGGCACCAAATCCTTTGAGCTCCATAGAAAGAGCCAATGTGTCAGATTTAGCTATGGCCCGCATTACCAGTGGCTTTACCACTGCTAGATAGGCGTAGAGCCGCTTTAATACATTGCCTCTGTTAGAATAACCGCGACAAGACTGAGCATCCAGTGTGTTAGCGCTGTCTGCTAGAAAATCCGGCACAAAGCGTAAAGCCGTTGTCAGCATGAAGGCATATTCACAAGGCATGTGAAATTTCTCCACGAGAGCCTGAGCAATATCCTGAATTTTTGTAGCTGCCAGAAGGTCCAAAAAAGCCGTAGTCATAACAAACATTCTAAGACCCCCTGTTAAGGAAATATAAAGGGAAGACCCAAACAGCAACTGTAAAACAATCATCATGCCGGTAAATACAGTCAAAGCGCCAATGGCCGCCATAGTCATTCTATCGTGTTTTATATAAAGAAGCAGTACCAATTCCAAAGCCAAAAGAGTAGCAACTGCCGGTATGGGAAGCAGAAAAACCCAAGCAGTAACCGCAAGAACCAGAATTAATTGAGTAAAAGCCGTGATTCTCATTTTACTTCCGCCCCCTTTAGTTCCAGACCATTGCAGAATGCTGCTGTTTCCAGAGCATTAATGCCAAAAACAGCCCCTAATTTTGCCAGGGGAGGCTGGGTCAAACCCCAAGGTGCCAGGTCTTTAATACCGTCAAAAAGCTTCTCCGTAGCCCCATCAAAAACCAAGTCTCCGTCAAAAAGGACCAAGGAACGTTTGGTATATTTTCTGGCTATTTCCATATCGTGAGTAATAAGAATAATCGTAATATGTTTTTCTGTATTAAGTTTTTTTAGATAATTCATCATCATTTCTTTTTCCTGCTCATCCTGACCGTTGGTAATTTCGTCCAGAATAAGATTTCTTGGATTTAAAGCCAGGGCCGCAGCCACTCCTAAACGACGTTTTTGTCCAAAAGACAAACTGCGGGGATAGATATCCGCAAACTCTGACAAACCCATAGCTTCCAAGGCCAGTTCTACCTGATGCTTGATGTTTTCTTCGGAAAGCTCTTTATTTTTTAAACCATAGGCTACTTCGTCAAAAACTGTATCCTCCAGAATCTGTAAATCAGGATTTTGGAAAACATAACCGATTTTATCTGCCAAATCCGCCGGTTCGCATTTTTCTATATTATTACCGTCTATCAGTACCTGACCGCTTCTGGGATGGTCTAAAGCCATAAACAGCCTGGTAAGGGTAGTTTTGCCGCTGCCATTATGTCCTAAAAGTGCCAGACTCTCCCCATCGGCAATCGAGCAGCTGATATCGTGAAGAACAGGCTCCCCACGGCGATAAGCAAAGTTAACTTCTTGTGCTTCTATCATTTACTTATCCTCCCTTGGAATTTTTCTTGTAATTCTTCTTGAGCTTCTTCTTCACTGCGCCAATCTCCCAGCTTGATACCAAACCGCTGTTCCAGGTTGAACTTTATCTGCCATAATCTGGGCAGGTTCTCTCTTAAAACAGGATTGTCATAGGTTACT
>Ga0070399_1004235_pt1 | contig 12037 bp, 13 predicted proteins | sample BioMet4_FD_61217 | JGI IMG/M metagenome (GOLD analysis project Ga0070399, IMG submission 61217) | Microbial communities from bioreactor (seeded with sewage sludge) at LBNL, California, USA - Biofuel metagenome 4 (version 1) | ecosystem: Engineered > Bioreactor > Anaerobic > Unclassified ... | reverse complement strand
ATCTGATAATATTGTTTTCCGTATAGGTCACTGCAATATTGTGAACCCTGATATTCATGTGCAGTATAAGGATATTCGTTGTTATTTTTTTGTGTGTATTTAGTAACACTTACAAACAAGTGGAAAAGTCAAGAATTGTGCAGAACGTGAACACCCCAAAATACTGATTCTCAAGCAGCCAGGCCTCTTGCGGCCTGACGATACATGGCAGGAGCAAGGCCGCCCGGATTGCTCGTATAGATTCGCTCTCGGTTGTAATAGGTCATGATGTAACGGAACACGATGCTCTTGACCAGAGCCATCGGCATTTTCTCCGTCTGAATCTGGTACAGTTTCTCTTTTTTCAGCGTTGCAAAGAAGCTCTCCATCCGGGCATTGTCATAGCAGCGGCCTGTACCACTCATGCTTTGAGTCGCGCCGTAACGAGCAAGCGCGCTGCGGAAGTCGGCGCTGGTAAACTGGCTGCCGCGGTCACTGTGCAGAATCATGCCGTGCGCATCCTGCGTTCGACAGGCGCTTTCAAACGCACGGATGCAGAGTTCCTTTTTCATGTTGTCATCCATTGCGAGGCCGACGATCTCGCCGTTGCAGCAGTCCAAAACGGCGGCAACATAAAGCTTCCCGTCTGCGCACGGAATCTGTGTAATATCGGTCAGCCATTTTTGATTGGGACCCGCTGCGGTAAAGTTCCGCTGAATGAGGTTTTCCGCCTTTTGCGCTGCGGCGTCTGCTTTTGTCAGGCCCTGCGGCCTGCGGGCCGGAGTCCTCAGCAAGCCGCCCTTTTTCATAGCACGCCGCACACTGGAACGACTGGTTTCAATGCCTTTCTGTGCCAATGCCAGCAGAATCCGACCGACTCCGTAATTCCGATTATCCGGATTTTCTTCATAAATCTTTCGTATTTTGACCAGAAGCAGCTGCCACGGTCTCGGCACACTTGCTGCCCGAAGTGAACGGTAGTACCCGGATTCACTTACTTTGAGAACCTTGCACAGAATGCGGACCCCATACAGCGTCCTTCGCAGCGTGATGTATTCATACAACCTTTCAGGCTTTACTTCTTCCGGTCTTTTGCGAAAAAACCGAGCGCATCTTTTAAAATCTCGTTCGCCTTCTGCAGCTCCCGAATTTGTTTCATCAACTGACGTTCCCGCTCGTTCAATGGCTCATCCCGACGAATCCCACTGCCCACATAGGCGTGGTCACCGTATGCTTTTCGCTTCTGACGCCAGTCGGCCAGCGAGTAATACGGGATCCCCAATTGAGCCCCGGCCTGCTTCACTCCAACCTCATCCGACAACTTGACCGCTTCTTCCTTGAATTCCTTATCGTACTTACGCATTTCAAACACCCCGTCATTCTTCAATTTATCTTACCACTATTTTGGGTGTTTGACCTCTGCACTTCTATGGTATCCTTCCACCTTATTCTTAAATTAGCAGGACTTTTTGACCTTTCGGGGCAATTTTGCAAATGCGAACGCAATGGGCGTAGCCAACCCCAACGCGTTCGCACTCAGCTGTTTTTAGGCATATTGACGAGGCCTCGTTGTGTGCCACGTTTGCGGAGCGCCATGTTCGCATCCGGATTTTTTGGGGATGCGACTGGTATGGGTATCAGAAGGTTCGCATCCTTATAGCGAATAAACAGTGCACTAAAAGTCCTTTCCCTAGCGTGTCAGGAAAGGACTTTTAACGCAGTACAAAGCTAATCAAGGCAAGAAAAAAGCGCCGTAGAAATCGGAATGAGCATAGGTCGTGACCCATTACTCAATCCGGCTTCGTACGGCGCTTGGCAGTCTCAACCGGCTCTACGCCGGAAGCTCTCCGCTTGCTCGATTAAAAGTAGTATTGCAGTTATTCAGTTGTATGGAACGCATTATCTGTTCTGGAGCTCCCGCATTAGGTATTTAACATGTCAGTCCGATTAACTGTTGACATACCACATCTGACTCTCCAATAGATGATCCTTTGAATGTACTTGGAAGATCAAGTGAGCTGATTAAGTAATGCCTATCCGAGGGCTGCGGATATCAATTGGATCGACAGCCCTGCCCGGGCAGCAGAGCTGCAAAACTAATTTGTGAAGAACTTTTATGCAGGGCATGATCTGTGGTGTGAACATGCCCTGCGTATAGGTTGAGCTTATGATTTATTTAGCTGCTTTTGTAAAACCATTGGCTCTGTTATTATCTGGCAAGCGGTTCTTTTTTAATTATTAGAGTCAGCAATTACATGCGCTATATCAAAAAACGGCCTATACGTCTCGTACATGTCTTTGCGGCATGCAAAACCATGCTGAATATGAGTATCAAACCTAAGCGGGAGACAGCTGTAACCCACAAAAAGCTTGGCAATGTCTGAGTCTGCCATATAAATTTCACCAGAGTTGAGCGCTTCTATGGTTTTGTACCGGTCGTTCTCTATGTTTTCAAACGACACATTTATACCTGCACCATCAATATACATCTGAAGATAGCGCATGAGCTTTAAGTTGTCTTCAGGCATTGCAATTTTGTATCCGTCCAAATCCTCAGGACGGATACTTTTTTTGTCTGCAAGCGGATGAAATACCGACATTATGCACCAGCTTTGAACCGGATTAAGATATTCAAAATGAATCCCTTCAGGGCAGATGCCGTCAATGGTGAAATGCTCGATAATGTCATATTTCAGATTTTTCAACCCGTCAAGCCAGCTTCCAAAGGTTTCGTCAGAGATGAATTCGCCTTTCAACCCGGATTTTGTCCTGGAATTGAAAGTGGAACAAACCTCCTCCATGAATTTTGGAAGAATAATGCTGCTCATCATCGGAATACGGATTTTATTTTCAGCTTTGCTTGCAAGTCGGCAGCGCGAGAGCGTTGTTGCATAAACGGTCTCAATCTGCTGGGAGCCACCCAGAAACTCCTGACCGGCAAGTGTGAGCGTCATGCCGTTTCTGGTTCTGTTGAACAGTTTCGTGCCGACCTCATCTTCCAGAAGATTTATCTGCTGGAGAAGCGCCTGGGGTGAAATGAATAATGTCTTGGAGGCAGCGGTGACGCTGCCTTCTTGTGCAACCGTCATAAAAGAAATGAGCCATTTGTTGTTCATAGCACTACCTTAATCAAGTTAAGACTTGATACAGAAATCGGATAATACTGTTTTATTTTTCACAAAACCTTTGATAACATATTACCAGAGCTTGGAATAGATGTCAATTCCGGCTTTGATAATCGTCCTGTTCAAAAATTGCTGTAACAATTATTGCGGAATACACAAAAATAATTAATAGGAGGAAAAAACAATGGCAGAAAAGAAAATGCAGGTAGACTCTCTCCATCATCAAATGACAACGGTAAAGGACATGGATGAGGCGATTCATCTCTACAGGGATATCCTCGGGCTTGAACTGTCAGCAAGGCTTATTGTCCCTAATGATATCCTTCCGGATGACGTTGGTTCTTCCAAGGTGTTCCAGGACGGCATTAACCATGTCTGGGAGATTGCAACCCTTGACAACTGGAAGGGTGCTCCGATTGAGCTTTGCCATCCCATTTATCCCGAAGTTATTGTCAGCGGAAACACCTCAAACACTCCTCTCAGCGGCACAACGGATTATGGCTATACCGGACACACCGAGCAGGGCTTTGCCGTGACCGACATCAACGCATGGTATGACTGGATAGTCCAAAACGGCTACCGTCCCCAGTCCCCGGTCTGGGAAGCGGCTCCCGGCTGCTACAGCTTTGCGTTCTACGACAAAGAGGGCAATGTCATTCAGCTTTATGAAGACCCTGCCCATCCCGCTGTACCGAGCTGGACCAAAATGGACCTGCCCATGAATGACTTCAGAACCCCCGAGCAGAAGGCATGGGCCGAGAGCACATATTAATAATCCCAATCCGATTCTGTTAAAGGAGTATACGAGATGAAAATTGTACGTTTTGATCACATGCATGTGAAGCCCGACGATTATGACGTCTTTGTTGACAATCTCCAGAAGCTGATAGGACACGATGTCCTCATGAACATGCCTATGGATGACTATGGCGTTGACGTCGCTTATGATCCATTTCCAATCGGCGTGGAGGCGTTCCGCTCCATAGACCCGAACAATCAAACCTGTTCCGGCAAGCTTGCGGTTTCGGAGAAAGGCGTATTCAGCATCTGCTACAAGGTCGAAAATCTGGAAGCGGCAACAAAAGAGATGGAAGAAAATGGCTGGCATAAGATGGAGCATTATGACAACGGCCAGATTCAGGAAGCTCTGTTCGACACAAAGGCGGCCTTCGGGTTCTATATGGAGCTTATCGAGTACCCGTTTGACACCTTCGCGGAAATGTTTGCAGACTGAAGCCCGGAGCAGTAATAGTTGGAGGTATTATTATGTGGTATATGAACGAAGAACGCGAAATGCTCCAGAGCATGGCAAGAGATTTCGCAGTCAATGAAATAAGGCCCTTTGTTAACGAGACGTATGAGAAAAGCGAGTTCCCTCATGAGCTCATGCGTAAAGTCGGCGAAATGGGAATTATAGGCCTGTTTCTCCCAGAGGAATGCGGCGGCTGCGGTCCCCGCTGGGTCGATCTCGGCGTGTGCCTGGAGGAAATCGGCAAAGAAAGCAATGTTGTGGCAAACTGCATTGACTCTCAGTATGCAGGCACATCACTGCTCACTATGCTCGGTAACGAGAAAGTAATCGAAGAGGTTATTAAGCCTATCTCACGCGGCGAGTTTGTTATGGCAACATCACAGTGCGAACCCTGCGGCCAGACTATGATGCATTATCATAAAACACACTTTGTAATTGACCGTGAGACTAATGAAATAGTCATCAACGGCGGCAAGATATTTACCACCAATGCGGGTGAAGCTGAATACTATCTTGTTTGTGCCAAGACTCCTCCCGAGGAAGAACTCGGCGGTGAATTCGGATATATCCTTGTACACAAGGACAATCCTGGTCTCAAGGTCGGTCATATTGAACACAAGGTTGGCTGGAATGGCTCTTCAACAGGCCAGATGTTCTTCAATGACTGCCGTGTTCCCATGAAAAACCTTCTCCTTGTCATGGACAGCGATGAAGACACCACCTATTATGGTGGCGGAACAATAGGCGCACTGATGGCTGTAGGTGCACTCGGCTCAGCGGAAGGTGTGTATGAAAAAACTCTTAAAAATGCAAGAAACAGAATGCACGGTGACAAGAGTGTATTTGACTCGTATCAGGCAATGCGTCATACCTTCGCGGAACTGAAGATGGATATAGAACTGCTCCGCGGTCTGGTATATGGAGTTCTTGAGGGACTTGACAAGGGTGACCCGGATGCTATTCAACAGAGCTGGATTGCCAAGGTCAAGGCAGCAAGAATATTTGAGCATGTTGCCAGCGAATGCATAGTTCTCAACGGAGGCAACGGCGTTGTCTGTGAAAACGGCATCGAGCGTTACTACCGTGACGCCAAGGTCAATTCGATCGGCTGCTTTGCTCTCCCGCACATCATAGAGATGATTGCAAACAATCTCGAGTAATTTAGGAGAGAAGAATCATGGCACTAAATATTGCAGTATGCATGAAGGTTACCCCGGACCCGGACAAGTACAATCAGATTGCCCTGGACCCGGTGAAAAAGACGCTTGTAAGGAGCGGAATAGATTCCGTTATCAGCGGTACTGATCTTCACGCAATAGAACTGGCGCTGCAACTGAAGACGAAATTCGGCGGAATGGTCACCCTTATTTCCATGGGACCTGACAGCAACGAAAAGCAACTGCGCGAGGCACTCGGCTACGGCTGCGACGCCGCGGTTCTGCTGAGTGACAGAAAGCTTGGCGGGGCAGATTCTCTGGCAACATCCTACACGCTCAGCAAGGGCATCGAAAAGACCGGACCCTATGACCTCGTCCTGTTGGGCAATGCCAGTGACGACGGTTCAACCGCCCACGTTCCCTCCCAGCTCGGAGAATGGCTGGGTCTGCCGCATATAACAGACGCCGTCGCGTTTGAGATGCCGGAGAAGAGCTGCTGTCTCGTAAAGAAGGAAGTAGGGGGCGCTGTGAACACATACATGCTCTGCCTGCCGGCGGTTATCGGAGTCACCAAAAGGTTGAATACTGTGCGGCATCCGAATGTTATGGCAATTTTCGCAGCAAAGAAAAAGCCTTTCACCAGACTTACTGCCGCGGATCTGGAAAATCTGGACGAGGGACGGATCGGTCTTGCCGGCTCGCCGACTCAGGCAGTCGGATATCTCGATGCTAATTTCGATCGCGACTGTGTCGAAATCCCGGGAGAAAACGCGGCTGATAAGGCTGCGGAACTCCTGCGTGTGGTTCTGACAGCGAAGAAGTAGAGGAGGACGAAAATGGCTAAAGAAATATGGGTTTTTGCCGAACAGAACGGCGGCGTTATCGCCTCTTCCTATTACGAAATGCTTGCAAAGGCAAAGACTGTGTATGCGGACGCAAAGGAGGCTCTCTGCTTTACAGCGGTTCTTCTGGCTGGTGATGACAAGCCGGTTGCTGAACTTAAAGAAAGCGGAGCATGTAAGGTGATTTATGCGGTCCACGAGAAACTCGCAGGATACAATCCCGCTTATTACACCGCAGTACTTACAGCAATGGCAAAAGAGTATAAACCGGAGGTGATTCTTGTAGCAGCGTCCGCGCAGGGTGCTGAATTTGCCCCGGCAGTATCTGCCAGACTCAAAACGGGCCTTGCCGCCCACTGCACAGAGCTGAAAATTGATGAAAATGAAGAGCTGCACATGATAGCCCCCGCGTTCGGCGGGAAGCTGATGGGGGAATACATCATCCCGGAGTGTCGCCCTGTCATGGCGTCAATAAAGCCGGGTGTGTTCGAAAACTCGAAGCTTAATGCCTTAAGCCCAGCGCCGTGGTCATCGTGGCAACGGTGCGTGCCCTCAAGTACCACGGCGGCGTGCCGAAGGCCGAACTGAACCATGAAAACCTTGAGGCGCTGGAAAAGGGACTGCCCAATTTGCTGCAGCACGTCGGTAACATCAAGAACGTATTCGGACTGCCCTGCGTGGTGGCCATTAACGCCTTCCCCACGGATACCGCCGCCGAGCTGAAGATGGTGGAGGAGAAGTGCCGGGAACTGGGCGTGAACGTCGCGCTCAGCGAGGTCTGGGCCAAGGGCGGCGAGGGCGGCAAGGTGCTGGCGGAGGAAGTCGTGCGCCTGTGTGATCAGCCCAACAATTTCCACCAGAGCTACGAGCTTGACATGACCATCATGGAAAAACTCAACTCGATTTGCACAAAGATTTACCACGCGGACGGCGTGCAGCTCGTCGGCAACGCGCCCAAGCAACTCAAGCAGATTGAGGAGCTGGGCTTTGGCAGCCTGCCGATCTGCATGGCTAAGACGCAGTATAGCTTCTCGGATGACGCGACCAAGCTGGGTGCGCCAAAGGGCTTCACCGTGAGTGTCCGCAATCTGAAGATTTCTGCCGGTGCGGGTTTCATCGTGGCGCTGACCGGCGACATCATGACCATGCCGGGTCTGCCCAAGGTGCCGGCGGCGGAGAAGATCGACGTGGACGAAAACGGCGTCATCTCCGGGCTGTTTTAAGGAGCAGACGATGCCGCTATCTGGTGAAACGCTGAATACATTTGTCGATTTTCTTTCCTCTAACTCCCCTACACCGGGCGGCGGCGGCGCGAGTGCCCTTGTCGGCGCGCTGGCTGCCGCGCTGGGAAATATGGTGGGCAGTCTGACGGTGGGAAAGACGAAATACGTGGCGGTGGAGCCCCAAATAAGGGTGCTGAACCGTCAGGCGGAAACGCTGCGAGCCGAGCTACTGGCGCTGATGGACGCGGACGCGGAGGCGTTTGCGCCGCTGGCTAGGGCCTATGCAATCCCCAAAGATGATCCCGCGAAGGCGGAGATCATGGAGGCGGCGCTGCTCAAAGCAGTCGAGCCGCCGCTGCAGATCATGGACAAGCTGGGCGAAGTGGCGGAACTGCTGGCGGAATACGCAGCCAAGGGCTCCGCGCTAGCCGTCTCTGACGCGGGCTGCGGAGCGGCGCTGTGCGCCGGTGCCATGAAGGCCGCCGCGCTGAACGTGTACATCAACACCAAGTCCATCAAAGACAGGCAGGAAGCCGAAAGGTTAAACGCAAGAGTCAAGTCCGTGCTTCTGCGCGGCTGCGCGCTTGCTGACAGCGTATACGACGAGGTCAGGAGGAGGCTAAGCGAATGATGGCAGAGATTTTGAAAGGCGCGCCCGCGGCGACGGCGCTGGATGAAGCGACGAGGGCGGAGGTGGAAGCGCTGCTGCAAAAGGGCGTCGCGCCCACGCTGGCCATTTTGCGGGTGGGCGAACGGGAAGACGATCTGGCCTACGAGCGGGGTGCCATGAAGCGCTGCGAAAAGCTGGGCATCGCCGTGAAAAACGTGCTGCTGCCCCCGGACGTATCCCAGGCGGAGCTGATAGACACCATCCGAAAGCTGAACGGGGATGACGCGGTACACGGCGTATTGATGTTCCGGCCGCTGCCGAAGTCGCTGGACGAACGGGCCGCCTGCGCTGCCCTCGACCCCAAAAAGGACGTGGACGGCATCACGGCGGGTTCCATGGCGGGCATCTATTCCGGCTCGGGCGAGGGTTTTCCACCCTGTACGGCCCAGTCCTGCATGGAGCTGCTGAAATATTACGGCGTGGACCCCGCGGGAAAACGGGTGGCGGTGCTGGGGCGGAGCCTCGTGATCGGCAAGCCCGTGTCAATGCTGTTGATGGCGGCCAACGCCACGGTGACGGTGTGCCACACCAAGACGGCCAACGCGCCGGAGATCGCGCGAATCGCGGACATTCTGGTGGCGGCCGCAGGCAAGGAGGAATCTGTGGGCCGGGAGTATCTCAGCGGCGGTCAGGTGGTCGTCGACGTGGGCATCAACTGGTCGGAGAAAAAACAAAAGTTGGTGGGGGACGTGGATTTTGACGCGGCTTTGCCGCTGGTCTATGGCATTTCCCCCGTGCCTGCTGGCGTGGGCTCGGTGACGACTTCTGTCCTCGCCGCCCATGTCGCCCAGGCGGCAAGGAAGATCGGGGCATGAAAACACTGAAAACTTTTCTCTATGGCATCTGGGGCGGCGCGTGCATTGCCATCGGCGGCGCGGCGTTTTTGTCGGTGGATTCCAAACCGCTGGGCGCGCTATTTTTTGCCGTCGGACTCTTTACAATTTGCACCTTTGGATTCAATCTCTTTACCGGCAAGATCTGCTACGTCTTTGAAAACGACGGGAAATACGCGCTGAACACAGTTGTTATCTGGTTGGCAAACCTGCTGGGGGCCTGGCTGGTGGGAGAAGCGCTGCGGGCCACCCGCATCGTGACCATCGCGGAAAAGGCCGTTTCCATGTGCCAGACCAAGCTGGGCGACAGTCTGTGGAGCGTTTTCATTCTGGGCGTATTCTGCAATATTCTCATTTTCATCGGCGTGGACGGGTACAAGAACAACCCCCATGAGCTGGGCAAATATCTGTCGCTGATCTTTGGCGTGACGGTATTTATCGTCTGCGGCTTTGAGCACTGCGTAGCCAACATGTTTTACATCTCCATGGCCGGAATGTGGAGCGGCGAGGCCCTCATCTTTATTCTGGTGAATACCCTGGGCAACGCCGTGGGTGGGGTGCTGATCCCGTTGCTGCGAAGTATGTACAAGTAAACTGACAGAGTAAGGACAAAGCGTAAAGTGCCGCGGGATGGGATGTCGCCCGTGGACGAAGCACAGATCGTGCGCGGTTTTGCCCTGCGTCCGCTGCCACCCAAGGAAAAATCTCCTTCCGTGGCAACCGTCACAAAAGGAGTTTTTTATTATGAAAACAAGACAGCTTGCCATGGACGCCGTACTGGCGGCGATGTGTGCCGCGCTAGGCGCGCTTGCGATCGATCTGAACAGCATCAAAATCACGCTGGAGAGCTTTCCCATCCTGCTCGGTGCGCTGCTGTTCGGGCCGCTGGACGGTCTCGCGATCGGCTTTATCGGCACCGTTTTATATCAGCTTCTCCGCTACGGCGTCTCGGTCACGACGCTGCTCTGGATCTTGCCGTATTGCCTTGCCGGGCTTCTCGCGGGCTGGTATTCGAAACGGCATGCCTTTCACTTGAGCGCCGGGCAGAGCGTGCTCATCGCCGTGCTTACCGAGGTGCTCGTCACCGTGCTCAACACCGATGTCATGTATCTGGACGCCCGGATCTACGGCTACTGGTTCAAGGGCTTCATCTCCGCCATGCTCCTGCCGCGGTTTGCGGTGTGCGGGCTGAAGGCTACGGTGTTTGGCCTCGTGCTGCCGAAGGTACTTGCTTCCGTACGGCGGTATGCTCTGCCGCTTGGCGGAGCCGGAAAGGAGAATCGCAGCGCATGAATTACGAAGAGGCGCTTTCCTTTATTCACTGCACGGACTGGAAGGGAAGCCAGCTCGGGTTGGAGCGGATGTGCGCCCTGATGCACCGTCTGGGCGACCCGCAGGAGAAACTGAAATTTGTCCATGTAGCCGGTACCAACGGCAAGGGATCGGCCTGTACGCTGCTCGCCTCGGTGCTCACCGTCGCGGGATACCGCACAGGCCTCTACACCTCTCCGCATCTCGTGAAGATCAACGAGCGGATGCGTATCGACGGCGCGGACATGACGGATGACGATCTGATCCGCGCTGCTGCGGCGGTCAAGGCCGCGGCGAATGAAATGGAGGACGCTCCCACCGAGTTTGAGATTATCACGGCAATGGCGTTTTGGTATTTTGCCCGGCAGCACTGCAGCATCGTGGTGCTCGAGGTCGGCCTCGGCGGGCGGCTGGACGCCACCAATGTGATTCCCGTGCCGGAGGTGGCCGTCATTATGAACATCGGACTGGAGCACACCGCCGAGCTCGGCAATACGCTGCTGAAAATTGCGCGCGAAAAGGCCGGAATCATCAAGGCCGGCGGCACCGTTGTCACATACCCGGTCTCCCCGGAGACGGACGAGCTCTACGACGAGCTATGTGCCGCGCGCGGCGCAAAGCGGCACGGCGCGCGTTTTGATCTCATCCGGGAAAAAGAACATTCCCTCTCGGGGCAGAGCTTTGACTGGGGCGAGTACCGCGATGTCCGCATCCGTCTGCTCGGCCCGTACCAGCTTCGCAACACGGTCATGGCGATTGAAACGGCGCTCACGCTGCGAGAGAAGGGGTGGAACATCACCGACGAGGCCCTGCGATGCGGACTCAAAAACGCCCGCTGGGAGGCGCGGTTTGAGCTTTTGAGCCGCACACCCTGCTTTATCGCGGACGGTGCGCACAACCCGCAGTGCATCGAGGCGCTCACAGACGCACTGGATGCCTGCCTGCCGGGCGAGAAGGTACTCTTCCTGACCGGCATGCTCGCGGACAAGGACTATCGGGAGATGGCCGCCCGTCTGTTTCCCTATGCGAAGGGCTTTGTTTGCCTTACGCCAGATAGCCCCCGCGCGCTTCCGGCGGAAGAGCTTGCGGTGCTGCTGCGGGGGATGGGCGCCGAGGCGAAAGCCTGCGACTCCGTGGAAAAGGGCATCGCGTTGGCACTCACTGAGTGCAGGGAGGCGCCGATTGTGGCGTGCGGCTCGCTCTATATGATGGGCGAAGTGCGCGTCCAATTCCGTGATGCGCTGAAAAAGTACCAGCGAAAAACGTGTATTGCCGCGCGGAAAGTCATCCCGCCGGAGCTGCGCGAGGCATATGACCGCGCGATCGTGGAGCGCATTGCAAACAGCGACCTCTGGCGGCAGGCCAAAACCGTCATGAGCTATATCGCGGTGAGGGGGGAGCCCTCGCTTGCCGGGCTGGAGGCGCTGGCAGCGCAGCAGGGAAAGCGGCTCTGCTATCCGTACTGCGTCAGTGCCAGCGAGATGAAAGCGCTTTATCCTGCCGGGGCGGACGCGTGGACAAAAGGCCGCTTCGATATTCCCGAGCCGATCCCCGAACGATCGGAGATCATTCCGCCGGAGGAGATCGACCTTGTACTGTGCCCCTGCACGGCCTTTGACGAGGAATGCCACCGCATGGGTATGGG
>Ga0070399_1004214_pt1 | contig 12069 bp, 13 predicted proteins | sample BioMet4_FD_61217 | JGI IMG/M metagenome (GOLD analysis project Ga0070399, IMG submission 61217) | Microbial communities from bioreactor (seeded with sewage sludge) at LBNL, California, USA - Biofuel metagenome 4 (version 1) | ecosystem: Engineered > Bioreactor > Anaerobic > Unclassified ... | reverse complement strand
CTGTAGACGAGGGCACCGAAACAGGCGACGCCGCTGCATACGAATGGTATCTGAAAGCCGCCAATTTGGGGCACGCCGCCGCAGCCTACATGGTCGGTCAATTTTGTGCGTCCGGCGCCGCCGGCGTGCCGAAGAGCGATGATGAAGCCGTCTTCTGGATGACCTATGCTGCACTCGGCTACTATGCTCCGGCACAGACCTGGCTGATGAAGCACTTCGCCAGTCACGACCTGCCAGCGGAGGGCCAGTTTTACGCTCTCTGCCAGACAAAGGCCGCACAGGGCTGCGCTCCTGCCATGTATCTTGCAGGCATGGCCAGCGACCTCGCCTACGGCGTTCCGCTGGATGCCGACCTGGCCTTCAAGTGCTTCAGCGATGCTGCAGCGACGGGCAATGCCGACGGCGCCTGTCAGCTGGGGCTGTGCTATCTGCGCGGCACCGGCGTTGCCCGCGACAAGGCCAAAGGCGCCGCTCTCCTCAAAGACGCTTCCGACCAGGGCGGACTTCGCGCTGCTCTGAAATACGGCTGGTGCCTGGAGCACGGCATCGGCATCGACAAGGACACCAAGGGCGCGTTTGCACTCTACTCGGCCCTGGCGGACCGCAAGATCCCGATGGGACAGTACGAAGTCGGCCGCTGCTACATGGACGGCATCGGCGTCCAGACCGACGGCCGCATGGCCTATGGCTGGTTCCTCGTTGCGCAGACAGTCGGCTGCCCGGAGGCAAACTACGGTATGGCCCGCTGCCTGATGGGCGGCGTCGGCACCGACCGCAAGACCGACGAGGGCCTGAAACTGCTGACACAGGCAGCAGAACAAGGCTCCACCGATGCCATGATTATGCTTGCCCAGCTCTATGCCAAAGGCCGTCTGGTCAAACCGAGTCGCAAGGATGCGGCCGAGTGGTTCAAGCGGGCAGCCGACCGCGGCCAGCCCTATGCCGAACTCACCACCGGCGACAACTACGCCGCCGGCTTCGGTTTCAAGAAGGATGGCAAGACCGCCTTCCAGTATTATCTGCGCGGTGCAGTTCACGGCAACACGCAGTCCTGCCATATGGCCGGCTCCGCTCTTATTTCCGGCGCTGGCGTCCCCCGGGACGAGAAGCGGGGCTTCGAACTCTGCTCCCTTGCGGCCGAGGATGGCTTCTTGAAGTCACAGTACGTCGTGGCCGATTGCTACGCCCACGGCCGTGGCGTCAAGAAGGACCGTGCCAAAGCTCTCATGCTCCACATCAAACTGGCCGAGCAGGGCTACATCAAGTCGATGCTGTTCGTCGGCGAAAGCTATCTTCAGGGCGAGGGCGCTGACGAGGACGACTCCGTTGCCTACAAGTGGTTCAAGAAAGGCGCTGACGAGCAGAACGTGTTCTGCCAGTATTACGTCGGCTACTGCCTGGATGAGGGAAAAGGCGTGAAGCAGGATAAGACAGAGGCGCTCAAGTGGTACCGGCTGGCTGCCGCTCAGGGCCACCTGCTCTCGCAGAGAATTCTAGAGGCTCACGGCGAGAAGTGCGAGGTCCGGGAGCAGTCCCCTTTCAACAGCTACCTGGCCAAGGCCGAGGCAGGCGACCGCGATGCAATGTTCATAGTTGGACGCTGCTGTGCAGACGGTCTCGGCACCGCGAAGGATGAGACACAGGCCCATTCGTGGTTCGAGAAAGCTGCAAAGGCCGGTAACCCGGTCGCCAAGAAACTGCTTGCCGAACAGAAGCACTGAACCGAGGCGACCGCAAAGGCCGCCTTGGCTCGGAAAACCGATTCCTATTTTGAGACCGTTTCACTGCAACTCAAATCACGTAGAAGGCTACGACAGCCAGCGCAAAACAGATGATTGCCGTGATCGCTGGGAACGCGTCGAGGAATTTGTCCTGCCTGTCATGTGTTTCGTAAATGGTCATAGTTGCCAGATATCATCAGCCAGGTATAAAAATGTCATCCATCGGCGCAACTCAACCTTAAATAGAACCTAACTTTGCCCTTCTCATGCAATCAAAAGGGAACTTCATTCCCACCAAACTTTCCCTGCTCACGATCCTACTCGCTTCGATGCTCATGCTGATGGGCGGCGCAGCGGTCGCCCCGGCACTCCCGCAAATCGCGGTCGCCTTCCCGCAGTGTAGCACTTTCACAGTGGAACTTATTGTGACACTGCCGTCGCTGGCCATCGCACTGACCGGCATCTTGATAGGTCTGCTCGCCGACCGTATCGGAAAAGTAAAGGTTCTGGTCGCCTCACTCCTGCTGTTCGGCCTTGCCGGTCTTTCCGGCTACTTCCTGAATGATATAACTCTCATTCTGGTCGGCCGTTTATTCACAGGCGTCGGAATCGCCGGCATCACATGCTGCTGCACTGCGTTACTCACCGTTTACTACAGCGGCGAAACGCGCGTGCGGGTACTCGGATACCAGACAGCGACCATGGGTATAGGCGTTCTCTTCCTGGAAACCTGCGGCGGAGCCTTCGCCGGGTACGGCTGGCACGAGCCGTTTCTCATCTACGGGATCGGTTTCATCATCTTTGCCATGGCACTGGTTTCGCTCCGCGAGCCAGCCAAGCAGACGGAGACAGCAACGGCCGCTCCGACAGAACGTCAGAACGACCGGGGAATCATCGCACTGTCGTATGTGACTACCTTCTGCCTCATGATGATCATGTTCCTCTACCCGACGAAACTGGCGGAGTTCATGAGCACCTACATCACCGCCGAACCGCTGATCACCGGCTTTTTGCTGGGCCTCAACGGAGTCTTTAATGCCGCTTTCTGCCTCATGTATAAGCATATCTCGAAACACCTCGACCCGTTCGCCGTCGTAGTGATCGGTCTGGGCCTGATGGGTTGCGGCGATCTGCTGTTCTACTTCCCACCTAGTGTTCCCTGGATCGCGGTCTGCACATGCATCACCGGTTCCGGGGTTGGACTTGGCACGACAGCCGTGGTGAATATCCTGTCCCGGCATACCTCGCCCCGGTCGTCGGGAAAGGTCATGGGTGGCTACACCACCTTCTTCAACCTGGGCCAGTTCACTGCGACCTTCCTCGTTGCCGCTCTGGTCGGACTGATGAGTCTGCAGGATGCCTTCGTAACCTTCGGAGTTCTCGCACTGGCAATGTGTGCTGCCTTCGCGGCAGTGCGGTACCGGGCCCTCCAACGGACGGCACCGGCGGCGGCTTGAAGGACCAAGCTTAAACTGTGCCCGCCCCATGTCTCGTACATGAACATCCGTAGCTTTGTTTCCATTCCAGTGCCGAACGCTGCCGGACTCGAGCCGCTCCTGCGGGATCTCAGCTTTGTCCGGGGTGTACGCCAGTCACCTCCCGCGCAACTGCACATAACGCTACGCTTCATCGGAGACCTGCCGGAAGAACGCATCGATGAAGTTGCCGCCTGCGTAAACGCCGCCGTAAACGGACGCGGAAAAGGTCGGGTCATGCTCAAGGGCATCGGCGTCTTTCCCAACGCTCGCAGCCCTCGGATCGTCTGGGCCGGCGTGGAAACCGAGATCCCGCTGACCGTGATCGCTGACGAACTTTCACGGCGGTTCGACCAGGCGCACATTCCGTACGACCACAAACCTTTCCAGCCCCATATCACCGTCGCCCGGGTCGAGGAACGTCCCGACCTCGGACCATTGCTCGGCAAATACCGGACCACCGAATTCGCATCATTCATATGCTCCTCAGTACTGGTCATGAAGAGCGACCTCTCGTCACAGGGCGCTTCTCACACTGTGCTGCGGGCCTGCGACCTGTGACTAACAGCTAACTGTAGCCTCGCCTCATTATACGGCCGACCTGCCGTCGTATCATCCGTGGTCGAAATGACACACGTGAAATGGCAAGCAAGGAAACTGAACCGCAAAGGCGGTATTGAGGGTCTGCCCCTGGAACTGATGATCATTATCATCATCGCAACCATGGGCACCGCAATCCTCGTAGGCTGGATGGGAAACATCGAGACGCCGCATTCGATCGGCGGCGTCGATGTCGAGACTGGAACACTCGGCGACGCTGACGTCACGACACAGATCTCGCTGGACGGCAAAGGCTCCACCGACGCAGCCTGCATCGGCGTTTATGTGAGAGACCAGGACGGCAATCCTCTGAAAGGCGCCACGGTAGTGCTCTCCGGCCTGAATGTTGCAAAGACCGCGACCGATCAGGCAACCAGCACTAAGACCTATTCCTCTGCCTACGCCACGACCGATAATAACGGCCTGGCCACGCTGGACAACCTGCACCTTGCACTTAAGGGCGGATCCGTCGGCTTTGTGACAGTAAGCGTCTCGATGCCTGGCTACGGTGAGAACACCGCTGCTAAGGTGGCGGTGGTGGCATGAGGGGCCGGGAGGGCGTGATGGGCTTCCCACTCAGGCTGGCGATCGCCTTCCTGATTGTCAGCCTGTGCGTCCCTCCTCTGGTTGCAGCCACCGAGCACTTTCAGACACAGACTGAGATCGCCGCGGTCGATCAGGAGGTCGGACGCATCAGCGAGGCCGCCGCACGGGTTTACTATGCCGGCGCCGGCAGCACCTGCACACTTGATGTCGCCATCGACGCAGCCTGCACCGTTGTAATCGGCGGCGAGAACGCGGATGCCTACTCAATTGCGGTCTTCCGCGGAGACACCGAGCAGAGCCGGACCTATCTGGATCGGCCTCCCGTGCGGCTACTCGGACCGGCCTTCGCCGTGAACGGCCCCGCCACACTTTTGTTCTCCTGTATGAATGCAGAAGGCATCTATGGCGTAGAGGTGAGCTTCGTTGATTGAATTCACCATGTCCCGGATGACCGTGATCGTGTGCGGCGTGCTTATAATGGCCGCAGTACTGGCGCCGGTCTCCCAGCTCTTCGAAGAGAGAGCGGACACCGGAATGGCCGATGCCGCTGATCAAGCAGCGGCGACTCTCGACCGGTTCTGGGACTCGGAGGCTGATGTCATGACCCTGCGGGGCTGCGACATTCTGCCGAATCCTGACTGCCACCTGGATCTCAGCGGCCACACGTTAATGTTGGTCGACGGAAACGGACGGTCATACCGCACCGCGGTAGCCCATCCGGCGGCCGTAGAACTGACGATCGCCTACAGCGACCAGCTGGCCCTGGTCCGTTCAGACGCCGGCCTGACGCTTAGCGATCGCCGAACGTCGCGGCGATCTTCTTCAGCGCGACGGCGAAACGTTCGATGTCCTCGCGATTGTTGTATAGGTACACCGACGCCCGCACGCTCCCTCCGAGGCCACGAGCGACATGAAATGGATGGGCGCAGTGCATACCGGAGCGGACCATGATCCCATCAACGCTGTCCAGCATCATCGCGACATCATGCGCACCCATGCCTCTGATGTTGAACGAGAACACTGCGCAGCGTTGTGAAGGATCGGCAGGACCTACCAGCTGCAGGCCTGGAACGTCCTGGGTCTGCGCGAAGACATAGCGCATCAGTTTCGCATCATGGGCGGTTATGCTGTCCATCCCGACCTTCTCCAGGTACTCCACGGCGGCTTTCGTACCGAAAATCCCCGCATAGTCCTGGAGACCGGCCTCGAAACGGTCGGGGTATGGTGCAAAGTCGACATGATCGTAGGTAACCAGACCGACCGTGCCGCCGCCGACGTGCAATGCCCGCAGATTCTTCAGCGCCTCCGGAGTTCCGTACAGGAAACCCATGCCAGACGGACCGCACATCTTGTGGATCGAGGCAGCGTAGAAGTCAATGCCGTCACGGACGAAGTCCACCTTCAGATGGGGCGCACCCTGGGCTCCATCCACCAGAAGCTGCGCACCCCAATCGTGGGCTATCTCTGCTACGGCCTTGAGCGGCACCGGACAGCCTGTTACGTTGCTGCAGTGACCGACGGCGACTAGTTTCACGTCATGATTCATCGCGGCCTTAAGGGATTCGAGGTCGAAAACCCCGTCCGGACCGGAGTGCGACATACGCATCTTCAGGCCGGCGGTGTCCCTCAACATCAGCCACGGAACATAATTGGAATTGTGCTCGGCGTCCGTAGTGACCACTGCGTCACCGGCCTTCAAACCGGAACCAAAGGCAACGGTATTGAGCCCCTCAGTAGTGTTTTTAGTAAAACAGAAACATGAAGGGTCAGCACCGCCGAAGAAACGGGCGAGGGCCTCGCGGGTCTCATCGATGCGCACGGACACCATATTCGACATCCAATGCACGCTGCGCTCACCGCAGGCCGGACATTCTGTGTAGTATTCCGTGATGGCGGCGATGACGCTGTCCGGCCGTAGTGACTGGCAGGCACTGTCGAGATAGACCCCGCGGCCTTTGCGCATGGTCGGGAAGTCGCTGCGGAACGCTGCCATATCCATACCTCGCCCATTTCCCTCCAAGTATTTATGACTGAATGCTGGTGTGCGACGTGTCGAAGTATTTTAACCTCTCCCACATATGGGAACGTAATGTCAGCACTGCAGACCGAAGTGGGAAAGCTCACCCTAGAGACCCCGGGAATGGTGGCCTCGGGCATCATGGACGAGACCGGCGCATCCATGATCCGGATGCTCGCGGCCGGCGCCGGCGCTGTTGTCACAAAGTCCATCGGCTCCGAGCCTCGGCCAGGGCACACCAACCCCTGTTTCACTGAGGTTAAGGGTGGATTCATTAACGCTATGGGACTGCCGAACCCCGGAATCGCCCTCTTCAGGGACGAGATGACTCTCGCCGCCCCCCACGGCAAGATTGTCGGCTCGATCTTCGGCGCCGATGCCAATGAATTCGCCGCTCTGGCCGGCAAGATGGAAGAGTATGGTGCCTGCGCAGTGGAATTAAATCTCTCCTGCCCCCACGCCAAAGGCTACGGAATGGAGGTCGGCACCGATCCGACTCTGGTTAAAAGTATCGTGGCTGAGGTCAAAGCTGCCGTGAGCATCCCGGTCTGGGCCAAGCTGACGCCTAACACCCACTTGCTTAACGACATTGCCATTGCCGTGCAGGACGGCGGCGGTGACGCGATCGTAGCTATCAACACCCTCAAGGCCATGGTCATCTCGCCGGAGTTCCATCGGCCGTTCCTCAGCAACCGCTACGGCGGTCTCTCGGGCCCGGCGGTGCGGGCAGTCGGCGTGCGGGACATCTATGACCTCTATGATGCGGTGAGCATCCCGCTGGTCGGTGTCGGCGGAATCTCGGATTGGCGGGATGCCGCCCAGTACATAATGGCCGGCGCCCGCGCCTTCCAGATCGGCAGCGCCGTTGCTAAAGACGGCCCCGAGGTGTTCGGAAAGATCAACAGGGAGCTTGAGGAGTTCATGCGCGACTACGGTTACAGCAGCATCAAGGACATGGTAGGTGTGGGCCATGAGTGACTTCGTTAAGATAATCGGCGTCACTGACGAATGCTATGACACCAAGACATTCGAGTTCCAGTGGGACGAAAAGGCAGATCCAGGCCAGTTTGTCATGCTCTGGGCTTCCGGCATGGAAGAAATCCCAATGTCTCTGTCCAAAACCGGCCGCATCAAAGCCGTCACGGTCAAGGCCATAGGTGAGTCCACCCGCCGGCTCCACGAACTGACCATAGGCGACACGGTCCGCGTTCGCGGCCCTTACGGTCACGGATACGAACTCGTCAAGGACAAGGAATATCTCATCGTCGGCGGCGGCGTGGGCACCGCCTCTGTCCTGCCAGCCATCAAAGATACAGGCGCAGATGCCATAATCGGCGCCCGTACGGACCGGGACGTCATCCTGCGCGACCGTGCCGTGAAGTACGCCCGCAACGTCTGGATTTCGACTGACGACGGCAGTCTCGGCTTCCACGGGAATGCCGTACAGCTCATGCGCGAGAAATGCGCCGAACACCACTATGACTGCGTCATCGCCTGCGGCCCGGAAATCATGCTGTTCTACCTATACCAGGCCTGCGTCGATCTGGAAATAGACTGCCAGCTATCGCTTGAGCGGCATATGAAGTGCGGCGCCGGCGTCTGCGGCTGCTGCGTCATGGACGGACAGCGGGTCTGCCGCGACGGCCCGGTGTTCACCAAGGCCCAGATCTCCGCCATGCCGGAGTTCGGCCACTCCAAGCGCGACGAGTGCGGCCGCCTCGTGAATTTCAGGTGATAGCATCTCCGCGCCAGAGAACTACATCACTGTGAGTCACGGTCGCATGAGCATCAACGTGCCGCGGGATCTCTTCCGGGGACCGACCGCCGAGTTGGTGCCGGAGAAAGCGCTGCCGTTTCGGAAGCTGATGCGGGAGCGCTACCCCTGGCTCTCGGAGAACGCCATGGATGTAGTGCTCAATCACGCCAGGACAGAGATGCGCCGGGTGCTCGATGAGGAAAGCGGCGGTCGGAATGAGAGTGCCCGACTGGCCGCCGCCGGCGACCTGAAGGGAGCAATCCAGCACCTCCAGGAGCATCTGAATCAGGACCCGGAGGATCCTGATTCCTGGTATGCGCTCGGCGAGCTCCTATGCAAAGCCGGGCGGCAGAACGAAGGTTACCAGGCGTTCGCTCGCGGCCGGCAGTCATTCTGAATCCCGGAAGAGGTCGTTGATTGCGTCAACCACTTCAGGCACGGTAGCGCCCCACGGCACTGCCGCGAGATTGCCGTCACGCTCGTGCCCGCTCTTCACTCCACAGCAACGGACAAGAGTCTTCACTCCGTCCCGCGGCGCAAGGTCGCGAGGACAGATGTCGATGAACGGTACATCGCTACCGTAGAGCTCGGCGTATATGCGCCGAGACAGCCGGCAGCCGACAAGGGTCACCGGTTCTTTGACCTGCGGCGCTGCTTCGAGGAAGTAGTAAGGACGGTCGGCCGTGAGTCCTGAGGCCCGACAGGGAAACATAACCGCTGGAGTCTCCGCCCGCTGTGCCAGCGTCGGAATGTCGAGGTCGTGCTCCTCGGGAACCACCGGCTTCTCAACATAGCCGGAGGCGAGCGCAGTCCGCACAAGGTAGCTCAGTTTCGAGGGGCTCGGTGGCACCGCATCCACCACCCGCAGGCACAGAGGCCGCAGGCCCTTGACGAAGCTGACATGGTTGAACAGCCCGCGGACAACCACTGCAAGGCCTGGGAACTCCATCTGCACAGCGGCGAGCGCCGGGATGTCAAGGACGTTGACAGTGGGCCGGTCTATGCAGACCGTCTCGTCCGGCAGTGAAACGATCTCGTAGCCGGTAACAGGCCGGATGAGCCCGCCAGCCTGTGCCTTCTCGAGCCGCACTACTGCAGTCTGGCACTCATGCTGCAGGACGAGATACTCAGCCCGCTGATAGGCCCGCCAGTGCTGCATCAGGCAGCCGATGCTCTCCACAGTGAGCGGACAGTCTACCTCCCGGACTGCCACATCTTTGCAGTGCATGCCAGGCTCATGGACGGCTTGGCTTTTAACGGTTGAGGCAGAACTCCGTTCAAAATGCTTTAATAGGTTTATCTAATGGGGTAAGTTAAGTCGGGATAACACAGCGGCTATGTGGCGGACTGCAGATCCGCATACGGGAGTTCAACCCTCCCTCTCGACTCCACTTCTCCATTTCGTTCAGTCTGCCGCGAGGCTCTCTTCCGCTGCCAATTCAGGGCCGCATTAACCAAACGTTTATAAATGCCTTATAAATAAGCGACGGCAAGTGATATTTTGGCGAACATGAAGATCGAGAACGTCGTAGCCTCCACCTCCCTGGGGCAGGAGCTTGACCTCAACAAGATCGAGGATTCGCTAGAGGGTGCCGAGTACAACCCTCAGCAGTTCCCCGGCCTCGTCTACCGTCTCAAGGAACCCAAGACCGCGACCCTGCTGTTCCGCAGCGGCAAGATTGTATGTACGGGCGGCAAGAGCTATACAGAGGTCAAGGCGGCCATCACCAAGGTCGCCAAGGACCTTGAGAAAGCCGACATCAAGATCACCATCGAGCCCAAGATTGAGGTGCAGAACATCGTCGCCTCTTCCGATCTGGGACAGGAGATCAACCTGAATACCGTCGCAATCACCCTCGGTCTGGAAAAGGTCGAGTATGAGCCAGAGCAGTTCCCCGGCCTGGTATACCGTCTCGACGACCCCAAGGTTGTCGTACTCCTATTCGGCTCCGGCAAGATGGTCTGCACCGGCGCAAAGGTCCCCGAAGATGTTGTCAGGGCAGTCGACAAGATTGCCCAGGAACTCCGGGACGCCGGCCTGATGGCCTGAGACGGCAATCCTTTTTCCCTGCCGTCTCCTGCCATGCTGGAGACGGCTTAGACTGCTTTTTGCGCATATGCTTTAATTATCCTCGTGTCAATTCCCTTAATATGTATTGCCCGCATTGCGGCGCTGCCGTCTTTCCTAGTTGCCGGTTCTGTCCTTCCTGCGGACAGGCCATCGGCAGTTCTACCGCATCGCCGACACGGCATGACCGGACACCACTGATTGTCTCACTCGTTGCCGTTCTGGGCGTAGTGCTCGTCCTTCTTATTGTCCTCACCGGCCTGCCGAACGCCAGCCAAAACGACAACGGCGGAAACACCGTGCCTGCAGAACTGATCTTCGACACCACTGCCGCAACGCTGGAGCCAGGCAACACGCTGACCTTGGGCATAACCGAGATTCCACAGAATGTCGACCGCCAACAGCTGATCTGGACCAGCAGCGATCCAGCCATCGCCACCGTCGACAGCGACGGCAAGGTCACTGCCATCTGCGGCGGCACAGCGAAAATCACCGCATCTTATGGGAATTACCTCGCAACTTGCACAATCACGGTCACCGTGAGCACGCCTGACACAATCACCAACTATGCACTCGGCAACCATAGCGAGGCGGTACTGGGCAAAGGCTTCCTCGACAATCCCGACCTGGCGCTGACTTTCAACACCAGCGGCTACCTGATCGTGACTGCGCCGGGCCTTCATGACAGCTATCGTTACATATACTGGACTGTGGCAGATGCCGCCTCAGGCGAGACGGTAATCTATCAGTTAGGTGATACGAACACAGTGAATTTCTGGGGAGAATGCGCTCAGATTTTCGTCTGGGAACAACCCAGATACGGAAACTATGTCATCACAGCGACTTATATGATGAACACTTCCACCGCTGTCCACGCAATCTCCGGCAACTTCGAATACCGGGTGTCCGACGGCACCAGCACTATCGGCGGCACCTTCGTCCGCTGTTACGATTGGACCGTCCGTGCAGGCGGTATCGACCGGACTTATGATATGAGTGTCACCTACAGCGGCAGCGATTATTGGGAAAAACTGACATCCAACGCCGCTCTGTTCGATCAGAACACCTTATCAAACTACCGCAGCTATGCAAACATCAGCCGTTATCTAAGCACAGACGAGACAACTGCCGCACTGTCAGCAGCTCTAGCCGCAGAGTATAGGCAAATGAATGGCGCTGACATCTCGGTCACAGATGCCGCCTATGCCCAATACATCCTCGCCTTCGTGCAGGAGGAGTTTACCTATGCATACGACTTCTATCAGAACGGCAACGGGAGCTTTGCTTTGAAGGATAGATATGATTACTGGTCATATGCAATCGAGACCATCTACACCGGCTGCGGTGACTGCGAGGACACCTCGATCCTCTGCGCGATGTTGCTGGCCTATGCTGGCTATCCGGCGGCAGTAGGACTGATGCCCGGTCACGCCATCGGCATGGTTGCGTTGGACGGCTATAGCCCGACAGCAGACGCTACCCACGCTATATGTACAGTGCATTACGCCGAAAAGACATACTACGGCTGCGAGACCACTAAGGATGCTGAACAGGCCGTCGGCCTCACCGACTTGAATACGGCAAAAGCAGACATAAAGATCTATCCCGTCTCACTCTGATTCAACAAACCATCAAAAATCTACTCTATGCTAGTACACTTGGGGATTCTTATCCTTTTTGTCTAATTATTTTCTTTTTAGGTCAAAACCTTTATTACCCATGAAAACGGATGCAGGATCCATGTTCTGCCCCCAATGCGGAAACAAATTGCTCATGGAGGGAGCGGCATTCTGCCCCTACTGTGGGTGCAGCCTCGTATCGTATCAACCGACACCTCCGGAGACACCGGCTGAAGATGCAGAATCTGTACCCGGACTTGACGCACA
>Ga0070399_1004204_pt1 | contig 12084 bp, 3 predicted proteins | sample BioMet4_FD_61217 | JGI IMG/M metagenome (GOLD analysis project Ga0070399, IMG submission 61217) | Microbial communities from bioreactor (seeded with sewage sludge) at LBNL, California, USA - Biofuel metagenome 4 (version 1) | ecosystem: Engineered > Bioreactor > Anaerobic > Unclassified ... | reverse complement strand
CCAAAAGATTCTGGCCGTTGTACGTGTTAATCCGAGCGATTCCTGTCTCATCCTCAGAACCTACAGGCCGTCCGGCGCTGTCGTAATGGAAAACGGTTTCCCCGGAGGAACCGGAGTGTTTCATACGGGCCGGCTTGCCTAGAAAATTATAATACGTAGTCTCGTATTCGCCCGCATGGTCGTCGTTTTTGACCTTGGAATAATAGACCGAGCCCTCGATCCCGTATTCGTAGTTCACTCTGGCCGCGGCAGCACTGCCGCAAATCCGTTTGACATTGCCGTCGAAGTAGCGTTCTTCGATGACGCTCCCGCCGGACGGAAGCGCTGTCGTTTTTCGCGTACCGAAAGACGTTTTCTCATAGCTATATGTCGTCGTTCCGCCCAGACCGTCCCGCGAAGAGGTCAGGCGTCCAAGTGCGTCGTATTCGGCTGTGGTGACGACCGTCTTTCCCCCGCCAGCGACCGTCGTTTTGATGACATTTCCGAACGGATCATAAACATAGTCGGTGGTGATTTCGGAAGAATTGTCAACGACCCGGCTGACGGGACCATGGTCAAAATACCGGTATGAAGACGAGGATCCGTCCACGCCCGTAACCGTCGCTGGGCCGTAAAGCCCGTAACCCGACCGCGTGACCGTGCCGTTCATGAGCGTTGTCTCCAGCGGTCTGCCGAACAGATCCACGGTCGAGGAGGATGCGTCTGTCGTCTCGCCGTTCTCCGTCGTAGCGGAAGACTCGCAGACGCCAAAAGCGTTCACACAGGACATCAAGAATTTTCCGTCCCCGCAAAACGTTTTGCTTGTGAGCACTCCGCTATCCACCGAATAGGTGTAGTTTTTGTCGTCGGCGGAAATCTGATACGAGAAATATTCTTGTGGGAGCCCAGCCGTCACGCCATCCGTGTAAAAGTTCTTACACGATTTAAGGTTGGTTTTGTCATTCCACTCTGCGGACGCGTTTTGACAGACTTGGATCTCGACCCCACGGGCTCCATAGCCGAACAACGTCCTTCCGACAGACGTACCGCCAACTTTCGCTTCTATTTTGCGGGGACGCTCGACGGCGTTTGTAACATTCGCCGCATCGTAATCGTTAGCGACATCGTAGACGTATTCGGTGACCCGATCAAATCCAGCACCAGACGGAGCGGTGCGTCTAGACAGCCAACCTTCGCCATCGGTATAGTCGAAGTTTTCCCGCAAACCGTCAGGATATTCGATCATCTTCAGCTTCGACTGCTTAGGGAAACCGTTGGCATAACGGCTGGAGACGACCGTGCCGACGTAGGAGTAGCGCGTCACAGCTCGCTCTCCGGCGGCACCGGACAACTCGGAGCGAACGACCTTGTCACCGGCATCAAACTCCGTTATCGCACTTTGTGTGCCGACATCAGGAATAGACGTTGCAACTGTAACGGTGCGAGCCACACCCGCTACCGCGGTGGCGCTACGGGAGACTTTCACACCCGAACCGTAAATCACCAAGGAATTGCTGATGGACACACCTGATTTGCCAAACGCACCATCGGCCCCGCTCTTGCTAAGCGCCTGAATGAACTTCTCTCCGTCGAGCGCGATTGCAGTAGTCACTGTCTGTGTAGGTGAACGCAAAGATGCGTAGTCTATTTGTTTCAGAGCGCATTTGTCCCATTTGACCGCAACGGAATAACAGGAACCGACAGCGGAAGTCGGTCCAACATCCTCAGCGCCCATGAGAATAGATGCAGAGGGAAAAGACGTGCTGTTGACGGCTACCCTGCGTCCATCGGCATGGCGCACAGCAACAAGATATCCGTTTTCGTCGAACTCATGGACAATGCCGGACGCAAAACAAAGTTCAAATTTTTTATCGCTATGAACGCCGGGAGTGAGGTCGCGCAAGACATATGTCCGATTCTTGTTTGCGCCGATGGGGTAGCCTTTGTCACTGAAACCGTCCGTTTCATATTTAAAATCAAAGATCACAACGTTGCCGCGGGGACGCACAAGCTCAACGCGCTTCAGCCATCCCGCGCGCTTATCCCTCAAAGCCCCGCTTTCCTCGACATGCGTATTGAGGCTGTAGGCAGTATAATAACCATCATTGTCCGCATGGGGCTTGACGTGATATGCGTAGGGCAGGTTGGTAAACGCACCCTGCGAAACGTAAGCATAAATCGGCAGACTTCCGAACCACGCGGGCGTAGCCGCAAGCGGAATAAGAACGACAGGACTGTCGCATTCGGGGAGAATCGTGATGGAGCCAAAATCCCGGCCCAAGCTCCGCATATCCGCAGGAACCTCGACGATGTCGTCGCGATCAACATCCGGCGTTTCCGCGATCTTGTCGCCCATGCCGACCGGCGGAGGTGTCATGCTCACCCCACCCGCCACGTCCCATTTCAGAAGCCACTGCGCCGAATCACAATAAATATGCTCGCATGTTTTTGTATATGCAACAGAAACCCATCCCCGTGTTGCGGGATTAACATTTTTAAGATCATAAAAAGGATAATCGCCGGAATATTTACTTGTCCGGAGCGGATTAAATTCCTGCACAAAGACGAGATGGTTGGTCTGAACTGATCGTCCTCCGAACCAAACACTATTGTAATCATATGTATACCAATAGTTTTTATATGACAAATAGTCATTATATGAATAATGTCGCATGCTTAAAAAAACAGAAGCTCTCGAAAAGAAGTCCGTACAGACATTCTCAAGCACAGGCTTGGCGTACATTCGCGCACCGTAAACCGTGTAGGTGTACGTGGGCGAACCGCCTACATACGTCGGAGAACTGACACACAGCATACCTCCGACTGCATAGATCGCATTACCCCACCCCATAGGGCCATCAACAATCTTGCCGGCCGTCCAACGATTTGCCTCGTAGCTTTTGGCTAGGCTCACCGCGTTTGTATATCCAGACGGGTACGGGTCCGCATCACACCAACAAGGGTTAGCCTTACTTGAAGAATTATACTGAGAACATTGATAATACTTGTGAGCCTCGCGACTAGAGCTTTCAACAACCGTCCAAACCAAACAAGTGATAGCGTTTTGCACTTCGACTTGAATTGCATGGTTTGTTGTCCCCATCCAACTGTGCAGGGGTGAGTTTGTGGACCATTTCTCATTCGAGAATGCATACCGATGAAGACGTGTTTCGTCCCAACAGGGAAGCGCCGTCGGGTACGCACCGCTTCTCTGCGCGATCAGATACGTTTTGAAATGGTCATTCAAGTCATTCGTTTGGCAGACGAAACTCGGCGCAAGCGAGTCGATCTTTTCCGCAAAGCGGACATAATCGTTATACGGCCATACATAGGAGGGAAGGATGTCATTCGTTTCAGCAGCGCGATTGTCCACCAATAAACGCTCTGAAAGCGCTTTATAACACCACGAAATGTGATTAGTCAGATCCGTCCAAGGCGTAACCGCTGGCCAGTTAGTATAGGACATTTCGGGAACAGCGAATGTTGACGTAGCGCAAAACGACAAGGCCACGAACACCGCAAGCGCCGTGTTTCCGACGATCACCTCTTTGAGCGCCCTGTGCAGTTCTAAAACGACTTGCCCAGTGAACCGCAAACCAAGTGTTCCTTTAGTTGTCATCTTCGTTTTTCTCCCAACATTCGAACAACCGTTTCTTAATATCTATGGCATGTTGTTTGACGGGGTGAGCAACCTAAACTTCAGCGTGTCTTCCGTGTCGGGCACCCAATCGGGCGCAGGATCCCCCCCCGTCCCGTCAGCGTCGCCTGTAATGGTCAGGACATGCCGCGTCTTTGCGCCCAATACAGCCGCTCCTGACTGGAGATTGACCCCGAACACAACATGCTTGTCAGGCTGCGCCTCGGCCTGCCGACAGACGGTCACCGAGCAGGCCCCATTGATTTGCCCGGCCATGAAAACAACATCCGTGTCAGAAAACAAATAATCCACGCCATTTGTCGCCGTCGAATTCACGACTGAGACGTGAGCCACCACAGTGCCAGAGGCTGGCGGATACAGCCTTAACGAAATCGCAAGAGTCCTATTACTTTCATCAACGACCATTTCTGCATCAGAAAATTCAAGCACTGGCGGCAACGATAGACGGTCGGTCGGCGATGTCCCTCTGATATACTCATCTCGGTTGCACACGCCGTCGCCGTCGAAATCGTCCCCGGGACACACATCTTGAACGGTTATTAAATTATCGTTCGGATCTGAATTAACGATCTGCATTTCCCACCAGTCCGGAAGGCCGTCCCCATCGGCATCCGGGTCCGATAGCACAATCGCCAGCCCCGTAAGATCGTCGGACAAGCAAATTTTGTTCGTAGAAAAACAACCCGATGCTTCCCAAGCATCGTTCGTACCATTACCGTTCGAATCACGGTATGCTTCAACCCAATAGCCAACTAACGTCGGAACATTAGTGACCGAAAAACTTCCGGGGACGGCTATAACCGTTTTTAATGCGGAGTCCCATACGCCTGACTGAGAGTTGACTGAAACAAAAATCGGTCCTGACTGCGGCCCCGCATATGAAATCGTTCCGGAAATCGACTTCACCGTGGACGTTCTATCTGTCGGTGATGTTCCCCGGACATATTCATCTCGATTGCACACGCCGTCACCGTCGAAATCGTCCCCGGGAAGCACCTCCAGAACACCTGTAATAGCATCGTTGGCGTCTGCATTGACAATTTGCATTTCCCACCAATCAGGCAGCCCGTCACCATCGGTATCCGGATCAGTCATTGCGACATCCACTCCATTCGTATCGCCTGACAATATCAAGGGCGCGCCGGAACAAGTGCCGAACGGCTCCCAGAAATCACGTACGCCATTACCGTTAACGTCACAGAACGCACCGACCCCATAACTTGAAAGGGTGACAAGATTCGCGATGTCATATTCGCCTGGCGACGTAATAACTGTGACACGATTCAAACGTGCGAGCGAGTTGGTCGCGCAGACATATATCGGGCCACACTGAGTCCCCGAATACAAGACCTTCCCAGAAATGGCACACGGGACCGAGTTCAAGTTTGTCGGATTCGAACCGCCAACAAACTCCTCATAATCGGAAACTCCGTCTCCATCGGTGTCCCGCAACCGCGGGTTTGTCCCCAAGATGTACTCCAGACCGTCGGACAACCCGTCTGCATCCGTGTCGTCGCAGAAGCACAAGGAGCCAAACTGATACTCTTGAAGATTAGTGAGCCCGTCAAGATCCGGATCGAGGACAGCATCGCTGGCATCGGACGGATCCAGGCCCGCATTCCTCTCCCAAAGGTCAGGCATGCCATCGCCGTCAGTATCTTCCGATCTCGGATTCAGCCCTCCTGAAGAGACTAGCGCCACACTGTACTGAAAGCCGCAATCGATAGCTATAGCTCCGGTCAGGCTGGACGGCGCCGTCGCGGCACTATATGAGTTATCACCCCAGCCAACAATCGTGCCATCGCTCTTAAGAGCCATGCTGTGTTGCGCACCCGCCGCGATCGCAACCACCCCGGTCAGGTTGACCGGAACTGACGTTTCTCCAGCAACCCCAGACCCCCAGCACACAACGCTACCATCTTTTCTCAGCGCCATGCAGTGCCCACATCCTGTGGCAATTGCCACGACCCCCGTTGCATTATCGGGAGCCGCGCATGACACACAACCATCCAGAGAGCCCCAGCATACGACATGGCCGTCTTTTTTCAGCGCCATGCTGCACAGATATCCTGTGTTGATCGCCACGACCCCCGTCAAGTCCGCTGGCACGCTCGTCTGGTCATACAGACCCCACGACACAACTCGGCCATCGCTTTTCAGCGCCATGCCGTGAAACTCTCCTGCGGCGATCGCGACAACCCCTGTTAAACCGGGCGGCACACTTGTCTCCCCTGAGGTATTAATGCCCCAACATATAACTCGGCCATCCTCCGTCAACGCCATGCTGAACTGTGCGCCCGCAGCGACAGCTACGACCCCTGTCAGATTCGCAGGCACATTTGTCTGTCCGCAATCGTTTCTTCCCCAAGACACGACATGGCCATCATTTTTCACCGCTAAACAGTGATCATATCCGGCAGAAACCGCGACAACCCCGTCCAGCTCACCAAGCGGAGGATTCGTCTGTCCGAAATCGTTTCTCCCCCAACACACAAGTCGTGCCCCAAAATTGGATTCCAATCCGTCGCTCAGACCATCCCCGTCTGTGTCGGGCGCGTTCGGATCTGTGTGTTGCCAGAACTCGGCAAGATTGTACAGTCCGTCATGGTCGGTGTCCTCATTAGCAGTATGGGACAAACTGCCGAAGCAATACATCTCCCAAACGTCGGGCATGCCATCACCGTCAGAGTCTTCCCCCGAATAAAAGTCCGGGAACACAAAACTGAACATATTCTTGAGCTGCCCAAGATTGGCGATGGCATAATCGGCATCGTCCGCAGCCGTCGCACTCCACGGATAAGCGTTTGTAACTCCCGCCCTGATTAATCGCTCGTAAAAAAGCGAGACGACACACTTCAACTGCCCGATATTGATCGGCAAATAATTATTAGTGCTACTGAAGGCACTCACCATTTTGATCACGTTTGATCCTGCCCCGTCCGGCAGGCATGCGTTCATCTCCAGCATCGCATTTCGCGCAAACCACTTCAGTTGTCCCTGATTCGCCGCCGCATAATCGTTTGCGACAACAGAAGCATTCGTATTTACGACACCTCGATTGACCCACCACGAAGGACAGTCCGCAAAACCATCCATCCACGGCGAAAACATTAAAGCCAACAAGGCACACCAATTTTTTGTCTTTTTCATAAATAAAAAAGGTGCGATCTTCGCCCCTTACTGTGGAGCGCCATTGGTATAACACCCCATTGAAATATCGCCCTGGGGTGGGACATTAAACGTGAAAGAGGCCACCAGCTGTCCTTGTACAGTCATCGTTCCGCTGACGACCACGTTCCCCTGCAATACGACGGGGGCGCTCAGCACGGTTGTCCCCGAGCTCATCACATACCGAGAATCATTGTGATTATTCCACTCCACAACAGCGGCTTGATTTGTTCCGACTGCACCATCAGCGATCTTAATAGCTGTTACCGCATGATCAGCCAGCTTTGCACCTGTAACTCCGCCATCCGCCAACTGAGTCTCGCCTATTGCACTGTTGGCAATATACGTCGAGATAACAGACCCTGTTGTCAGAACCCCTGCCCCGGCGGCACCACCCAAAAAATTGGCCCATGTCAAATTCGTAATGCCGGATCCGTCGCCAAAAAAGCCAGTTGCCGTCACCGTGCCACGCCCGTGGCTCACCAGCCCGTCCCCCGCGACAATCGCCTGGTCGTCAGTGACCCGGTTGGCCCCCAGTCCGACCGATGCGTTGCCCGTGATCAGCGCAGCCTGCCCGTCTGTCAGATTCAGAAGCTGAACCGATCCCACCCCGCTGTTCGTGGCGCATGCGCCACCGGCAACAAAGCCGCGCTGCTCCGCGCCGTGAGAATTCGGCCCGACGACCATCGTGCCGAAATTCCACCCGTTCTGGGAAGCGCCGCACGACTCGTGCTGCACAATCTGCTGTCCGTCATTCTGTCCCATCTGCATCGAACCGCTTGCCCACCAATCGATCAGTTGTTCGCCTTCGTTTAAACCGTTTTGGATCGCCCCAATGGCCTCGCTCGCAATTCTCTGACTGCCGAAGTTATACCCCAGCTGCAAAGCGCCGAAAGCCCATTCCTCGACCGTTTGTATGCCATAGAGATCGTTATACCCCGCCTGAGCGGCCCCAAACGCTTCCCAACCGATCGTTTGCGTTCCATCATTGCGGCCGCGCTGCGAAGCGCCCGACGCCCCGCCGCTTATTGTCTGGCATCCGCGGTTATCCCCGCACTGAGACGCCCCATAAGCCTGCGCCGAAATGTTACTGACCGCCAAACCCCTGCCGGCCGCGACCCTTCCGGACCCGTTCAGCGCCAGGTCCGAAAGGCCGACGGGAAGATAGCGCCCGTCACCCCAAGCGTTCCATTCGGAAAGAGTCGCGTTGTTTGTGCCGACACCCGCGACGACCTGCCCGGAACTCCCCGCGGACAAGTTGTACGAACCGATCACATTCGTTACAGCGACAACCCGGTTTGAATAAACCCAGCCCCCGGACAAATACCAGACCTCACCGCTTGACGTCGTCGCCTGGGCGGACAGGTAGTCCCCCGCGCTTTGGGCAGTGAAATATACGCCAGCAAGGTTTTTCGCGCGTAACACGTCTTGAGTCGAAAGACCGTACGAATTAAAAACGGCGTTCTCCTGATCAGGGTTATACCACCACATCGCGAATGCGGCTTGGCTCGGGTCCGAAGCCGAAGTCGTATAGTTGTTATTAAAAAAGAACGGATCGCCCGTCACATCGGTCATGTTCGTCGCGACCAAACCGAAGGCCCTGTCGTATGCCGACGATCTGAACCAAAGCGAAATGTCGTAGCCGTCGCCCCATGTCTCCGCAAGAATGTCTTCCCCTCCCGTATAAGGGACCCGGACATATTCATTGGTTGTCGAAACCGTGACCCGCATGGCCGTCAGGTTCGTCCCCCCCCTCGCCTCCCACCAGATGGAGGCATCGGCCGCGTCCCTCCACCTGCGGATCTCGTCTGTCGCCGCATAATGCGACAGCGCCTCGAGGGCCGTCAGATCCTGTTCGCCCGTCAGCGCACCGATCTGCGCCGCCGTCACATGGTGCGGGTTGTCGACCGCAGACACATGAGCGGCCAACGAAGAGGCCATATTCGTCAGGCCCAAAATCTTGGACTGCGAAATCGCCGCATTCGGAGCGACGTCCGCATCAAGTATCGTTCCGTCCTGAATCTTCAAGGAGGTCACGGCATCGGCAGCCAGCTTTTCAGCCGTCACAGCCCCTGTGACAATGGCGACCGTCGAGACGCTTGCAGCCGACAATTTGTCGGCCGTGATCGAATTCGTCGGCAACGTGGCGGCCGAGAGGTTGGTGAGCCCGGAGCCGTCGCCGAAGAACCCGGCCGCAGTGACGGTGCCGTTCCCGTGGCTGGCGAGCCCGTCTCCCGCCACGATCGCCTGATCGTTCGTGACCTCGCAGGCTCCCAACCCCAACGCGGCACTCCCCCGCATGACGGCAAGCTGGTTACTGGTCAAATTCAGAAGCTGAACAGACCCCTTTCCGCCGTTTGTCGCGGACGCGCCCATGCCGACCACGCCGCGCTGCCCAGCCCCGTACGCGATGGGGCCAATCATCATGAAGCCCAGATTGTACCCCCGCTGTTCCGCTCCGCGCGCGTTCGATCCGATTGTCATCGCGCCCGAATTATAACCCCGCTGCTCCGCGCCATGAGCACCCAGAAGAATACGCTGCGAACCGGCGACTGCATTATAGCCCCGCTGCTCCGCGCCATAGGCTGCACCAGCAATGGTTTGCGTGCTGCCGTTGTTGAACCCGCGCTGTTCCGCGCCATAAGCGCTAGTCGAAATATTGGAAAGTGCCAGCCCTTTTCCGGCGGCCGTCCGCCCCGGTCCCATGACGAGGTCGGAAATTCCGGTGACGCTCATGTAGCGCGCGTCTCCCCAACGGTTCCACTCGGCCAACACAGCGCGATTGGTCCCCACGGTGCCGGGGACAATCGCAGTGCCGGGGACATTCGTGACCCCGGCCCCGCTGCCCTGAATGTTTCCGGCGACGACCGCGTCGCCCGTTACGGCCAGCGCATCCACGACGGCCGTGCCCGCAGAAAAGCCGGATGCGGTCAGATTGGACATTACGTTCAAATTCCCGTCGACCGTCAGATCTCCGGCGAGACACCGGACCGCCAGCGACACCCACAACAGAAGCGAAACGCCATTCGTTCTTTTCATAGCCGTGACCCCTTTCCATCCAGACACACTGTTAAAAACGAATCGAACCGACGGGACGCAAAAGCAGCACTTTCCCGTCGGGAGAAAGCGTCCTGTCCGTAAAAACGGCACCGCCTCTCAGCTCGATCGTGTCACCCGACACGGACGCGTTGATCGCCTGCTGGAGCGTTTCTTTGGGGCCACGTCCCCCGCCTCTGACTAAAGAATAATAACCGTCGAAGAGCTCACTCCCGACATCCGAGTCCGAGTACAGCACGCGGTTAACACTGGCCGACGAGGAAGGGTTTGTATTTCTCAAATATTCATCGATGTTCGCTACTCCGTCGCCATCCAGATCCGTCGCGAATTCCAGCAGACCACAGATCGCGTTTGGCGACAGAGCCGAGGCGTAAACGCGCACATCAGCAATTTCACCGTCCCACAGCCACCAACCATTCTTAAACGTCGAACCGATCCAGAGAGGGTCATTGGACGACACATTGCCTGACACGTTTGACGCAATGCCAGAAAATACGCCGTTGATATATAGGCTGGCGTTTGTTCCGTCATACGTGCCACACACGTGTACCCACTCGCCAGTTGCGCCGACGCCGCTAAACACGCAATTCGAACCGCCATTCCCCCAATTCCCGGCATAGAAGGAAAGCGAGTGGGATGCATCCTCGGAGTAAAGCGAAAAACCGTCTGTCCAATCATCGTGGTCAGACGCTTTGGTTATGATTGTCGCATAAGAGGGATAAGTGTTGGCCCTCACCCATGCCGCCACGGTAAAGGTGTTAAGAGACATGCTAGAAAATCCGGGAACAACGACAAAACCGCCATTGCCCCCCGAAACGACACCGCTTATCCCAGGATCAAAGCGAAGAGCTGCCCCAACGGGCGCATCGTCAGCCCAGCAGACATGATTCGTATAAAGAATGTACGCCGTATGGCCAAAGCCGCTTCTATCCGCCGAGTTGGTTCCGCCACCCTCGCGGAACTGCCACCACCCCACAAGACTGTCAGAGAGCCCGGACGACGGATTCAAACCGTGCGCCACCTCCCACTCGTCGGGCATGCCGTCGCCGTCCGCATCGGAGGCCCCCGCCGCATCGAAAGGGAAGGCGTCCAGATAGTCGGGCACGCCGTCGCCGTCCGCGTCGGCGGGGAACTCGAAGGCCCCCATGTCGACGGACGCGCCCTGTATCCGGGGGTTCCCCGGAAGATCCGTTCCCGCGGTCACGAACGCGTTGCTGCCCGCGTCGACGCAGGGGGATCCGGCCTGAAGGCGTTAGTCGCCGCTCCCCGCGTCCGCGAACAGCGGGTCGGCGAACAGGCAGTCCCCGCTTGTATTGCTCTGCCCGAAGTTGTCGGGGTCCGAGCAAGTGCGGAAGACCGTACAGTCGTGGCAGTTCGGGCTCTCCCACCCCGTGGTGTTGCCGCACACGACCGAGTTCGTGACGCCGCCCGACCGGGTTCCCCCGCTGGACACCCACGCGCCGTTTCCCGCGACCGTGCAGTCCAGCACAAGCGCGCAGTACGTCCCGGCCCCATAGTACGCGTTGCAGCCGGTGACGAGGCAGTCGGCCAGCCTCCCCCCAAAGACGCCCCCGCCGTCGTAGGCCGTGCCGCCCGTCAGGATGCAGTTGCGCGCCTCGGACCCGGCGGACGCGTAACCCATGTTCAGGCAGCCGCCGCTCTTGTCCCTCTCGCTGGACGAGGTCCAGTGCGCCACCGCAGCCCCGCCCTCCAGCGTGAAGCCGTCCAGAACGCCGTCGGAGATGAAAACGCAGCGAACGGCGCTGGCCGTGTCGAAGTACTCGGAACCGGACCCCTGAATCGCCGTCGCGGCGGCGCCGTTCACGCTTTTCACCAGAACTCCGTTGGTGATCACGAGCCGGTTTTGGAAGAGCCCGCCCGGGGTGATTCGCGTGCCCTCGCTGTAGACGCCGTTGGTGACGAGCACGGTGTCGCCGGCCGAGGCGGCGTCCACGGCCGCCTGGATGGTCCGTTTCGCCGTCCCCCAGGCCAGGCCGTCGCCCGAATCGTCCGGACGGGAGGCGTCCGCATAATACGTCGCCCCCGTGCCGTAGGAACGGAGCACCGCCGTCTTTGCGGCGGCGGCCGCGGACTTTTTCAGCGCCGCCCCCGACGCGGCCGGCGTCGGCGCGCGGGCGACCTCGTCTTTCGCGAGCGGGTCGGTGCCGTACAGGAAGACCTCCCCGACGCCGGGGACGCCGTCGCCGTCGGCGTCCCCCTCC
>Ga0070399_1004202_pt1 | contig 12084 bp, 10 predicted proteins | sample BioMet4_FD_61217 | JGI IMG/M metagenome (GOLD analysis project Ga0070399, IMG submission 61217) | Microbial communities from bioreactor (seeded with sewage sludge) at LBNL, California, USA - Biofuel metagenome 4 (version 1) | ecosystem: Engineered > Bioreactor > Anaerobic > Unclassified ... | reverse complement strand
CAGTCCATAGTGATTGCCCCCCTTGGTATTTGGTGTCTTTGTCGTTACCATTTTACCATGAGGAAAATCACTATGGATTTTTCTGTTCAAGTGTCCAACTTCATCTTACAACCGGCCAAAGTGAAATAATTGAACGGTATGGTTCAATCGAGGCGGTTGATGTAAAGAGCCTTTTGGAGTCCATTCACGTTATATACGCTCTAATGGATGATGAATTGTCGCGTATCCCTGCTGATTTGATTCCTAAAATTGAGAATTGCTTGTTGGAAAATCTGTTTTCAAAGTTGGAACAACTACAATCGTTCTGTGAAGAAACCGATTCCTATTTTGAAAACTATGGTCGTGAACCATTAGAACCGTTTGACGATACTCCTGTGGTAATTATCGACGATATTGGAGTATAAATTGTGGTTGATTCGAGTTGCCCATTATGTTTATAACCTCAATTAGCAAGTTCAAGTGCTGGATGCGAACACGACGCTGCCCGCACGGTTCACATCCAGCACAAAAATCAGGGGATGGACTCGCGTGGGGGCCGTCGTAATCGCATCTCTTTCCCGCTCCAGCGCCTCCAGCGGACAAGCCCGCAGCGAAAGTGCCAGAAAGCGAGCCGGTTTCAGCATCCTTCAAACCATTTTCAGTAGTCTGAATTAAGCTAAAACCGGCCCGCTTGGGAGAGCGCACGGTTCGCATCCGTGAGGTCGAGAGTTCGAGTCTCTTTGGGTCCACCAGATTTGGGATCGTCTGTAAAAAGACGATCCCGATTTTTTTATGCCGTGGCGAACGCAGCTGCTGCACGGCCTCCGCCGCGCCGTTTGCCGCAGTGCGGCGCGGCAGGATTGCTCATTTGCGGATTGCATGCGCGGGCGTTTTCGCGTATAATAACAAAATAGGGATATCCTGAAGAAAAGCTGAGACCGCGACGCGAAGCCCAAGGGCCTGGCCCATTATGCGGACGGCAGCCGGTTACAGGGGATCGCCGCTCTATAGCAAGGAAAGGCAAAAAATGAAATTTACGGATAAACTGATTTCCCGCGCAAAGGACAACTGGAATCAGCCGACTGCCTCCGTCGCTTTTTTAGGCGACAGCGTTACACAGGGCTGCTTTGAGATTTATACGGATGCGAACAATGAGATCGTCCCTGTTTTCGACCAAAGCGCGGCGTACGAAACCGATTTCGCGAAAATCATGTCGATCCTGTTTCCAAACGCGCCGATCACGATCCTGAACGCCGGCGTCAGCGGAAGCAACGCCGTTCACGGGCTGGAAAGACTAAAACGGGATATTCTCCCGATGCGGCCCGATCTTACGGTCGTGTGTTTTGCGCTCAACGACTCCGCGAACGGAACGGAAGGGGTCCCGGCGTATATTTCTGCCCTGCGCGAGATTTTTCAATCCTTGCGGCAGAATCAGATGGACGCTCTTTTTTTAACGCCCAATATGATGGCCACCGAAGTAGACTGCAGCATCGGGCCCGGCGTGATCCATGATGCGGCGGCAGCCTGTGTGAACGTTCAGAACACGGGCGTGCTGGACGCCTATATCAGCGCTGCGAAGCTCCTGTGCAAAGGAATGTCCGTTCCCGTATGCGATTGCTACGGCATCTGGAAAGACTTAAATAAAATGGGCGTAAACACAAACGCGCTGCTGTCCAACCATATTAATCATCCGACCAGGGAAATGAACTGGCTTTTCGCGTATGAGCTTTCCAGGGCAATTCTTTCCCTGTAGATCCGGGAAATCGGAACGGCTGACGCGCATCCGCCGCTGGCAATCGAGCAGCATATAAAATAAAAACCGGCGGGGGGCTGTTCCGGGGCGGATACCGCTTGCAATCCGGGTAGGACAGCGGTACAATAGGCACAATTGAATAACAGGGGAGCTTGCGGACCTTAAAACGTCATGGCAGGCTGAGAGGAAGGATGAGCCTTCGACCCTTAAACCTGATGCGGATAATGCCGCCGTAGGAAGTCGCGAAACATTGATTTTTTACAGGGGCTGCCGGGCAGGCAGCCCCTGTTTTTTCTTTTTGAAGGGAGGACGGATTTTCGCCGGAGACGGCGGCGGGCCGAGGGGGAGCGCCCTGGGCCTGGAGTGACAGCGATGGGAAGCCGTGTTCCGGCGTGAGAGGGGACCAGAGAGTCCCGACCGACCTTCCGGCGGCACCGCGGGCGCGGAGCCGCGAAATATCAGGAAGCGCTGCCGTGTTTCGCGCCGTTTCCCAACTGAAAGGAATCTCTCAAATGAAAAACGTCAACGTCAAAAAACTCGCGCTGTCCGGCCTTCTCTGCGCCGCCGCCGTGGTGGGAAGCCTGTTCTCCTTCCCGGTGCTCGGGAGCAAGTGCGCGCCCGTGCAGCACATGGTCAACATCCTCTGCGCCGTCCTGCTGGGCCCGGGCTACGGCCTGGCCGCCGCCTTCGCCGCCTCGCTCATCCGCAACCTTCTCGGCATCGGCAGTCTGATGGCCTTCCCCGGCAGCATGCTCGGCGCAGCTCTCTGCGGGCTCGTCTATGAAAAGACGAAGAACCTGCCGCTCACCCTGGTCGGCGAGGTCTTCGGCACCGGCGTTCTCGGCGGCCTGTGCGCCTATCCGGTGGCCGTGCTTCTCATGGGCAAGAACGCCGGAGACATCGCGTTTTATGCCTACGTCGTCCCGTTCTTGATCTCCACCGCCGCCGGTTCGATCCTCGCGGGCGTGCTGGTCTATTCGCTTAAAAGGACCGGCGTCCTGCCGTCCATGCAGCGGAAGCTCGCGCAGTAGGAGGGAAAATCATGTTTGACACCATGCTGGAAAACGTCCGCAGAGTCCATCCGCTCATCCACAGCATCACAAATTACGTCACGGTCAACGACTGCGCGAACATTCTGCTGGCCTGCGGCGCGTCGCCGATCATGGCGGACGAGCCGGCGGAGGCCGAGGAAATCACGACTCTGTGCCGGGGCCTCTGCGTCAACATCGGCACGCTCAACAGCCGCACGATCCCGGCCATGTTGGCGGCGGGCAGGAAGGCCAACGAGCTGGGCCATCCCGCCGTTCTTGACCCCGTGGGCGCAGGCGCGTCGGCGCTGCGCACGAACACGGCGCTGGAGCTGCTGCGGCAGGTGCGTTTTGCGGTCGTCCGCGGCAATATGTCCGAGGTTCGGACGCTGGCCAGGGGCAGCGGCACCACGAAGGGCGTGGACGCCGACGCCGCCGACCGCGTCACAGAGCAGACTCTGCCCGCTGCCGTTTCGTTCGCCAGGGCCTTCGCCAAAAACACCGGCTGCGTCGCGGCCATCACGGGCGCAATCGACATCGTGACGGACGGCGAGCGGGCGTTCTGCATCCGCAACGGCCACCCGATGATGTCCGCCGTGACCGGCACGGGCTGCCAGCTCTCTGCCCTGACCGCGGCGTTCGCGGCGGCGAATCCCGGCCATACGCTGGAGGCGGCGGCTGCCGCGGTCTGCGCCATGGGGCTGGCGGGCGAGATCGCGCACAGACGGCTCGGGGAGCTGGACGGCAACGCCTCCTACCGAAATTATATCATCGACGCCATCTGCAACATGACGCCGGAGGAACTGGAGAGGGGCGCAAAATATGAAGTGCGATAAAAAGAACATGCTGCTCTACGCCGTCACCGACCGGGCCTGGGTGGGGCGGCAGACGCTCTATGAGCAGGTCGAAGCCGCGCTGAAGGGCGGCGCGACCTGCGTGCAGCTCCGGGAAAAGGAGCTGGACGACGAAGCGTTCCTGCAGGAGGCGATCTCCATCGGCGCCCTCTGCCGGCGCTACTCGGTGCCGTTTTTTGTGAACGACAACGTGGACGTCGCCGTCCGCAGCCATGCCGACGGCGTGCACGTGGGCCAGGCGGACATGAAGGCGCAGGACGTCCGCCGCCGCGTGGGAGACGGCATGATGATCGGCGTCTCCGCGCATACGGTCCGGGAGGCGCTGGAGGCCGTCAAAAACGGCGCGGACTGCCTCGGCGCGGGGGCCATGTTCACGACCGCCACGAAGGCCGACGCGGAGGTGCTGTCCATGCAGACCCTCCGGGACATCTGCGCCGCGGTGGACGTGCCCGTGGTCGCCATCGGCGGCATCAGCCGGGACAACATTCTGCAGCTCTCCGGCACCGGCGCCGCCGGCGTCGCGGTCGTCAGCGCGATCTTCGGCGCGAAGGATATTGAAGCAACCTGCCGGGAGCTGCGGTCGCTTTCACAGAGGATGGTGAACGCATGAAGCTGCAAGGTGCGATTTTTGACTTCGACGGCACGCTCTTCGACTCCATGTACGTCTGGGACACGGCGGGCGCGGACTATCTGCGCGGCCTCGGCCTGGAGCCGGAGCCGAACCTCGGCCGGACGCTCAAGACCATGAGCCTCGCGCAGTCGGCGGCGTACCTGAAGGAGAAATATCATCTGAAGCAGACGGCAGAGCAGATCACGGACGGCGTCAGCCGGACGGCGGAGCACGCCTATTTTTACGACGTGCAGCCGAAAAAAGGCGCGAAGGAATTTGCGCGCCGCCTGCAGGAAAGCGGCGTCCGGCTCTGCATCGCCACCGCGACCGACCGCTATGAGATCGAGGCGGCGCTGGCGCGGTGCGGGATGGGCGGCTTCTTCCCCGAGATCCTGACCTGCACCGAGGCCGGCAGCGGCAAGGACGAGCCGCAGATTTTCCGAGAGGCCCTGCGCCGCCTGGGGACGTCGAGAGACGACACCCTCGTTTTCGAGGACGCCTGTCACGCGATCGAGACCGCGAAGGCGGACGGCTTTACCGTGGCCGCCGTATACGACGCGCACGAGGAAAAACAGGAGCGCATCCGCAAGGCGGCGGATTTTTACCTGAACGACCTTACGGATTTCGATTCTTTCCGGAAGCTTGTTTCGGCGATCTAGCCGAAACCTTCAAAGCGGCGGACCGGGGGCACCACCTTCCGTCGCTCAATAAAAGTAGTGCTGAGTAAGAAAGGAGAAACATGAAAACAGCATTATCCATCGCTGGCAGCGACTGCAGCGGAGGCGCCGGGATTCAGGCCGATCTGAAAACGATGACCATGAACGGGGTGTACGCCATGAGCGCGATTACGGCGCTCACGGCGCAGAACACCACCGGCGTACAGGGAATTCTGGAGGTCACTCCCGAATTTCTCAGTCAGCAAATCAACAGTATCTTCACGGACATCCGCCCGGATGCCGTGAAGATCGGGATGGTCTCCTCGGCGAAGCTCATTGAAACAATTGCCGAACGGCTGCGGTTCTACAAGGCCGAGCGGATTGTGGAGGACCCCGTCATGGTCGCGACCTCGGGGGCCAGGCTCCTGGAGCCGGACGCCGTCGAGGCGCTGACAAAGAAGCTGCTGCCGCTGGCGGCCGTCGTCACGCCCAACATTCCCGAGGCCGAGGTCCTCTCCGGCCTGTCCATTCGCGGCCCCGACGACATGGTTGCCGCGGCGGAAAAAATCCACAGCCTCTGCGGCTGCGCGGTTCTCGTAAAAGGCGGCCACTGCGTCAGCGACGCGAACGATTTCCTGCTCTCCGACGCGGGCACGCGCTGGTTCTATGGCCGCCGCATCGACAACCCCAACACGCACGGCACCGGCTGCACGCTCTCGAGCGCCATCGCGGCGAACCTGGCGAAGGGCTTCGGCCTGGCGGCCTCCATCCAGAGGGCCAAGGACTACCTCTCCGGCGCGCTGGCCGCGAATCTGAACCTCGGCGCGGGCAGGGGACCGATGGCGCACAACTTTGCCCTGACGGGCGAATTTGCGGAGGCGGCGGAATGATCTGGGCCATTACCATCGTATTTTTGCTTGCCTACTACGCCGCCGCGGTCTGCTTCGTGCGCGGCCTTCGTTTGACGACGAAGAACATCTGCATCTGCGGCGTGGTGATCGCGATGACTGTCGCGCTGGAGGCGATCTACGTGACGCTTCCCACCGGCGCGACGATCTGCCTGTGCTCGCCGGTGCCGCTCATGCTGCTGGCGATCCTCGTCGACAAGCGGCTGACGTTTGTCTCCGGCTGGGTCTGCGGCGTCATTGTGCTGTTCTTGATTCCGGAGTGGCGGCTCGTCCACTGGGCGCAGTTTTTTGTCGAGCACATGGTCTGCCTCTCCTGCTTCGGCCTGACCGGCGTGTTCGGCACGGACAAGCGCTGGAAGATCCTCTGCGGCATGCTGCTGTCCTTCGCCGTCATGTTCACGGGGCATCTTTTGAGCGGCGTGCTCTTCTTCTCCGACTACGCGTGGAAGGGCTGGGGCGCGTGGGGCTACAGCCTCGCCTACAACCTCTCCCAGAACGTGCCGCTGTGCCTGCTGTCCGGCGTAATCGTCCTGCTGATGCCGCTCGGGGCCATGCGGAGATCCGTCCGAAAGCTGTGCGCGGAATGAGAGGCTCGGAGCAGCTTTTAAGCGCCGTCCGGGAGCTCTGGGAGAGCTATAACCGCCACCCGTTCGTCCTGGGCATCCAGAACGGGACGCTGGACCGGGAGAAATTCCGGTACTACATTGTGCAGGATACCCTGTATCTGGAGGACTACGCCAGGGTTTTCGCGCTGGGCGCGGCCAAGGCGAAAAGCCAGGAAATGTCGAATCTCTTCGCCGGCTACATTCTGGCCATGAACGCCGAACAGGACGTGCACGCGGGATATCTGGCCCAATTCGGCGTCACGGCGCAGGAACTGGCCGAAACGCCGCACGCGCTCGCCAATCTGTCCTACACCTCCTACATGCTGCGCGTCGCCTATGAGCAGGGAGAGACGGAAATCCTCGCCGCCGTCCTCTCCTGCGCGTACAGCTACGAGCTCGTCGCCAAAACGATCCTCCGGAACAATCCGGCGGCGGGGGAGGACCCTTTCTACGGCGCGTGGATTCGCGGCTATGCGTCCGAGAAATATTCCGCCGAAAACCGGCGCCTGCTCGAGGCCTTCGACCGCCTGAGCGCCGACTGCGGCGAAAAGCAGCTGCGCCGTTTGACGGGGATTTTCACCATCTGCTCCCGTTACGAGCTGGCCTTCTGGGAGATGGCCTGGAGCATAAAATAAGAACCGCCCGGCGCGCTGCAGAATGCACCGGGAAAGAACAGGAGGCCGGGCGTCCCAAAGAACGCCCGGCCTCCTGCTTTGTGTGATAATCGCTTTTTATGTCGTGAGCACAGCGCCTGTGCCCGGGGCTGTCCGATAATGGGGCAAGATAACGCCCCCGGCGCGGGCTTGGGTTACCGGCCAATTTTCTGCACAAAGCGCTGGAGGATCGCCGCGACCTGCGCGCGGGCGGCGCCGCTGCCGGGCATCAGACTGCTGCCGCTGCCCTTGACCAGACCGCTGTTTACCGCCCAGGCAAGGGCGGATTTCGCGTAGCCGGAAACCAGGGCGCTGTCCGTAAAGCCGTCAAGAGACGCCGCGCCGCCGACGTCATGGCCCTTGAAGGACGCATAGCGGTACAAAATCGCGGCCATCTGCTCGCGGGTGACGGCGTCGTTCGGGCCGAAGGCTGCCGCGTCGTAGCCGGTCACGAGCTTGTTGGCGGAGGCCCATGCGACCGCCTTGGCGAAGTAGGCGTCGGCGGGAACGTCGGAAAAACGCATGGCGCCGTTCACGACAGGCTTGCCCGCCATGCGCCAGAGGACGGTGACGAGCATGCCGCGGGTCATCGTGGTTTCGGGGCTGAAGGTCGTGTCGGTCGTGCCGGAGAACAGGCCGTTCATGTAGGCGTAGGCGGCGCTGCCGTAATACCAGCTGTTCGCCGCGACGTCCCGGAACGGGAAGCTGACCAGCACATACTGGCTCAGGTGCTTGGTCTGAAATTCATATTTGCCGGTTTTTGCGTTGTAGAAGCCGGTCTTGGGCTCGATGCTGCCGTCGTCGTTGATGAACCACACCACGAGCTTGCTTGTGTCTTCGCCGGCTTTCGGCGTATAGGGGACCGCGACGCCGATGCTGCCGCCGCCAAAGGCGGAGACATTTTCGCCGCCCGCGAGTACGGTGACGTCGACGACAAGCGCGGTTTCGGCCTGCACGCCGAGGACTGCCTTCTGGGTTTCGGTGAGCTTTGCGTTGTCGACCTTAGCGACGGAGACGGTGACGTCGCCGCCCTTGTCGGAGACGGCCGCGAGGGCGGTCTTGTCGAGGGTGACGGTGCCGGCGGGCAGCGCGACCTCGACGCCGGTTGCGCTTGCGGAGCTGTCGGCGGCGGCGATGACCTCGGCGGGGACGGTGGCGGCGCTGACGTCAAGGCTGGAGACGTCCATCCTGACGGTGCCGACGCTGCCGGTGCCGGAGGCGATTTCCTTAATCTGCGCGTCGCTGATCGTGACGGCCGCGGTGCCGTCTTTGACGGTGGCCTCGACCTTGACGCTGCCCTCGCCCGAGGAAACGGGAATGGTCACCTTGGCGCCGGTGTCGGTGGAGCCGGTGTCGGTGGAGCCGGTGGAGCCGCCGGAACCCGTTGCGGCGGACGCCGCCGTGAAGGTGCAGCTCGTCGTCAGCGCGGCAGGGCCGTAGAAACTGCTGCCCTCAAAGGAAACGGTGACTGCGTAGGTTCCGGCGGGGAACGGAATGGCGCTGGGCGCAAGCTCAATTTCGGCGACGCCCTCCGCATCGGTCGTGCCCCGGACGGTTTTGTCGATGCTGCCGCCCGCAAAGCGGAAGGCGACAGGCTGCCCGGCGAGCGCATTTCCGTCCGCGTCCTTCAGCGTTGCAGAAACGGAGAAGGTCTGGCCCACAGTCTGGGCCGCCGGCGTGAATTTGACGTCCGAGAGGGCGGCGGCGGGGCTGAGCTTCAGGGCCGCCGCCGCGCCGGTGGGATTGTCGTTTTCGTTCATTCCCAGCGTGCCGCCCCTGGCGACGACGCTCCAGAAGGTATATTTACCATTGACGCTCTGATACTCCATCGTGCCGGGGAGATTGGCAAAACGGAACGGGTTTTCGGAACCGCGTCCCATGACTGCCGCGGCCATGCCGGTGGCGTCGAAGGAACTGGCGGAGTCCACGGTGAAGCCGGTGCCCGCCATAAGTCCGGTGTAGCCGTTCACCGTGAGAGATGCGCCCCCGGTGACGGAGCCGGTGCCGGTGAGCATCAGGCCCACTTGATTACCGGTGAAGGACGCCGAAGCGTGGTCGGTGATGGCGAGGTTCTTCATGACGGAGTAGCTTTGTTCATCCGAGGCGGCCAGTTTGGTACTGCTGCCGGTGACGGTCAGGCTGCAGCTGTCGCCGCCGGTGATTCTCTTGGAGGACGTCACCTGCGCGCCGCCGTTTATGATCAATGAAGTGCCGGCAATGTCGATCCCGCCGACAGCCAGCGAGCCGGGGCCGGCGATCGTCAGCGTGCGCGCTGTGTTGGACTGAGAGATTTCTCCCATCCGGCTGGCGGCACCGGCCAGCTCAATCGTTACGTCGTAGTGCGGCAGGGAGAGTTTGGCGTCTGTCTGTGCGCCGTTCAGCGACAGCGTGCCGGAAGTGAAGGTGTTGCCGCTCAACGTCGGCTGCCAGACGGCCGTGCCGCTGTCCGTGAGAAAGGTGGTTTTCACCCTGTGGCCGCTCAGATCAAGGCCGCCGGACGGCCAGTCCATAATGTGGGCGTCGCCGGCGGCTTCGGCGGTATTGTAGAATGTAACGGTGCTGTCGATATTCGTTTGTTCCTCCTTTGCCGGGTACAGCGTGCACGTCCCGATGACACAGCCCGCGCCGGTGAGGGTCAGGGTATGGGGGCTTTGGAGAGTGCCGCAGTCGATGGCGTTTGCGCCGGTTTTGCCCTGGATGACCATGCTGCCGGCTTTGACGGTCACGTCGCCGCCGTCACATTGGATTGCGGCGTTGTTGCTGCCGTTTGCGGTCAGGTTTACGCTCTCGCAGCTGCCGCCGGTGGAATTCGTGATGGTGACGCCCGGGGTGCTGCCGGTGCTTTGCAGGGAGACACCATTGGTGCCGGTAATCGCGACACGATTGGCTTTGATGGTCAGCGCGCCGGTGTTCCAGCCGTAGGGGCTGGCAGAGCTGACGGTTCCGCCCGCCGTGACGGTGACGGGCACCGCGTAGGCGTAGACGGCGTAGCCATGGGCGTTTCCACCCACCGCGATGTCTTTCGCCGCAGTAAGAGACACGGATGTCGAAGCTGCGATGCCGTGGTAGCCGCCGACGACCTGGACGCTGCCGCTTTTGGAGGTCAGGACGACCGCTGCGCCATTGATTCCATTGCTGCCGCTGGTCACGGTGACGTCTTTTTCCGCGGTAATGCTGATATTTCCGACGCAATCAACGGCCGAGTTGCTGCCGGTCACGTTCAGCGCGCCGGCAATGCTGATCGTCAGCGTGCCGCTGGTGCAGTTGATGCCATGGCTGCCGCCGCTTACAAGGAGACTGCCGCCGCTTACAAGGAGACTGCCGCTTCCGCCGATACTTAAATTATTAAGAGCATAAATGCCGTGGCCGCGCGTCGCCGCCTTCAGCGTGTTGTCGCCGGTGACGGAGATGTCCACCGGGGCGTTCGGCAGCGTGATGGCATTGGTGGAGGTCGTGGCGTTCGCCGACGCGTCGATGGTTGCGCCGACCAGCTCCAGCTTCGCGTTGGCGGCCGCTGCCGCTGGGGTGAAAATAATGTAGCCGCTGCCGGCACTGTAGCGAGTGACGGCAGTGGGGGCAGTGGTCAGATCGAGTCCGCTTCTGCTCACGTCGCCGCCGATGGTGACGCCCGCGGCCGTTTCGTCTGCCGCCGCCGTGGCGGGCAGCAGGATCAGTGCTATGCACAGGCACAGCAGCAGGCTCATCAGCCTCTTTTTCATATCTTCTTCCTCCAACTTTCTGTTTCTTTAGATGGTATTCAAGCTCCAATACAAAGTCCGCCGGCGCCGCCATATACGGCGGGGTGCCGTCCGGCGTTTGCAGGATGCCGTTTTCCTCCGGCGCGCAGCCTCTGCAGCCCGGTCGAACGTAAGCTGCGCGCCTTCTGCCAATGCCTTCCTGCATGTTAAAAATCAGTCATTTCGGATTATATCAGGTAACCGGACGATCTGTCATCCTCCCAAAGGATGAGAGAGCCCGCTTTCCCGGTGCTTTCCCTGGTAAAAATTTGTGCGGCGCGCCGGAAACGCCTGCCCATCTGCAGAGCGGAAGGCTTGCTGTTTTGCGTTGGAAGAGATCAAGGTCTCTATACCGGCCTGGCTGAAAGGGCGCAAGGTTCGCATCCGAGAGGCCGGGAGCCCGAGCTTGTTATGCCGCCGCATAGCAAGCCCTGCACCCAAACCAAAAACGCATCCTCTGCCGCGAAGGCAGAGGATGCGTTTTTACCGTTTTAAATTTTGACGCCGGAAGGGGAACGGCCGGGGGCCTGCCGCGCGGGGGAAATGCGAGCCTGCGCCGTCACGCCAGCAGCAGGGCGAGCAGGAACATCGCCTGCGCGGCGGCGTTCGTGAACTGCTCGAGCCAGTTGCTCCGCGGGTCGTTCTTGTCCAGCCGGAAGGCGAAGACCGTCATCAGGAGGATCCCGGCGCAGCCGAGCAGAAGAAACACGAGGGACGGCATGGCAAGCAGAGATCTGACCAGCGCGCCCCAGGCTGCCGCGCTCAGAAAGACGCTCAGGAGCATCAGCACAAAACCTACTGGCATCAGGACGCGAAAGAGCTTTGGCAGCACGGCCGCGTCCTTTTTTCGCAGCGCCAGGACGAATTTCCACGCGACCTTGCACGCGCCCGCGGCCGTGCTGAAAAGCGCGCCGGCCAGAAAAACCGGGCTTCCCAGCTTGCAAAAGAGGAGAATCCCGCCGGCCAGAAACAGAAGGACCGGCACCGCGTCCACCAGCGCCATGCGCAGATCAAAGCCCTCGTAGTTTGCATTTTTATCGCTCATTGTGTTACCCTCCCGGCAGCCGAAAACGGCTGACCATGCGGCGAAAAGAAGCCCGCCGCCGGTGCGGCGGCAGAGGCGTTCTGAAAGAAGAATTTTTATAATTATATCATAAAATAAGGAAAGGCGCCATAAGCCGCAGGGTAATTCTAAAATAAGAATTATTCTTATTATTGTGACTTTCTCACGGAACTTTCTGCAAATAGGGAGTATAGTACAAATACAAGTTCAAAACAAGGAGGGCGATTACATGAAACAA
>Ga0070399_1004201_pt1 | contig 12085 bp, 22 predicted proteins | sample BioMet4_FD_61217 | JGI IMG/M metagenome (GOLD analysis project Ga0070399, IMG submission 61217) | Microbial communities from bioreactor (seeded with sewage sludge) at LBNL, California, USA - Biofuel metagenome 4 (version 1) | ecosystem: Engineered > Bioreactor > Anaerobic > Unclassified ... | reverse complement strand
ATGAATTGGGCGACTTTGAAGTCGCCGCTTCCGAAAATTGCGGCATAGGTAAACTTAGATTAGAGACAAGCTAGCGATTAGAAAAAAAGAGGATGTGCCTGTTTTGACACACCCTCCTCTATGTATTGCTTAAGAAATCCCTCGACGCTCTCCGAAGCATTCTGCCCCCGGCCGCGAGGCAGAACCCCGCGGTGTTTTTCATAGTTGGCTAAAACTCAAGAATGTTGCACTTCTATTTGGAATACGCGGAAGGCAAATCACTGAAGGTGGATTTTACATAACTCCAATAGTTGATGTAACTTGAGTTAGTGTACTATTACAACTCAAGTTATACAATTATAGGTATAATGAACATTCAAGAGGTTTCAGACTGCCAAATGTCCATTTCCATTACTCCCAATTATAGAGTAAATAAAAATCTCCAACCTATATAGGTTGGAGATTTATATATAAATAGAATAAAATCTTCTATTTTTCAGCCTTTAGGCCTCTGTTGTCTCGTTTGCCTTAACAACTTCGTCAGTTGCAGTTTCTGTCTCTTCTACAACAGAAGCTACTTCTTCGGTAACAACAGTATCAGCTGCACTCTTTGTACGACGGCTACGACGGGTCTTCTTCTCACCCTTAGGTGCCTTAGCCATATTGTCATCAAAGTCTACTAGCTCAATGAAAGCAATTTCAGCAGCATCACCTTGACGGGTACCCAACTTGATAATACGTGTATAGCCTCCAGGACGGTCACCGACCTTAGCAGCAACATCTCCGAAGAGTTCCTTCACTGCATACTTATCTTGCAGATATCGAAACACTACACGACGACTTGTCGTGGTATCATTCTTGGAACGAGTAATCAGTGGCTCTACATATTTCTTTAGAGCCTTAGCCTTTGCGAGAGTCGTAGTGATTCTTTTGTGCATGATCAAGCTCGTTGCCATGTTTGAAAGCATGCTGGCACGATGTGATGCAGTACGACCCAGATGGTTGAATTTTTTATTGTGTCTCATTTTTTCTTTTTACTTATAATGAGCAGTATCATTAGCTAAAGACGTTAAGGTCTTCAGTAACGACTTACTCTTTATCTAATTTATATTTTGAAATGTCGGTTCCAAACGACAGATTCAGACTCTCAAGCAAATCATCAAGCTCTGAGAGCGATTTCTTACCAAAGTTGCGGAACTTCAAAAGGTCAGTCTTATTGTACTGAACGAGATCTCCAAGAGTCTCTACATCAGCTGCCTTAAGACAGTTGAGAGCACGAACACTTAAGTTCAAGTCAATCAACTTAGTCTTGAGTAACTGACGCATATGCAACACTTCCTCATCAAACTCTTGGTTATTGTCCTGATCGGGATTTTCAAGCGTGATCTTCTCGTCAGAGAACAACATAAAGTGATAGATAAGGATCTTTGCTGCCTCATTAAGCGCATCCTTTGGGTGAATGGAACCATCCGTAGTAACTTCAATGCTAAGCTTGTCGTAGTCGGTCTTTTGCTCGACACGAGTAGGCTCCACATAGTATTTTACATTACGGATTGGGGTGTAGATAGAATCGATTGGAAGTACATTGACATCAGTTACAAACTGGCGGTTTTCCTCAGCTGGAACATAACCACGTCCCTTATTGATGGTCAAGTCAATTTGTATTGAAGCCTTTGCGTCTAAATGACAAATCACCAAATCAGGGTTTAACACTTCAAATCCAGTCAGATACTTACCGATATCACCTGCTTTGAATTCAGTTGAATTCTCTACTGTGATACTAACTTTCTCGTTCTCGAATTCTTCTACTACTTGTTTGAATCGAACTTGTTTGAGATTCAAAATGATGTTGGTAACATCTTCCTTCACACCGGGAACTGAAGCAAACTCATGCTCCACACCGCTGATACGAACGGTGTTGATAGCATAGCCTTCCAGCGATGAAAGGAGGATGCGACGCAAGGCATTACCAATGGTAACACCAAAGCCAGGCTCGAGAGGAGAAAATTCAAATTTTCCGAAGCTCTCAGTAGCCTCCAGCATCACTACTTTATCAGGTTTTTGAAATGCTAATATCGCCATTAACTTAATGATTTATTGTTTAGAGTACAACTCAACGATTAACTGCTCCTTAATATTTTCAGGAATATCCTCACGCTCTGGAGTATGTAGGAATTTGCCACTCTTTGTGTGCTCATCCCACTCAAGCCAAGGATACTTGCTATGGTTGAAGCCTGCAAGTGCAGCATCAATTACCTCAAGTGACTTAGCCTTTTCACGTACACCAATCACCTGACCTGCCTTAACGGAATATGAAGGTATGTTAACCACGTTGCCATCGACTGTGATATGCTTATGACCCACTAACTGACGAGCAGCTGCGCGAGTTGGAGCAATACCAAGACGGAATACAACATTGTCCAATCGGCTCTCCAAAAGCTGAAGCAGGATTTCACCTGTAATACCACCACTCTTAGCTGCCTTATCGAACAGATTACGGAACTGACGTTCCAAGACACCGTAAGTGTATTTTGCCTTCTGCTTCTCGGCGAGCTGAGAACCATACTCCGATTGCTTACGACGGCGATCATTACCGTGCTGCCCCGGAGGGAAATTACGCTTAGCCAGTACCTTATCTGCACCGAAAATGGGTTCACCAAAACGGCGTGCAATTCTAGATTTTGGACCTATGTATCTTGCCATAATATTTAAAATGCTTTATTCTTCTGTATGTTAATAGTTACCATTACACGCGACGACGCTTAGGAGGACGACAGCCATTGTGTGGCAGCGGTGTAACATCTACGATCTCAGTTACCTCAATTCCTGCGCCATGCACGGCACGAATAGCACTCTCACGGCCATTACCTGGACCTTTGACGAAAGCTTTAACCTTACGAAGACCAAGTCCGTAAGCTACCTTTGCACAATCCTCTGCTGCCATTTGAGCTGCATACGGAGTATTCTTCTTGGAACCACGGAATCCCATCTTACCAGCTGAAGACCAAGAAATAACTTGTCCTTCGCTATTAGCAAGCGATACAATGATATTATTGAATGAGCTATGGATATGAAGTTGTCCTAGAGCATCAATTCTAACGTTTCTTTTCTTGGATGTTGCTTTTGATTTTGCCATAATTAATTTCCTCCTCTGAATTACTTAGTAGCCTTCTTCTTGTTAGCAACAGTCTTCTTCTTACCCTTGCGAGTGCGAGCATTATTCTTAGTGCTTTGTCCGCGAACTGGAAGACCATTGCGATGACGTACGCCACGATAGCAGCCTATGTCCATGAGGCGCTTGATGTTCATTTGAATCTCCGAACGGAGATCACCTTCTACTTTGAATCCAGCACCAATGATTTCACGGATCTTAGCTGCCTGGTCGTCAGTCCATTCGCTGACCTTCAGGTCTCGGCTCACGCCGGCTTTATCCAATATCTTTGCTGAACTACTTCGACCAATACCATATATATAGGTCAATGCGATTTCGCCACGCTTATTCTGGGGCAAATCTACTCCAACAATTCTTATTGCCATTTGTTGATTTAATAAATAATTTAATAAAAATTACACGTACATGTTGATAAAAAAGCATGCAAAGATACAAATTAAAAGACTCAATTTGAATCATTTGCATATTTTTAACATTAACCCTGGCGCAGTTTAAACTTAGGGTTTTTCTTGTTGATAACGAACAGACGGCCCTTACGGCGAACAATTTTGCAGTCGTCGTTACGCTTTTTGATTGATGCTCTTGTCTTCATCTCTTAAAGATATCTTTGTGTTAATTATTTGTATCTAAATTCAATTCTGCCCTTGGTGAGGTCGTAAGGACTCATAGCCACTTTAACCTTGTCACCCGGCAAAATCTTAATATAATGCAAACGCATCTTGCCAGATATGTTTGCTATAATCTGTACACCATTTTCAAGCTCGACACGGAACATCGCATTAGAGAGGTTCTCTATCACTGTTCCGTCTTGTTCTATTGATGATTGTTTTGACATAATTAATTCTTTACTCTTTCTTGATTTTCAATTTCTTCAAACGTTGATAAAATCTCGGCCTTATCATCTCTGATGACTATAGTATGCTCAAAGTGAGCTGAGGGCTGACCGTCACGTGTAATGATACTCCACTTATCGGGTAACATCCATATTTTACGGTCACCCATGGTTATCATCGGTTCAATAGCAATGCACATACCTGACTTCAGCATTACGCCATTACCTTTTGAACCATAGTTCGGAACGGGCGGATCCTCATGCATCTCGCGACCAATACCATGACCAGTCAATTCTCGTACAACGCCATATCCTTGGGATTCACAATAATCTTGTATCGTTGACCCAATATCTCCCACATGCTTTCCAGCATTTGCTTGTTCTATTCCCTTGTAAAGACTTTCTTTGGTTATCTTCAGAAGATGCTTAATCTCCACATTAACCTCGCCTACACAAAAGGTATAGCAGCTATCTCCATTGTAACCATCTAATAGCGTTCCACAGTCTACAGAAATAATGTCTCCTTCTTTCAAAACTGTGCTATCGCACGGTATACCATGCACAACTACCTGATTAACTGATGTGCAAATGGATCCTGGAAATGGCTCTCCATAAGGATTAGGAAAATTCTTAAACGTAGGGATAGCCCCATGGTCTCGAATAAATTCCTCGGCAACCTTATCTAACTGGAGAGTCGTTACACCTGGTTTTATATGTCGTCCTACTTCAGCAAGGGTCGAACCAACAAGTTGGTTGGCTCTTCGCATGAGGTTGATTTCATCTTCTGTCTTCAGAAATATCTTCATTCCGAAAGACAAAATCAATATGCACTTACAGCACCGGACTTACGTGTATGTCCCGAGTTCAGCAAACCATCATAATGGCGCATCAAAAGGTAGCTTTCAATCTGCTGAAGTGTGTCAATTACAACACCGACAGAAATCAACAATGAAGTACCACCGAAGAACTGGGAAAATGCACTTTGCACGTCAAGCAATCCTGCCAAGGCTGGCATAATTGCAATAAACGCAATGAAAAGAGATCCTGGCAAAGTTATACGTGACATCACAGTGTCGATGTATTCGGCTGTATCACGACCAGGTTTGATGCCTGGAATGAAACCATTATTGCGCTTCATATCTTCAGCCATCTGAGTTGGATTCAACGTAATAGCTGTATAGAAATAAGTAAATGCAATAATAAGAATAACATAAACAACGTTGTAGAGCAAACTACGATTGTTCATCATATCACGTACCCACCAAGAAGCTCCGTCAGTCTGATACTGAACAATAGCCAATGGAATAAACATCAATGCTTGAGCAAAGATGATTGGCATCACGTTAGCTGCAAAAAGTTTGAGAGGAATGTACTGGCGAGCACCACCATATTGTTTGTTCCCCACTAATCGCTTAGCATATTGAACTGGCACCTTCCTTGTACCTTGAGTCAGAAGGATAGCTGCACAAATAACACCATAAAGAATAAGAATCTCTACGATAAACATCACAAGACCACCACCAGATATGGCGGTGAATCTTGAGCTCACCTCTTGGAAGAAAGCCTGAGGCAAACGTGCAATGATACCAAGCATAATGATGAGTGAGATACCATTACCAACTCCCTTGTCAGTAATACGTTCACCCAACCAGAGGATGAACATACTACCTGCTGCGAGGATGATAGTAGCCGGAATCATGAATACACTCCAAGACACGCCACTAGCAAGAGCACTGCCAGCCTGCATCTTCAAGTTAATAAGGTAACTTGGTGCCTGGAACAGCAGAATAGCCACTGTCAGGATACGAGTATACCATTGTATTCTCTTTCGACCACTTTCGCCTTCGCGCTGCATCTTTTGGAAATAAGGCACAGCAACAGCAAGTAGCTGCATGACAATTGAAGCTGAGATGTATGGCATAATTCCAAGCGCAAAGATAGATGCGTTGGAAAATGCTCCACCAGAGAACATGTCCAGAAGTGACATCAAGCCACCCTTTGTTTGCGACTGAAGTTGGACAAGTTTACCAGGATCAATGCCTGGCAAAACTACAAATGATCCAAAACGGTAGATAGCCGTAAACAGAAAAGTTACGAGGAGACGCTGACGCAAATCCTCTACTCTCCAACAGTTCTTTAGTGTCTCAATTAACTTTTTCATTGTCAGATAATCGTTGTATTACCTCCAACGGCCTTGATAGCCTCTTCAGCAGATTTCGAAAATGCGTTTGCCACTACGTCAAGCTTTGCCTTAAGCTCACCATCGCCAAGAATTTTAACAAGTTTCTTGCCATTTGTAAGGCCTGCTTCAACGAGTTCTGCAATACCAACCTTAGTGAGTGATTTCTGCTCAGCAAGACTCTGAAGAACAGAGAGATTAACAGCGAAATATTCCTTGTGATTGATATTCTTGAAACCAGCCTTTGGAACACGACGTTGCAAAGGCATCTGACCGCCTTCAAAACCAATCTTTCTCTTGTAGCCAGAACGAGACTTAGCACCCTTATTTCCGCGAGTAGACGTACCCCCCAGACCTGAGCCTGTACCACGACCTATGCGACGAGTAGAATGTATAGAGCCTTCAGCTGGCTTCAAATTATTTAATTTCATGATTAAGTCTGTATTTAAAAGAATTATTATTTAACTACTTCTACCAGATGATGAACTTTGCGGATCATACCTCTGATGCTCGGAGTATCTTCAACCTCAACTATCTGTGAAAGCTTACGAAGACCTAAAGAAAGAAGTGTTTTTTTCTGATCTACAGGAGCACCTATGCGACTCTTGATTTGTTTGACCTTTATTGTTGCCATTGTATCAATCTCCTATATTATCCGTTAAATACTCTATCCATGGAAATACCACGATCGCCAGCAATCTGATAAGCATCACGCATCTGAGAAAGCGCCAAAATTGTTGCCTTCACAAGGTTGTGTGCATTAGAAGATCCCTTTGATTTTGCTATCACATCGGAAATACCAGCGCTCTCAAGTACGGCACGCATAGCACCACCGGCCTTTAGACCAGTACCAGTTGCTGCAGGCTTCAAAAGAACCTGTGCACCACCATACTTAACCTCAATCTCATGTGGTACGGTTCCTTTCAGAACAGGTACCTTATATAGATTCTTCTTAGCAGCCTCGGTGCCTTTTGCAATGGCTGAGGTAACTTCGCCGGCCTTACCAAGACCATAGCCAATCACACCTTTGCCATCACCTACAACAACGATGGCAGCGAATGTGAAAGTACGACCACCCTTCGTAACCTTAGTTACACGGTTGATAGCAACCAAGCGATCCTTTAATTCAGCGTCACTATTTATTTTTACTTTATTCATTGCCATAATTGTTTAAAATTTAAGACCACCCTTACGAGCTGCGTCTGCCAATGCTTGTACACGGCCATGATAGAGATATCCGTTGCGATCAAAGACCACGGCTTCTATACCGGCTGCCTTTGCCTTTTCAGCAAGAAGCTCACCAACTTTCTCAGCCTGTTGAACCTTTGGAAGTTTCTCCAAACCTAATGATGAAGCAGCAGCCAAAGTCTTTCCATCTTTATCATTGATTACCTGAGCGTAAATTTGTTTGTTAGAGCGGAAGACACTGAGACGTGGACGCTCTGCTGTTCCGTTCACACTCTTACGAATGCGAAACTTTATCTTAATTCGTCTTTCTACTTTATTTGTTGTCATAATCGTAAATCCTAATTAAAATTATTTCGCTGCAGCTGTCTTACCAGACTTCCTGCGGATAACCTCACCCTTAAACAGGATACCCTTGCCCTTATAAGGTTCAGGCATACGGAAAGAACGAATTTTTGCACAAATAAGTCCAAGCAGTTGTTTGTCAGCAGACTCTATGTTAATAATAGGGTTCTGATTTCTCTCTGATTTAGTTTCAAGTTTAACTTCCTTTGGTAGCTCCATATAAATGGGGTGAGTATAGCCTAAAGAAAGTTCAAGGAGGTTGCCCTGATTAGAAACACGGTAACCCACACCGACAAGAACTAAAGTCTTAGTATAGCCTTCGCTTACACCAACAACCATATTGTTGATTAGTGAACGATAAAGACCATGATAAGATTGCTTCTGCTTGTCATCGATGGGACTCTTCTCATCAATTTCCAGTACTATCTGACCATCATTGTTATTGAACTTGATTGAAGGATTGATATCCTGAGAAAGTTCTCCCTTAGGGCCCTTCACTGTAACAATATTAGTCTTCTCATCAAAGTTCACAGTAACTCCAGCCGGGATGCTAATTGGTAATTTTCCTATTCTTGACATAATAAAACCTCCAATTAATAAATGTAGCAAAGAACCTCACCACCAATTTTCAGGTCGATAGCCTCTTTGTTAGTCATTACACCTTGAGACGTAGATAAGATTGCGATACCCAGTCCGTTAATTACTCTCGGCATGTCTTTGTAACCGGTATATCGGCGAAGACCTGGAGTGGAAACACGCTTCAACATCTTGATAGCGTTTTGTTTTGTTACAGGGTCGTACTTCAAGGCAACCTTGATAGTACCCTGAGGCCCATCCTCAATGAACTTGTAGTTCAAGATGTAACCCTTCTCGAAGAGAATCTTTGTGATAGACTTCTTCAAGTTAGACGCAGGAACTTCAACAACACGGTGATGTGCCATGATTGCATTTCTGAGTCTTGTCAGATAATCTGCTATTGGATCTGTCATAAAATATAAATTTTAATTAATCGGGACTTCCCCGACAATATTAAATAAGTCTTTATTTTCGATGAGAATCGAGTCTGTCGGCAGTCCCACGTGCCAACAATAGCTCAACTCACACCATAAACGCCTTACCAGCTTGCCTTCTTTACACCCGGGATAAGACCTTGAGATGCCATCTCACGGAACTGGATACGAGAAACGCCGAACTGGCGAATGTATCCTTTTGGACGTCCCGTAATCTTGCAACGGTTGTGCAGACGGATAGGATTTGCATTCTTAGGAATAGCCTGAAGTTTGCGGGCTGCCTCATAAGCTTCTGCAGGATCATCAGTCTTAGCAATAACCTTCTTCAAGGCTGCACGCTTTTCGGCATAACGAGCAACAAGTTGCATACGCTTAACCTCACGGGCTTTCATTGATTCTTTAGCCATATCTCTTAATCTTTTTTACCGTTCTTAAATGGAAGGCCGAAAGCTTTGAGGAGAGCATAACCCTCTTCATCAGTCTCTGCAGATGTTACAAAGGTAATATTCATTCCCTGAATACGATCAATCTGATCAATGTTAATTTCTGGGAAAATGATTTGCTCTGTAATACCTAGTGTGTAATTACCACGACCATCAAATTTACTGTTCACTCCTTTGAAGTCACGAATACGAGGCAGAGCCACACGAACCAACTTCTCAAGGAATTCATACATGCGTTCACGGCGCAATGTAACCATCACACCAATCGGCATCTTCTTGCGAAGTTTGAAGTTAGCGATATCCTTTTTAGAATAGGTAATCACCGCCTTCTGACCAGCAATAGAGCTAATCTCATTGATTGCTACATCAATAATCTTCTTATCTTGTGTAGCATCACCGAGACCTTGATTAATAACAATCTTCTCCAAGACAGGAACCTGCATTGTCGAAGTATAGTTGAATTGCTGCTGCAAAGCAGGAGCAATCACCTCCTGATATTGTTTCTTTAACTGTGCTGTATCCATTACTTAATCTCCTCCCCTGACTTTTTAGCAATACGAGTAACTTTTTTACCGTCACGCTGAATAGAGATTCGGGTAGCTTTGCCACTCTTCGGGTCGATCAAACTCAAATTAGAGATGTGAATAGGAGCCTCTTGCTTAATAATGCCTCCCTGGGGATTCTTAGCTGAAGGCTTTGTGCTTTTGGAAACCATGTTGACACCTTCAACGATGGCGCGATAGTCTTCTTTATACACTTTAAGCACCTTTCCCGATTTGCCCTTGTCTGCACCGGCAAGAACAATCACGGTATCGTCTTTCTTAATATGTAACTTTGTCATTACTTTTACTTTTTAATCATTAAAGAACCTCAGGTGCCAAAGAAACAACTTTCATATTGACAGCACGCAGCTCACGAGCTACAGGGCCGAAGATACGACTACCACGAAGTTCACCAGCATTGTTAAGCAGCACGCAGGCGTTGTCATCAAAGCGGATGTAAGATCCATCCTTACGACGAATTTCCTTCTTGGTACGAACAACTAAAGCCTTAGATACTGCACCTTTCTTCAAATCACTCGATGGAATGACGTTCTTTACAGAAACGACAATCACATCACCAACGCTTGCATAACGACGGCCGGTACCACCAAGCACACGGATGCACATTGCCTCACGTGCACCGCTGTTATCGCATACTGTAAGTTTAGTTAATGCCTGTATCATAATTATTTAGCCTTTTCAATGATTTGTACTAATCTCCATCTCTTAGTACGAGACAGTGGACGGGTCTCCATGATTTGAACGGTATCACCATCGTGAGCCTCATTCTTCTCGTCATGAGCATGGTACTTCTTTGTCTTTTGAACAAACTTCCCATAAATAGGGTGCATCTCCTTGAACTTAGAAGCAACTACGATGGTTTTATCCATCTTGTCGCTAATAACGACACCCTGTCTTACTTTTCTTAATTTTCTTGTTTCCATCTGGGTCATTATTCTTTAACAAGTTCTCTCTGACGAAGTTCTGTATTCATGCGTGCAATATCACGACGAGTAGCTTTAATCTGCATCGGATTTTCAAGCGGAGTAACCTGGTGGTTGAGCTTCATATTTACTAAAGCTGCCTCTGTTTGCTCCAACTTCTCGCGCAAGTCCTTGTCGGCGAGCTGTTTAATTTCTGTCATCTTCATAATTAAGCATTTTTATCGTAATCACGTCTTACCACAAACTTTGTTTTTACAGGCAGTTTCTGTGCTGCGAGGCGAAGAGCCTCTTTAGCAACATCAAAGCTTACACCTTCTACTTCAAAGAGAATGCGGCCCGGAGTTACCGGAGCAACCCATCCTGCGGGATCACCTTTACCTTTACCCATGCGGACATCGGCAGGCTTACGAGTGATTGGCTTATCTGGAAAAATGCGAATCCACACTTGACCTTCACGGTTCATGTAACGATTGACAGCAACACGTGCTGCCTCTATCTGACGACTATCGATCCATTTTGCTTCAAGTGTCTTGATGCCGAATGAGCCGAAAGCCAACTGTGTACCTCTGTGGGCGTCGCCCTTCCTGCCACGTCCGTCTTGAGGTCTTCTATATCTTACTCTTTTTGGCTGTAACATAGTAGCTTCTTACTTTTAACGGTTATTACTTCTTCTGCGACCGCCACGACCCTGACGAGCACCACCACGATTTGCACTCTGCTTCTCCTGAGTGAAGTTAGGAGCCAAATCCTTCTTACCGTAAACTTCGCCACGGCAAATCCATACCTTGATACCAAGAAGACCTACCTTAGTGAGCGCTTCAGCCTGGCAATAGTCGATGTCAGCACGGAAAGTATGCAATGGTGTGCGTCCTTCCTTATACATCTCCTTACGAGACATTTCAGCGCCATTCAGACGACCAGAGATCTGCACCTTGATGCCTTCAGCACCTGCGCGCATTGTGTTCTGGACAGCCATTTTGATAGAACGGCGATAAGCCATCATATGCTCAATCTGGCTTGCAATGTTCTTTGCAACGATGGTTGCATCTAGCTCAGGCTTCTTAACCTCGAAGATATTGATTTGAATATCCTTCTTGTAGAGTTTCTTCAACTCTTCCTTAAGTTTATCAACGTCTTGCCCGCCTTTACCAATGACAATACCCGGACGAGCGGTACAAATAGTGATGGTAACCAGTTTCAAAGTACGTTCAATGACAATGCGTGAAACGCTGGCTTTCTCCAGGCGCTTGTTCAGATACTTACGGATTTTCTGATCTTCTACGATGTTATCTCCGAAGTCTTTACCACCGAACCAATTTGAATCCCAACCACGAATAATACCAAGTCGGTTGCTTATTGGATTAACTTTCTGTCCCATTCTATTAATTATTTTCGTCGTTAGTTTTGGCTTCTACAAACAAGGTGACGTGATTAGAACGCTTACGGATTCTAAA
>Ga0070399_1004195_pt1 | contig 12097 bp, 9 predicted proteins | sample BioMet4_FD_61217 | JGI IMG/M metagenome (GOLD analysis project Ga0070399, IMG submission 61217) | Microbial communities from bioreactor (seeded with sewage sludge) at LBNL, California, USA - Biofuel metagenome 4 (version 1) | ecosystem: Engineered > Bioreactor > Anaerobic > Unclassified ... | reverse complement strand
GTGTCAAATCCTTACCACCGGTAATGACTGCATTTTCATCCAATACAGTATTGATACCTTGAGAACCAGCAACCTTTTTAACAGCTGCCAAAATCTTCTTTTGGATAGGATCCATCAATTCTTTTTCTCTCTTAGCAATACGCTCGGTCAGAGTACGATCTAATGCTCTCTTACCTTTGTCATCCAAAGTAGCAGCCTTAGATTGAAATTCTTTTTGAGCATTTTGCTGCTCTAGACCAATTGCTGCTCTGGCGCTTTGAAAATCAGGATGGCTTGCCAATAATCTGTTAACATTCACAAAACCAATGGCATCAGCGGCCATAGCTGTTTTCGGTGCCATCAAGCCTGCAAAGCCAACGCACACTAACACAGCAAAAACAAGAGATAAAATCTGTTTCTTCACTATAATCATCCTTTCAACTACTGTTTGCCTTTTGTCTAGGCAAATGCGAATTTAAATTCAAAGGAATTATAGCATTTTTGTCTTGAGATAATCAAGCTATTTATAAAAAACTTATATGTTGCTTTTTATTCACAGAAAAGTTACTTGTGCTATGATATAATGTAATCAATAATGATTACAGAAAAGAGGTAATGTTTTATGAAAAAATTCTTAGTTGGTTTAGTTGCAGCAGTAGTTGTAATAGCAGCCGGCGTCTTCGTGTTTGTAAAACCTTCTGCCGGGCCGGAAAAGATGGCCAAGGCAACAGCTACTGAACAACAAAAAGCTCCTGCTTTGCCTATAACTTTCTATGCAGATGGTAAGCAAACGGATCTTTCCAAGCTTATTGGCAAAAAGCCCATTTATTTAAATTTCTGGGCTACCTGGTGTCCTCCTTGCGTAAAGGAAATGCCTTTTATGGACGAGCTCTATCCTAAATACAAAGACCAGTTAGAATTTATCGTTGTAAGTGTAGATTCTAAAAAATCCGATTTAGACGCTTTTATAAAGAAAACCGGTTATCAATTACCTATTTATACAACGGATAATGATGCCGCCGGCAAAGCTTTCGGTATCCAAGGTATTCCCACTTCAATTTTGATTGCTCCCAACGGAAAAATTGCGAAGGTACATGTTGGCAGTATGTCAAAAGCTGAAATGGAAGCTTTCTTTAAAGAAGGAGCAGCGTTGAAGTAAAAGCACAAAGTAAAAAAAAGGCTGTAACACATTGACAGTTATGTCATTATGTTACAGTCTCTTTTAATTTTAGGCCGAGAGAAGTGTGTTGTCTTTCTTACTTTACCAGTTCATAGCCTGCTTTTTCTATAACCTTCGCAAATTCAGCTTCAGTAATGTCTTTATCCATTTGCACAGTAGCTTTACCAGCTTCTAGATCCACATTGACGCTTTTCACTCCCGGCATAGCTACCAAAGCATCATTCACATGCTTTTGGCAATGCTGACACATCATTCCTTTAATCTTTAATACTTTTTCCATAGTTTCAGTCTCCTTCTTTTCCGTTATTTTTATTACAGATTTATTTTTACCTGCCGGACGGAAAAATCTCAACCGTAAGGCATTAGTAACTACACAAAAACTGCTCATACTCATAGCAGCAGCCCCAAACATAGGCGTAAGTTTCCAACCAAAAACAGGATAAAAAAGTCCTGCCGCCAAAGGAATTCCCACACTATTATAAAAGAATGCCCAAAAAAGATTTTCTTTTATGTTCTTTATAACCGCCTTACTTAATTGAATAGCGCTGACTGCATCCAGCAAATCATTTCTGACCAAAACTGCATCAGCACTTTCAATGGCAACATCAGTGCCTGCTCCGATAGCAATGCCTAAATCAGCCTGAGCCAAAGCAGGAGCATCGTTAACACCATCACCAATCATAGCCACCTTGTGACCTGTTTTCTGCAAATCAGCTATTACTTTGCTCTTGTCCTGAGGCAAAACTTCTGCCTGAACTCTGGGAATATCCAAGCGCTTACGGATAGCTTCTGCTGTTCGTTTGTTGTCTCCGGTCAGCATAACCACAGAAATACCAAGTTGTTTGAAAAGGCCAATAGCTTCTTTGCTAGAAGTTTTTTCCATATCTGCAACTGCAATAATGCCTATAATTTTTTCTTCGTCAGCAAAAAGCAAAGGTGTTTTACCTTCATCTGCCAGCTGATCAATCTGTTTTTGTTCTTTTGTCAAATTAATATTATGTTCCTGCAAAAACGCCCTATTACCGGCATAATACCGTTGCCCGTTGATGCTAGCACTAATCCCTTTGCCAAAAACAGCCTGAAAATCAGTAGTGGTTCCGGGCTGAACCTTTTGTCCGGCAGCTTCTTCCATAACAGCCTCAGCCAAAGGATGCTCACTGCTATGCTCTAATCCTGCTGCAATAGCCAAAAGGTCTTTGTCCGGTAAACCAAACGCTATAATATCCGTTACTTTGGGTTTGCCGTTAGTTATAGTCCCTGTTTTATCCATAACTACAGTATCAATACTATGAGCCGTTTCCAAAGCATCACCGGATTTTATCAGAATACCGTTTTCGGCCCCTTTGCCGGTACCTACCATAATAGCCACAGGAGTAGCTAATCCCAGCGCACAGGGACAGGAAACCACAAGTACGGAAATACCTATAGATAAGGCAAATTCGAAAGTAGCACCATTTAGTAACCAGACAATGGTTGCAAGAAACGCAATTACCATAACAATCGGCACAAAAATACCGGCGATTTTATCCGCCAATTTAGCAATAGGAGCTTTGGAACTGCTAGCTTCCTCTACCAATTTAATTATTTGACTGATAGTAGTATCTTTACCAACTTTTTCTGCCTTGAATTTAATAAACCCTGTTTTATTAATAGTAGCAGCAATGACTTTGTCGCCGCTCTGCTTTTCCACAGGTATACTTTCTCCGGTAATAGCTGCCTCATCTATGCTGGTAGACCCTGACAAAATTACTCCATCAGCAGGAATACGCTCTCCGGGACGAGTAATAATTATATCCCCCGTCTGCAAATCTTCTACTGCCACGGTTACTTCTTGTCCATTCTTTTCCACTTGGGCAGATTTGGGTGCCAGCTTCATAAGTTTCACAATAGCATCACTGGTTCTGCCCTTAGACTTGGTTTCCATGTATTTTCCTACGGTAATCAAGGTTAAAATCATAGCCGCAGATTCAAAGTACAAATTCATTCTGTACTCCATGACTAATCCCATATCACCATAACCAAGACCGTAGCCGATTCTATAAATGGCAAAGATACCATAAATTGCCGATGCAGCAGACCCTACTGCCACCAGAGTATCCATATTAGGAGCACCCTGAAATAAGGTCTTAAAACCATTTTGATAATACTTCCTGTTTAAATAAATAACTGGCAAAGCAAACAAAAACTGGGTAAAGGCAAAAGCCAGAGCATTGGCATTCCCGTCAAGGAAGGTACTAATAAAAACAGGCACCGGCAGACCAAACATTTTGTTAAACATTTGATGCATAGAAACATACATAAGCGGCAACAAAAAAGCAAAAGACCAAAGCAGCCTATGTTTCATATCAGCTAATTCTTCTGCCTGAGCCGAACGCACCTGTTCTACCACATCTTCTTTTTTATCCTTTTTTTCTGCACTTGGCAAACTGGCACCATAACCCGCATCTACTACTGTATTGATTATTTTTTTACTGTCTGTAATGGTTTCATCATATTCTACCTGCATAGTATTTGTCAGCAAATTAACGCTGCATTTTTTCATGCCCTCCATCTTGCTGACATTTTTTTCTACACGTGATGAGCAAGCAGAACAACTCATTCCTGTAATAACGTACTTTTCTTTTTTCATAATATTATCCTCTTACTTCATTAATTTCCGCAAAGTGGTGCACAACTCGTCAACTTTAGTTTCTTTTCCTGCCCTAATGTCATTCACTACACAGGATTCAATATGTTCTGTTAAAAGTTCTTTGTTAAAAGCATTAAGTGCAGAAGTAATAGCACTGACCTGAATAAGAATATCAATACAATAACGATCTTCTTCCAGCATTTTTTTTACGCCTCTTACCTGTCCTTCAACTCTGTTCAACCTGGAAAGAAGTTTTTTATATTCTGTGCCGTTTTTGTCTCTTACTTTCATTTGTTCACATCCGCATTTATTTTTTTTCATTTTATATACCCCCACTAGGTATATAGTATAATACCCCTATTGGGTATTGTCAAGATACATAAAAAAAGTTCTTGCTTTTTTGTTAATTTTCCTTTATACTGATTTTAGTTAGTTATTGCTAACATCGAGTCCCCACTTTCATGCTAGTTATAACTTTTTCTTTTAACTTTTAGTTAGTTTGTGCTAACATATACATATTATTTTCATATCACGTTAGCACAAACAAGCTAAAGAAAGAGGTTAGCGAAAAATGATAACGATAAAACAACACCAGATTTTTGAAGCAGAAATTGTTCGACAGTGTGCTCCCACCTTAGCCGGAATTAAAATAGCTAATTTGTTTACCTATACTTTTTCCTGTAATGAAGAATGTTTTAATGCAATCTCATCTGTCAGGAAGATTCTTAGCGATAAGAGCATTTACATTGAACTGCTAAAATATAATATTATAAGCCACCGAGCCTTGCTTCTGGTTTACAGAAAAAACAGCCTTCAGAAAACACTATGTAATTACGAAACACAAGATTTTCTTAGAGAACAAGGCTTTGAGTCGCCTGCTTCTTACCAAGAAGTAATAGAAGAATTGGTTTGGAGACTGAATAACAGCTCAGTTTTTCCTCACGAAATAGGCTTATTACTAGGATATCCGTTGGAAGATGTTAAAGCTTATATGGCTACCCCCCATTCTCCGGGTCTTTGTTCAGGATGCTGGAAAGCATATAGCAATCCCGAGCAAGCTCAATATTACTTTGAAAAATGCCATCACTGTGTTAACTCTTATGTAGAAAACTATCTGCGTGGCATGCCTTTAGAACAGCTGGCTGTAGCAGTCTAACGTTGCTAAAACCACCTAGCAATTATGCAGTTTAATTTTTTAAAAAATAAAAGAAAGGTTGTGTTTGTAAATGAGTAAAATAGCAGTCGTATATTGGAGCGGTACCGGTAATACAGAAGCAATGGCTACCGCCATTGCCGACGGAGCAAAGGCTCAGGGTGCGAACGTATCCATATTTACAGCCGGAGAATTTGTTGGAAAAAATTTGGATGAATTTACTGCCCTTGCTTTGGGCTGTCCGGCTATGGGTGCAGAAGTTTTGGAAGAAGGAGAATTTCAGCCTATGTGGGATGAAATAAAGGACAAGCTTTCCGGCAAAAATATCGGACTTTTTGGTTCCTACGGATGGGGCACAGGAGAATGGATGGCTACGTGGAAAGCAGAGGCAGAAGAGCTTGGAGCCAAGCTGGTTGTTCCTCCTGTTATCGGCAATAATGCTCCTGATGATGGAGTGCTAGCCAACTGTCAGGCTTTAGGTGTAGCTTTAGCCGCTGTTTAAAAAAAGCTGTAATACAATGTTGGGGCTGTAACACAATGACTTTGTGTCATTACGTTGCAGCCCCTTTTTTGTCATTCCACTTACCTTGTGAGTCCTTTAGAAATTGCATTATTTATATTCTTTTCTTTTTTTAGCAAATACCAAAAAATACATGAACATAAAATTATCTGAACAATAGTTGAACAAGGTGTTGCCAGACCTATCTTAAACAAAGATGTATGGGGCAACTTGCTCATATAATAAGAAACAGGTATTCTTACACAAAAAGCGCCCAAAATACCTTGAACCATGACTGCTTTGGTTTGGCCGCTGCCATTGAAATAGCCAATAAAACAAAATAAAAAAGAAACCAAAAGACAATCTATAGAATAGGCCTTGAGATAATCTGCCGCTGCATAAACAATATCTCCATTAGTAGTAAAAATACCTGCTAAATTACTGCCGTAAAATAATGAAGCATATGACATTACTACTCCTGCCATAAGAGACATTCCCATACCGCAAAGCATAGCTTTTCTGGCTCTGACTCTCTTTCCTGCCCCTATATTCTGTGCCACGAATACTGATAAAGACTGCGAAAAAGACGAAGGTACCAGCATAACAAAAGCACAAATTTTTTCCGCCACTCCTACCCCGGCCGAAGCAACTACTCCTAAGCTATTTACTATGGAATTTATTGCCAGGAAAGACACTCCCACCAAAGCATCCTGTAGTGCCACAGGAAAGCCTAAACTAAAAATACGTTTAATAATATGTCCCTGAAAGCTGATATTTTCTTTGCGCAAAGAAAATATCAGTTTTTTTCTGCGTAAAAACATTAAACACAAAACAACACTTAAAGCCTGAGCCATAACTGTAGCTATGGCTGCGCCGGCAGCACCCATATGTAGTACTGCCACAAAGAATAAATCTCCCCCTACATTAAAAACGCTGGCCATAAACACCGTATAAAGCGGGGTTTTAGAATCACCTATAGCCCGCAAAATACTGCCCACTGCATTATACGCTACAATAAAAGTGATACCCAGTGAACAAATGAAAACATAGGACATGGTCTGGTTAAAAGCTTCAGGAGGAGCCTGCATAATCACAGTAAAAGGTCTGTTGATGACTAGCATAAATATAGTTAATACTGCAGAGACTATAGCAAAAAAGACTATGCTGCTGCCAACAATATTACTAGCTTCCTCTTTTTGACCTTTGCCAATAGCCTGACCCAGGAGAATTGTAGTTCCCATGGCTAGTCCTGTAATCACAACAGTAATCATTTGCAGCATCTGGCTGCCTGTAGCTACGGCAGAAACATCTCCTGCCTGAGCGAACTGACCCACTATCAACAAATCAACGGCACCATACAGTGCCTGAAGGCACATAGCCATTAGAATAGGCAGGGCAAATTTAAATAATGGACCTAATATCTTTCCTTCTGTAAAATTAGTTTTTGACATAAAACTTACTCCTTATAACTAAGACTTATTCATTAAGCAAACATTCAATAAATTAAACCGGATAAAATAGTGGTTTTTCATCCCACCATCTTATCCGGTTTATATACTTCTTATGAGTATCTGCCCTCCGATGAACGATACTTATTGTAACAACTTCACAGAGTCATGTCAAGGAAACTTTATCACTTATTTTGGACTCGCCATCTTTTTACTTTTTTTGTTTAAACTCTGCCGCCTTGGTCACTAGATGCTTAAATAAGTTTCTGGTAGCAGGCACGGAATTCTGCAGTTCTTCTGGATGAAATTGTACTAAAAGAATAGAACCGTCCTCATTTTCCATTGCTTCTACCACGCCATCTGCTGCCTTGCCGGTTACCTTAAGACCCTCTCCGACTTTCTTCACTATTTGATGATGAAAAGTATTGGTGTAAACACTTTCTGCCCCAATTAACTTATTAAACAGACTCCCTTTCACGCTTTTCACTTCATGAAGAGGATAGTCCCTATTTTGGTTTTGACAATGTGTCAAATAAGTCAGACCGCTTTCGCTAATGTCCTGATACAAATCACCTTTAAGACCTATATTGACAAGCTGTAACCCTCGGCAAATACCCAGTACAGGCATGCCCTTACTTCTAGCATATTCCAGGGCATGGAACCAAAAAACATCCCACTGCTCATGGACAGGTCCCAATTTTTCATGAGGCTGTTCTCCGTAGAATTTGGGATCCACATCCGGCCCTCCTGGAAATAAAAGACCATCACATATTTCTAAAAGCTGATCCAAAGCATAAGGATTTTCCGGTACCGCTAACAAAAAAGGTACTCCTCCTGCTGCAATAACTGCTTTATTATAATTTTCATTGACAAAATCCATAGTTACCTTTTGTCCAATTATAGGTTTTTCTACTTTAATTCCCAGAATACCAATTATAGGTTTTTCCATTTTCTGCCTCCTAAAGTTTTATTTATATTTTATCATAGGTGTTTCCAATTGAAAATAGTGAAACATTTTTGTGAATGTTGTGTGTACTTTTCATGTCTTTTTCGTAGACAATAATCAGTTAATTTGGTATCATATAAGTGCAAAATTATACTCAGAAGAGGAGGCGTTTTTAGTGAAAGAAGAGATCGCAACAAAAAGGACAAAGGTGGATGTTTTTCTGGATTGGGTAGAAAGAACTTGTAACAAGTTACCACCGCCTGCATTATTATTCTGTTATTTATTTGTAATTACTGCTATTATCGGTGCTCTCCTTACTTACAGTGGGGTTTCCTTAGTTAACCCTGCTACCAAAAAGGCTGTTGTTTCTGCCAACTTATTTAGCAAGGCCGGTGTTGAATGGTTTTTAAATAATATGGTTAAAAACTTTACCGGATTTGCTCCTTTGGGCTTGGTACTAACTATGACCTTAGCTATTGGGTTCTGCGAAGAATCCGGTATGCTTGTTACCATGCTGAGACGCAGTATGAGTAACGTTAATCCTAACATGGTTCCTTATTTAATTGCTTTCTTGGGAACCGTTGGCAATATTGCTTCTGATACTGCCATGATTGTTATTCCTCCGTTGGCTGCCCTGGTTTACATTGGCGTTGGCAAGCATCCTATTGTTGGTATGCTGGTAGCTTATGCCGGTGCTCAGGCAGGTTTTACCGCCAACCTAATGATTGCCGGTACTGACTCCCTGCTCCAAGGTTTAACCAACACAGCTATTGATGCCTTTATGGGTAAGCAAGGCGCTTTCGTAGTTGATGTTACCTGTAACTGGTACTTCATGATGGCTTCTACTTTTCTCTGTTCACTAGTTATCGGTTTAACTTCCATTAAAATTATTGAACCTCGTTTTGGTAAATTTGTTCCTACTGATGAACACGAAACACTTGCTGAAGTTACTCCTTTGGAAATCAAAGGTTTACATGCTTCTGCTCTTGCAACGGTAGTGTTCATTGCTCTTGTAGCTGTAGGTTTCTTTACCGGTGTATTATCCAAAAACGGCAAATTGGTTGGTTCTTTAATGCTTAAAGGTTTGATTCCTTTACTGTTCTTAATGTTCAGTATTGCCGGTATTACCTTTGGTATCGTTACCAAAAAGTTCCAGACTCTGAAAGATGTTAACAAGGCCATGGTTAAGCAAATGAGTGCCATGGGCGCCTATGTTATCTTCTGTTTCTTCTGCGGTCAGTTCCAAGGTTTGTTCAGTTGGACGAAGTTAGGTACTATGCTTGCTATTAGTGGTGCCGACTTCTTAAAGAGCATTGGCTTTACCGGTATTCCCATGTGCGTATCCTTTATCATTATCAGCGCCATGGTAAATATCATCGTATCTTCCGGTTCAGCAAAATGGGCAATTTTCGCACCTATTTTCGTTCCTATGTTCATGCTCTTGGGTTATCACCCCGGTTTCACTCAGTTGTTATATCGTTTAGGTGACTCCCCCGGAAACTGCTTCACTCCCATGAGCCCTTACATTTGGATGCTGCTTGCTGTGGCCCAGGCTAAATACGATAAAAACATTGCTATTGGTACTTTGATTTCCAATATGATACCGGTTGCCATTATTTTGCAAATAGCTTGGATCATTTTCGTAATTCTTTGGATGCTGAGCGGTATTCCTATTGGACCTGGCGTTGGTGTTGCACTTCCTGCCGGTGTATTGTAAAATAGAAATAAGTATTGACGATGGTTATCCATCGTAAGAAACGAGACATCTTAATGATGTCTCGTTTTAAATAGGAGGTTACTATGGAATATAAATTAAACAAAGAAATTTTGGCAGATGCTGCTGCCCAGTACGATGAAACTATTGCTCTTTTAAAGGCTCTCTGTGCTATTCCCGCTCCGTTGAATCAAGAGTTGGCCAGAGCTCAATTCTGCAAAAAATGGTTAGAAGATAATGGTGCCAAGGGTGTTTATATTGACGATGTTTACAATGTAATATATCCTCTCAACGTTACTTCTGACAACAAAGTACGAATTTTCTCTGCTCATACGGATACAGTATTTCCGGACACTGCGCCCATGACTTTAATAGAAAAAGGCGATAAAATGTTCTGTCCCGGCATCGGCGATGACACAGCTAATCTGGTTCTTCTGCTTATGACCGCTAAATATATAACCCAGCATGGCTACAAACCTGATGAAGGCTGTGTTTTTGTCTGCAACAGCGGTGAAGAAGGGTTTGGTAATCTAAAAGGTGCCAAAGCCTTTATGGAAGCTTATAAGGGTCGCGTAATCTCTATGGTGTCCTTTGACGGTCCCTCTGATTACTGTGTGAATTACGGTGTTGGCTCCACCCGTTACAAGGTTACTTTTAAAACTGAAGGTGGTCACTCCTTTGCCAACTTTGGCAACAAGAATGCTATCGCCTATATGTCCTCTTTTATTGACACTCTTTATAAAATGAAAGTACCCAAAGAAGGCAAAACGACCTATAACGTAGGCGGCATTACCGGCGGCACCTCTGTTAATACCATTGCTCAGGAAGCTTCTATTTTCTTTGAGTACCGCTCTGATATCAGAGAAAATCTTGATGCCATGATGAAATTCTTTGATGCTACTGTAGAAGCCTACCGTTTAATGGGTGTTGCCATCGATGTAGAAATTTTAGGTATCCGTCCCTGCATGGGCAATATTGACACTGAGAAGCAAAAGGTCTTGGACACTAAAATCTGTGATATGGCTGAGCTCTATTTCGGCATTCGTCCCGGTCTCCATCCCAGTTCCACAGACTGCAATATTCCCTTCTCCCAGGGAGTTAATGCCAGTGCCATTGGCGGTTATATAGGTGATGGTGCTCATACAAGAGGAGAATGGATTGAACCGGAAAGTTTAAAAAAAGGTCTACCCTTTGTCCTGGCTGTGATTTTAGATGGTTTCAGAAAGAATAATGCAGGACTCTTTGCCTAAGGAGGACACAAAATGAATATTGATAAGTACAAGGATTTATTGACTAGTCTTAGCTGTTCTATTTGGGATTATGCTGAATTGAAATTTACAGAATATAAATCTTCGGCGGCATTAAGCAGTTGTCTGGAAAAAGAAGGCTTCACGGTAAGACGAAATCTGGCAGATATGGAAACAGCTTTTACTGCTACCTATGGCTCCGGTCATCCGGTAATCGGTATCTTAGCTGAATTTGATGCTTTATCCGGACTGAGCCAGGAAGCCTTTGTAGCTAAGCCTTCTCCCAGGCAAGGTACCACCATCGGTCATGGCTGCGGTCATCATCTTCTTGGCACTGCTTCTGTAGGTGCAGCATTATTAGTACGGGATTATTTAAAAGAGCATAAACTGCCCGGTACTGTAGTATTGGTAGGCTGCCCTGCCGAAGAAGGTGGCAGCGGCAAAGCATATTTGGCCAGAGCCGGTGAATTTGACAATTTGGATGTAGCACTTACCTGGCATCCGGCAGGAGGCTATGGCGTAACTACAGGGTCCTATCAAGCTAACTGTCAAATATATTTCCGTTTCAAAGGAATTTCCGCTCATGCTGCAGGTGCTCCTCATCTAGGGCGAAGTGCTTTAGATGCAGTAGAACTTATGGATGTTGGAACTAACTATATGCATGAGCACATTGAGCCTACTGATAGAATTCATTATGCTATCACTGATACCGGGGGCATTTCTCCCAATGTTGTTCCAAATCATGCAGAAGTTTTGTATTTAATACGTTCTACGGATAATGACAAAGTAAAAAAACTCTATGACAGAGTCTGCAAGATTGCCCAGGGGGCAGCTCTTATGACAGAAACAGAATTGGAAATTTCTTTTGACAAGGCTTGCTCCAATGTTTTATCCAACAGTGTTTTGGAAAAATTGCTGGATAAAACCATGCACCAAGTTCCTCTGCCTACCTTTACAGATGAAGAATTGACTTTTGCCAAAGAAATTAAAGCTACACTGAACGATGCCAGCATTGCCAGTGACTCCACACTTTCTACTTTAAGCATTGCTGAAAAGAAAAAGTACATAGCAAAATTCAAAGAAACACTTCTGCCAAACTTCATTGTAGAACATGGTCATTCTGATGCTTATATTCCCGGTTCCACCGACGTAGGTGACTGCAGCCATGCGGTCCCTACTGCCCAGTTTGATGCATCCTGCTATGTTCCCGGGACTCCCGGTCATTCCTGGCAATTGGTTGCTCAAGGAAAAACTCCCTATGCTCAAAAGGGTATGCTCTATGCCGCTGAAGTGCTGGCTGAG
>Ga0070399_1004191_pt1 | contig 12104 bp, 8 predicted proteins | sample BioMet4_FD_61217 | JGI IMG/M metagenome (GOLD analysis project Ga0070399, IMG submission 61217) | Microbial communities from bioreactor (seeded with sewage sludge) at LBNL, California, USA - Biofuel metagenome 4 (version 1) | ecosystem: Engineered > Bioreactor > Anaerobic > Unclassified ... | reverse complement strand
GCCCTCAATTCTGCTCGAACCCGTAACCGTAACAAAGCAGAATATCGATAAAGTAATAATAGAAAGCGGTTTTCATACCCGTGAAGAAGTATACCGTACTGATCCGGTAAAAAAATAAGGTTAAAAAAATACAGAGACGGCGGCTGAAAAGCCGCTGTTTTTTGTATATGACTCCTCAAATTGCTAAATTAGTATAGAAGAACCTCAAAAAATCTCCGTGTAACATAGATATACTGTGTATGTATTAAGTAATCCAACAAGGAGGATTTTTATGAAAAAAATCGTAAAAGCTGTCTGTGCATTCGTATTGACTGCATCTGCGGTATTTGCCAATGGCGCGAAAGAGAGTAAAGTTCAGGTCGGTATTGTTCTTCCTACAAAAGATGAACCGCGCTGGATACAGGATGAAACACAGTTCAAGAAAGAGCTTGCAGGAAAAGCCGGAGTATCTCTGCTGTTCAGTCAGGGTGACTCAGGAAAAGAAAAACAGAATGTTGAAGCGCTGTTAAATCAGGGCATCAAAGTCCTGATTATCTGCCCACAGGATGCTACTGCAGCTGCAGCAGCGGTAGATGCTGCAAAGAAAGATAAAGTAACTGTTATTTGCTATGACCGTCTTATTACCGGAACAAAAGGTGTTGACTACTATGTTACATTTGATTCTGTAGCAGTCGGCGAAGCTCAGGGAAAATTCCTTGTTGACCATGTTGCACCGGGTTCAAAAGGCAATTCACTGTATCTGTATGCAGGTGCTTCATCGGATAACAATGCATTCCTGTTCTTCCAGGGAGCATGGAATGTTCTTCAGCCAAAAATCGCTGACGGTACGTTCATTATCCGCAACTCAGATAAAGCCGTAGCATTCCAGGGAAAAGCAAAACTTTCTCATGATGAAGAAGGCGTCATCATCAACCAGGTAACGACAAACTGGGACTTCAACGAAGCAAAAAAGAAGGCTGCTGATAACCTGACAATGGCAAAAGCTGATGAAAAAGGCAAATGCTATATTCTTGCTCCAAACGATGGAACAGCCCGTTCAATTGCTGATGAATTTGCAAAAGATCCTGCTGTAACAGGATATACAATCACCGGACAGGATTCAGAAGTTGCTTCCGTACAGTATATCATCGATGGAAAGCAGACGATGACCGTATGGAAGAATACAAAGACTCTTGCACATGATGCTATAGAGATGGCAACAGCCATACTTGCCGGTAAGACTCCTGCTACAACCGGTTCTTACAACAACGGTGCAAAAGATGTTCCTGCCAAACAGACAGCTGTAACTGTTATTACAAAAGACAATGTAAACCTGCTCACAGACTCAGGATATATTTCTCCTGATAAACTGACTGGTCTTAAGAAGTAAAAATCTCCGGAAAACTGTAAAAGGATTACAGAGTGCACAAGCTCTGTAATCCTTCTTTTTGTGGATAAAAAGAGGGGTAAAAACGTGGACGACAGCATTATTCTTGAAATGTCTCATATAACAAAAGAATTCCCCGGTGTCAGAGCACTTGATGATGTAACATTTAAAGTAAAAAAAAGTGAAATTCATTGTCTTGTCGGAGAGAACGGTGCCGGAAAATCAACACTCATGAAAGTGCTTTCAGGAGTATATCCGTACGGGACATATACCGGCGATATCCTTATCGACGGTAAAGTACAGAAATTTAAAACAGTGAATGACAGCGAATCTCAGGGACTGGCAATTATCTATCAGGAACTGGCACTTATTCCGGACCTGACTGTGTATGAGAATATTTTCCTTGGGCATGAGCTGAAAAAAAGAAACGGTACAATTGACTGGAACAAAACAATCGTAAAGGCAAAAGAGGTCCTTGACCAGATAGGACTTGATATAGATCCTGGCGTTACCGTGCGCAGTTTAGGTGTCGGTATTCAGCAGATGATTGAAATAGCCAAAGCTTTAAGCAAAAATGTACAGCTTCTTATCCTTGATGAACCGACAGCAGCATTAAGCGAAGATGAATGCGATAAACTGCTGAACCTGATTCTGAAACTGAAACAGAAAGGTGTTACCTGTATCATGATTTCTCATAAACTGTCAGAAGTCATGAGAATAGCAGATACCACAACTATACTTCGCGACGGCAGGACGATAATCACAATTGACCGTAAAGACCTGAATGAAAATGATATGATCAAATATATGGTCGGACGGGAAATCAAGAATATCTATCCGCCCAAAGGTGAACGGAATATCGGTGATATTGTTTTGGAAGTACGAAACTGGAATGCGTATGATTTTACTGCTGCACGACAGATACTTACCGGAGTGAATATCAAACTGCATAAAGGCGAGATAGTTGGTCTTGCAGGACTGGTTGGAGCGGGGCGGAGCGAACTTGCGCTCAGTCTGTTTGGCAATCCCCGGAAGTACAAGATAGAAGGACAGCTTTTTATTGATGGCAAAAAGACAAAGTTCCATCATCCCAAGAATGCAATCAGGGCAGGATTTCTGTATGTAACAGAAGACCGGAAAAAAGACGGTCTTATCCTTGACCAGGATATCAAGATGAACATAACGATCTCTTCACTTAAGCAGCTGGTTCATGGCGGTGTCATCAATAAGAATGCGGAAATCCGCTCTGCAGAAAAGTATGCAAAGGAACTGCGTGTAAAAGCTCCCTCCATTGATTCAGCTGAACGCAAACTGAGCGGAGGAAATCAGCAGAAAGTATCACTTGCCCGCAGTTTGATGGCTGCACCGCGTATCCTGATACTTGATGAACCGACACGAGGTATCGATGTAGGTGCTAAGTATGAAATCTATCAGCTTATGGAACAGCTCGTTTCTCAGGGAATAAGCATCATCATGATTTCTTCAGAACTTCCGGAAGTTCTTGGTATGAGCGACCGGATATATGTCATAAGTGGAGGTCGGGTTACCGGTGAACTGTCCGGTAAAGAAGCTACACAGGAAGCCGTGATGCGCATGGCTACGATTCACTGATAAAAAAAGGAGAAACTGAAATGGATTTACGCATAATAAAGAAAAATATCCGCGAAGCCGGTATGTATGTGGCTTTGCTGGTCCTGATGGTGTTTTTTACCATTACAACAGGCGGTATGTTCATGTCTGCCCGTAATCTGAGCAACCTGTTTGATCAGACCGGATACGTAGCAGTCCTTGCCTGCGGTATGACGCTGGTATTGATTCTGCTTCAGATAGACCTTTCTGTAGGATATGTAGCCGGTTTTACAGGAGCAATTGCTGCCATGGTGATGATGAAATTCCCCGGAATGCCTGTGCCGGTTGTTATACTGCTGATTCTTGGTGTTGGAGTTCTGATAGGTCTGTATCAGGGATTCGTTGTGGCAAAACTTGGAGTTCCTGCATTCGTAGTAACACTCGCAGGCATGTTCCTGTTCCGCGGAGCGCTGCTGCGTGTAACGGAAGGAACAGGAACAATCATTGTAAAGAATGATCTGTTCAATGCACTTGGTAACGGTTTTATCCCGGATATAGACGGAAATGAAAATTTCCATCTGCTTACAGTTATTTTTGGTATACTGCTTACGGCTCTTTTTATCCTGTCGTCTATCAGGGCAAGGAATCAGAAAAAGAAATACAGTCTCTCTGATATGCCGGCAGATATGTTTGTCATGAAATGTATTTTGATGTCTGTCCTGATACTGTTCTTTACATTCAAGCTTGCAAGCTATAACGGTCTTTCCTGGACAGTTGTCATTGTCCTGTGCGTGGTTGCCATATTCCATTTCTTTACCACAAATACGGTAATCGGCAGATATATCTACGCCGTCGGCGGCAACAGGGAAGCTGCGGAATTGAGCGGTATCAATTCAAGCAACATCATTTTCCTGAGCATGATTATTACATCAACTATGGCAGCCTTGGCTGGTATACTTTATACGGCCCGTCTTCAGTCTGCAACAACGAATGCCGGTGTCGGATTTGAAATGGATGCTATTGCATCAGCTTATATCGGTGGTACTGCAACTACCGGCGGTGTTGGAAAGATTACCGGTACAATGATTGGTGCTTTGGTAATATCATCACTTGCGAACGGCATGAATCTGATGAATATAGGTATTTCATATCAGTACATGGTGCGCGGTCTTGTCCTTGTGGCAGCCGTTCTGTTTGATGTGCGTGCACGCCGCATGAAAGTCTGATTCTGTATAAAAATTAATATAGAACTATCGGTTTTCGTCCCTCCTCTCTCTTGGGCTGTATGGTCTGTCAGGCTATACAGCCTTTTTGTATCTTAGTACTGACATATAGTTAAAAAAATACAGAAACGACACTGCATAACGAGCATTGAAAACCATCTGATATCCCTCTTTTATTGAAAAAATCCAGAATAAAAAGCAAACAGAAAGGTAACGACTGATTATAATTAAAAATAATACAGGTACTGCAGAAGTGAAATAAAGAACTGCAGGAATATTCTGGGGGTGAAAATGAAAAAGACGGTATTAATCATTAGTGCTGTGGTATTGGGCTGCTCTCTGCTGTTTGCAGATGGTAAAAAAGAAGAGAAAAAATCCGGTAGTGATATACTTTCGGTGTCAGGTTTAACAGGTGCAGACTTTGAAAATGCTGCATCGTATTATAAATCACAGAGTGAACACGGACATGATATGTATGCACTTGAATACAAGTTTGCACTTGCTGCATCAGAACTTGGCAGCAGAGAAGCAAAACTCTGGATCGGAGAAATGTATCAGGGCGGACATGTTTCCGGCGTAACAGGAGATGCCGCTGTACAGACAGCAGTCGAATGGTGGAATAAAGCTGCAGATGCAGGGCAGCCGCGCGGATATACCAATATCGGACTGCTGTATCTCCATACCAGTATTCCCGGTGGCGGAGATAATTTTGGTTCATTCCCTGTTGATTATGACAAAGCACTCGAATATCTGGTAAAAGCAACTGATGCAGGTGATATGAAGGCACCAAGAAACCTTGGACTTATGTATGCAAAAGGACAGGGACCGGTAAAACAGGATGATGCAAAAGCAGCAGAATACTTTGAAAAAGCTGCAAAACTGAATGACAGTACCGGTATCATGTATTTCGCAGATTACCTGCTTGCCGGGAAAGGTGTTGCACAGAATACTGCAGAAGCTTTGTCTTTATATCAGAAGATCGTAGATACAAAAGGCCATGATATAGCAAACTGCGCTTACCGGCTTGGCGTTATCTATGAGGAAGGGAAATATGTTCCGGCAGATAAGGCAAAGGCTTTGAACTATTATCAGACGGCCGCAGATAACGGATCGGCCGACGGCAAAACTGCGCTGCAGAGACTGAATAAGTAGACGGATATCTAAGATATTTCACGTATTCCTCCTCAAGGCCATGCTGCTGTCGGCGGTGTGGCCTTGTTTGTTTTAAATAAGCAGTTATATTGCCACTTAGTAGCGTACTATGGTTAAAAAAATACAGAAATACAGGGCTGAGTTTATTGTTGTTTCTTTTACAGATATCATAAAAAATTAATTTTTTACAGAAATGGAATCATGTTGCCTGAAAAATGTCGCCTATACTTATTCTAAGGAGTTTAAATATGGGAAAAAGAAGATTTCTTACAGGACTATTTACCATTGGTTTAATGGCTTCAACAGTATTTGCAGCAAGCCCAAAGAGCGCTGAAAATTTACCATTGGTAAAACTTGGACAAAAACTTGCAGAAGGACAAAACCCTCCAGCAAGAGGCAAAATTCCTGTACCGTATACGGTATCTGCAGATAATAAGGTGACATTTCATCTGAAGGCGCCATCAGCTTCTGCTGTAAAAATTATAGGTGACTATCCACTTACTAATGGCGTTGATATGGAAAAGGGCTCAGATGGTGTCTGGACTGTAACTGTCGGTCCGCTTATATCCGACATTTATGGCTACCGGTTTGAGGTTGATGGAGTAAGAGTTCTTGATCCTGATAATGTTGATGTAGCTCGTGATGGTTTTGGATATATGAATTGGGCTGTTGTTCCCGGAGGACAGACTGCATTATATGAGGTACAGGATGTACCTCATGGTACAGTAAGTCTTCAATGGTATAATTCTCTGGTATTTGGTAGCAATAGGCGTTTATATGTCTATACCCCAGCAGAATATGAAACATCAAAAAAAGCAGAATATCCTGTGCTCTATTTGCTGCACGGTGGCGGAGGTGATGAGGATGCATGGTTTACTATGGGGAGAGCGACACAAATTCTGGATAATCTGATTGCACAGAAAAAAATTAAGCCGATGATTGTGGTTATGCCGAATGCCGATGAATTCAAACCGGCTGCCCCGAATTATGTAGTGCGTGCTCCTGGAGAATATCAGTCCGGATTGAATTGGAGTCCAGATATGATACGATATGCGTATAGTCTCCCAGATGAAATTGTTCCTTTTATTGATAAAAATTATCGTACGAAAAAAGGAAGCGCATATCGCGCTATAAGCGGGCTTTCCCGCGGTGGTGCACAAACATTCATAGCAGGTTTTAACAATCTTGATAAGTTCGGGTATATATGTTTGCTGAGCGCAGGGTTCCCACAGGTACCAGGGCTTGCAGTTCCGATTTCAACGCCTGTAAATGTAGCAGAAATGCGTGGACCGGATAAGACGAATACGATAAACACAGATAAACTGATACAACTTGTTCCTGATTTTAATGCTAAAGCGAACTCTAAATTAAAACTGTTTTACAATGCTATAGGAAGTATTGATGGTCTGACATCAACGTATGCGACATTTAGTGAATTTGCTGCAAAACAGGGTGTTGATATGACAAAAGTCATAATACCAGGGTATGGCCACGAATGGGCATTCTGGCGACGCGCTTTTTGCGATATGCTTCCAAAACTTTTTACTAAGTAATAGGAGAAATGTATGAATTACCTAACTGCTAAAATAAAATTTTTTTTTGCGATATTCATTATGTCTGTTGCTGTTTATGCGGCAAGCCCAAGGATTGTTTGACCTGAAGTAAAGCATACCGGAAAAGCACCTACTGGATATGAAGTCACATTCCGGTATTATGCCCCGGATGCAAAAAAAGTACAGATAAAAGGAGAATGGTATTTTGAAAGGCCTTCGCTGTTAACACAGTACGCAGGGATAAAAGATAAGCCTGTTGTTGAATCACATGCCATTATGCCTCAGAATTGGCAGCCGGGTGATTTTCCGCTTTCTCATCCGAATTCAACTTCTCCTAACTGGCCGATAGAGGAGATGAAAAAAGATAAAAATGGAACTTGGTCATACACCATACCTCTCCCAACTGGTGTATTCAGTTATCAGTTTTATGTGAATGCATCTGAAGATCTCTCAAAAGCAGTACCTGTATCTGATCCGAACAATAAACCTTGGAATGAAAATACTGGAAAAGTAGTAGGATCGAAACAGTTATCCAGCCAGGTCTATGTGCCATATGACGCTGTGTATCAATATGAAGATAACAGATTCATGGCTCCTGCTTCAAAAAAAGGAACGCTGGAAAGTATTACATATGATACAGCGAGATTGAAGGATGGAAAAAATTATCTGGTTGTTTATACACCGTATGGTTACGATAACAGCAGGACAAAACCTTATCCAACTCTGTATCTGTCTCATGGCGGTGGTGGCAATGAAACTGACTGGACGACTCAGGGCGTAGCTCAAAACATTATCGACAACCTTATTGCTGCTGGAAAAATAGAACCAATGGTTGTTGTAATGCCGAATTTGGGAGTATATCCTGCAGATAATTTCCGGGAAGATCTTGATCTTGATGTTATTGAACAGATAATTCCACTTATAGAAAGGCGGTACAATGTATCACATTTAGTAGAAGATAGAGCATTTGCCGGACTTTCAATGGGAGGTATGATAACCGATTCTTTTGTTATAAAGCATACTGATGCATTTAAATACTATGGAGTTATGAGTGCCGGACTCCCACCGGATATAACTGTGATTACTAAGGAACAGGGACTCGCTTTAAAAGGGAAGGCTGTAATGATTGCAGTGGGGTGGCAGGATCCTATTATGGCTATGGGATTTGGAAAAATCCAGACAGGGCCAATGAAAGAGATACAAATGCTGACTCAGGCTGGAGTGACAATAGTACCTGATTTTATAAATGGTGGTCATAACTGGGCTACTTGGAGACTGTTGTTGATAGATTTTCTGACTAAAACGGCATTCAGGCCTTTGCCATATCCTGACTGGACATTTTAACGTTGGTTATTAAGGGAAAAATATATGAAAAGAGATAGATTTCTTACAGGACTATTTACCATTAGTTTAATGGCCTTAACAGTATTGATGTCCGTTTCCTGTACATCTGTTCAAAAAGCTAAAACCCCGGAGCTTTCCGAGGTGGAACTAAAGAAATTGTATAATATGCCATTTCCGTATTATGGACAAGCGATGAGTGCCAAGATGTGGGATAAGGAGACAAATCCTGTTTTTCCAAAAGTAATACAGCATCTTTCCCGAAGTACAAATGATGTGTGGACAGAAAGTTCAAAATGGGATGGAGACAATTCGGAAGTCAACCTTGATAAGTTTATAAACAGTGAGTGGGGAGTCCAGACTGCAAGGAACTGGTATCCTTTTATCAGTACTGTTGTCGAGCCGAATCCTGGTGAAAAATCAGCAGATTATTGGCCACGCGAATCTATGAATCCTGCACTTGTTGCCTATTGGAAAGACCATGGGCTGACAAAGGTGTACGAAGCGGGTGCTCCTGATTCTATTGATGATGATTATTATGTGTATTATCCGAATGGTGCTGATAAGGAGAAATCCGCAAAATATCCGCTTGTCATTTTATTCCATGGTGGTGGAGAAGCAGCCAGCCAGGTAGAAACATTCGGTTTTTGTCCGATAGCGGCAAAAGAAAAGTTTTTCATGCTTGCAGCAGAAACCTTCGGACCTCGGGAGAATAGAGTTGGAAATATGGATAGTATAGTCAGCAAAATCCTTGCTTCTTATCCGATGATCGATGTTTCCCGTATTTATGCAGTTGGCAGTTCTATGGGTGGTAGCAGTGCCTCTCTATATGCTTTTACGCATACGACAACTGTTGCTGCTGCTGGTGTGATGGATCAGCCTGTGTCTTTAAATACTGTTGCTAATAATCCAGCTAGTGAGCAGCAGGAAAAGGATATTGAAAAGAATGGTATGCCAGTAGTTTTTGTCGGTGGTCTTGCAGATATGTATGGTTTGAATAATATCCGTACAAAGGACTATTTCTACTCACATGAGGGATCTTCTCCGAATTCCATCAATACCCACTGGGCTGATTATGTCAGCGGATTTAACCGGTTGATGAAAGCGTATGGTGTAGCAGGAAAAGACTTTATTGATATAACCTCAAGACAGGCTAATTCTGATCGTCCGGGCGCTCTGGAAGTGACGTACTATACCGGATATCCTTTCGATAAAAGTATTATTTCTTCTGAGTATGGTGTAAAGATATATAGGAATACTTTTACAAATCAGGAACGCCTCCTCAGCATAATTGTTGAAAACCGTCCACATATGCCGTCTGGATACGATGCACAGATGATTTGGGAGTTTATTTCACAATGGAAGCGTGATATAGAGACTGGAAAATCCGTTAAGCGGTAAATACTTTACGGTGGCAGTGCAGTATATTGCACTGCCACTTCAATTCCATTACTATTACTGCATTATGGCAATAGAAAAAGTTCGCGCATATTTCAAACAGTTCGGTATGGATTCACGGATACTCGAGTTCCCGGTATCCAGCGCTACAGTGGATTTAGCTGCTCAGGCACTGCATACGGAAGGAAAGCGTATCGCAAAAACGATGTCTTTTATGCTTGGTGACCGGGCAATCCTTGTTGTTACTTCCGGCGACATGAAAATCGACAATCATAAATATAAAGAAGAATTTGCAAAAAAAGCGCAGATGCTTACACCGGAAGAGGTGGTAGAAAAAATCGGCCATGCTGTTGGCGGAGTCTGCCCGTTCGGCATACCTTCCAATGTTGATGTATACCTCGATGTTTCATTACAGCGGTTTGCAACGGTGTTCCCTGCATGCGGCAGCAGCAACAGTGCCATCGAGCTTCCAATTCCTGAACTTGAAAAATATTCGAACTGCAAAAAATGGATTGATGTATGTAAAGCCCGCGATGCTGGTGTTTAGCAGGCAGCCTTTTTCCAGTTTACAGATTTGCTGAATCCAATTAAATGCCTGTCTAAGTCCAATGGACTTGGACAGGCATCATGGTGGAAAAAATTATAAAAATAATCATGTCAGCTGCGCAAGTCCAGTGGACTTGGAGTGCAGATTAATAAGGAAGTAAACGCCTTTTCAAGGCTTTGCAGCTGAATCAAAGGTACACTTACGCAGCTTGCATATGAAAAGCTTCCGCCTGTTCATACCGATCCGTTTGACAATATGCTGATTGCACAGGCAGTTGCAGAGGGTATGCTGTTCCTGACACATGTTGGTATTCTGGCAGGATATGGAACAGAAACGGTACGGGTTGTGTAAGAATATATTGTGATATGAAGGCAGGTAATAGAAAAAAGTATACAGTCCTGGTATGCTGCAGATATGGTAACCCGCTGTTATTATTCTGACACGATCAAAGATTTTATTGCCAATGACAGAACTTTGATTTTAGGAAAACTTGCTTCTGCTAATGAATTTGATCTTGATCTTACCCAGCGTGATGCCTGGGACAGGGAAATCCAGATCCTAAAAGAAATTCTTGTTCCGTATTCAAATCGGGGATCTGTCTATTTTGAGTATAACATTCCACGAATGGGCTCCAGAATCGATGTGGTTTTACTGATCGACGGAATTGTTTTTGTCCTTGAATTTAAATGCGGTCAGACAGAGTATCTCAGGCAGGATATAAATCAGGTTTGGGATTATGCGCTTGATTTGAAGAACTTCCATGAAGCGAGTCACAATATTTCAATTGTTCCGGTTCTGGTGGCAACGCTGGCTCAGTCACAAAAAATAGCATTCATTTCAGCAAAGGATAAAGTATATGTTCCTATCTGTTCAAATGAAAATATGCTTTCAAAGATTATTCATGATGGACTTCTCTATGCTGAAAAATCACAAGTACAAGACAAGGAATGGGAGATAAGCCGTTATTCTCCAACCCCGACTATTATTGAAGCGGCGATTGCTCTTTATACCAATAAGACTGTTGAGGGAATTACCCGCTCAGACGCATCTGCCGAAAATATAAAAAAAACGAGCGAAAAGATTGTCGAGGTGATTGATCACTGTAAAGCAAACTCAAAGAAGGCAATCTGCTTTGTTACCGGAGTTCCAGGAGCAGGAAAAACGTTAATTGGACTGAACACAGCAATTCAGCAGTTTGAAAAATCCGAAAAGGCCGTATATCTTTCTGGAAATTTTCCACTGGTCGCAGTTCTTACAGAAGCACTTGCCCGAGATTTGAAAAGAAAACAGCCGAATCGTCCTAAAAAAGAAATTATTTCCGAAGTAAAAACATTTATACAGATGATTCATAATTACCGCGATGAATGTCTGCGTGGTACAAAGATTAAAAATAATCAGATTGTACCTGATGAAGAATATTTCCTGTCTGAAGATAATAAAAACAGATCATATGCACCGATTGACCACATTGCTATTTTTGATGAAGCTCAGCGTTCATGGACAAAAGCCCAGCTTGTGAATTTTATGAAACGGAAGAAACATGTTCCGGATTTTCCTTATTCAGAATCGGAGTATCTGATTTCCTGTCTGGACCGTCATACAGACTGGGCTGTCATCATCTGCCTTGTAGGCGGCGGTCAGGAAATCAATACAGGAGAAGCAGGAATTTCTGAATGGATAAAAGCACTGAATACACGCTTTAAAGACTGGCAGATTTACATTTCTGATAAACTTACAGAAAATGAATATATGGCAGGGGAAGCGATTCAGTCAATAGAAAACAAAAGCCGAATCAATGTGGCATCAACACTGCATCTGGCAGTTTCAATGCGCTCGTTCCGTGCCGAGAATCTATCCAATTTTGTTCATGCACTTCTTGGTCTTGATGTGGCTGCAGCAAAATCAATTTTTCTTTCGTTACAGTCGTATCCGATTGTGCTTACACGTTCACTTGA
>Ga0070399_1004175_pt1 | contig 12140 bp, 5 predicted proteins | sample BioMet4_FD_61217 | JGI IMG/M metagenome (GOLD analysis project Ga0070399, IMG submission 61217) | Microbial communities from bioreactor (seeded with sewage sludge) at LBNL, California, USA - Biofuel metagenome 4 (version 1) | ecosystem: Engineered > Bioreactor > Anaerobic > Unclassified ... | reverse complement strand
TTTCCAATTGAAGCCCAACGGTTGAACGACAGGTTGAATAGCTTGTCCCAAACGACCTATATATGAATGCTCTTGATGATCGATAGTTTTCATTCTTTGAATCTCATTGCGAGTAGCTGTGTTTTCTGTTTGAGCGAGTTGACGGTCAAATTGTTCGCTTTGTGCAGTAGTTCTTGGAAAATAGCCTAGGAACCAGATTATGATGGAAGCAATCAGAATGATGCCGCCCATCTTTTTCAGATATTGTTTCGCTTTGTCCCACATGTGAATCAGGATACTTTTACCACTTGGCATACGATACGGTGGCAATTCCATCACAAACGGCACATCTTCCTTATTGAAGATGAAACGGCGGAACAATCGTGCCATGATGACGGACAGACAGATTCCTGAAGCATACAAAATGAGCAGTATAATGCTGGCTTTCTGTGGGAAAAAGGCGCTTGTCAGCAAAATGTATAAAGGAAGTCGAGCACTGCAACTCATCAGAGGAGTGATGAGCATTGTAATCATTCGACTATTGCGGCTTTCAATCGTTCGCGTTGCCATAATCGCAGGTACATTGCAGCCAAATCCCATGACAAGTGGAATGAACGACTTGCCGTGAAGTCCCATCTTATGCATGATTTTGTCCATGATGAAAGCTGCTCGGGCCATGTAGCCTGAGTCTTCCATAAACGAGATGAACAAATAGAGAATGAGAATGTTGGGCAAGAATACAATAACCCCGCCAACGCCTCCAATGATACCATCAACGAGTAGATCTTTTAATGGTCCAGCAGTCATGTATTGACGGACAAAGCCGCCGAGCCAACTGACAAGTGCTGTAAGCCAATCCATTGGATATTGCCCCAATCGGAATGTCGCTTCGAACATAATCCACATGAAGAGGAAGAATAGCGGAAAACCAATGACTTTGTTTGTGACAAGCGAGTCAATTATTTTAGTCGCTTGACGATTGTCTTTTTTCTTTGTGTCGACGAAAGATTCCTGTAGTGCACCGGCAATAAAGCCGTATTTGGCATTAAGAATTGCAGTTTCGCTGTCTTCGCCCAGTGACTTTTGTATATTGGAGCTTTGTTTATCTCGGATGTTGAAGATTTCATTAGCATTTGGCAAAGTCTTGACAAACTGGTCCACGGACCTGTCTTTTTCCAGAAGTTTGATGGACAAATATCGCAGTGAATATTTGTGACGGATAAATTCATCCTTTGCAAGTTCCGTCTTGATGTTGTTTATACCGGTTTCAATGTCTTGCCCGTGATTGATGTGAATGTGTCGGGAAACATTCTCATGCGGACGGCTGCCTTGAGCAAAGTCTTCGATATGGTCTTTCTGTTGTTCTTGGCCGTGATATTCGCGGTGCCAATCCTGCAAGTCTTTTAGAGCTTCGGGATTGATATTCCCATTTTTATCAAGGTAATCGATGCCTTCGTAAATATTGATGATAATATGAAACAGCATGTCTACGCCTTGTCCTGTTTTGCATATAGTCGGAATCATAGGAATACCGAATAGTTTGCCAAGCAGTTGATAATCGAGTTGGTTTCCACTGGCCTCCAGCTCGTCGTACATGTTGAGTGCCACAACAATACGAAGGTTCATATCAATAAGTTGGGTTGTCAGATAGAGATTGCGCTCAAGATTAGTGGCATCAACGACATTGATGATGACATCCGGAGTTTTGTCGATGATTTGTTTACGTACGTACAACTCTTCAGGACTATAAGCTGATAAGGAATATGTCCCAGGTAAATCTACTATTTCAAAATTATAACCTTCAAAATGAAATTGACCTTCTTTGGCATCAACAGTTACACCGCTGTAATTCCCGACTCGTTCATGTCCGCCGGAAGCAATGTTGAAAAGAGATGTTTTTCCGCAATTAGGATTGCCGACCAAAGCCACATTGATTGTACGGCGTTTCGAAAGTGCCAGTTGTTTAAGTTCTTCGTCAGTTAGGGTTTCTTTTTCTTCAATCGAGCCTTGTGATTCAGGTAGAGAAATACCGCGTTTCTGTGCTTCGAGTTTTTTTGCTTCGTCCATGCTTATGATTTCAATCATCGCCGCCTCCTCGTGACGGAGTGAAATCTCATAGCCCATGATTTTATATTTAACAGGATCTTTCAGCGGTGCATTTAGGATAACATCTACCACTTTTCCTTTGATAAATCCCATTTCAATGATTCTCTTTCGGAATCCGCCGTGGCCCATAACTTTCACCACGACACCTTTCTCGCCGGTTCTCAGCTCAGATAATCTCATTTCTTTTGTATTTCACTACAAAAGTACTACAATCTTCCGACTTCTTCAATACTCAATATTGAGTATTTGAAAAATAAGGTAAAGGGAGAATGATGTTGAGAGAGAATCTTCACTCTTTATTAAAAACTATTAATGCAATAGGCTGATTCAAAATAATACAGTATTTTTGGGAAAATATAAAGACTGTATGTCCTATTTTAAATATTAGAATATTACAAATCAATATCTTCTATTTTATCAGAAATGTTGGATTCGAATTCCATTTCTAATTGTTGTAACGGAAAAATAATCTTCCATGATTACTAATAGTAGACATATTGGATACCTTAGGAGTTTGGTAGTTCAATGTGTATTGTTACTATTAACTGCGTTCGTGAATGCACAATCTGGCAAAACAAACTTTGTTGGACGGCTTATTGATGCTGATACAAAAATGCCGGTGGAATTCGGAACTGTTCGTCTTCTCTCTTTGCCTGATAGTGTTTTGTTGGTAGGCGGAGTAACTCAAAAGGATGGGAAATTCAATCTTTCCACAAAAGCACAGACAGGGAAAAAGGTTCTGTTGGAGATTTCTTATATTGGCTATAAGAGTGAGGAAAAAGTACTGTCTGTAAAGAAATCAAATGCAAATATTAATGTTGGAGATATCATTATGTCGGCTAAAGAGTTCGAACTCGAAGAAGCTGTCGTAATAGCGCAAGCTCCAATGGCGGTAACAGAAGAAGATACTACAGTTTTCAATGCTCCGGCTTTTCGTACCCCTGAAGGCTCTATGCTTGAGAAACTTGTGGAACAACTTCCCGGTGCTGAGATTACGCAAGACGGAGGACTTCTGATACAAGGGAAAGAAGTGAAGAAAATTTTAATTGATGGAAAAGAATTCTTCTTCGATGATCCTAAGGCTGCCATGAAGAATCTTCCTGTAGAAATGATTGATAAGCTGAAAGCTTATGAACGCAAGTCCGATTTGGCTCGTTTGACCGGAATTGATGATGGAGAAGAGGAGATGATTCTTGACTTGTCTGTCAAAAAAGATATGAAGAAAGGTTGGATGGATAATTTCTTCAGCGGAGCGGGAAATAAAGACAGATATGAGTTTGGCAATACCTTAAATCGTTTTAGAGAGAATTCTCAATTTACAGTTATTGCTAATTTGAACAATACGAACAATCAAGGCTTTTCCGAATTGCAGAATGAATCGTCAAATTCCAGTGGTAACACAAGGGATAGAACGGGCTTAGTGACATCAAGTTCTTTGGGATTCAATTACAGTAAAGATTTTGGAAGATTGAAGTTGCGTTCAAATGCGCAATATTCAGGAACTGACAGAACCGTCGATAGCAAGACCTTTGTGGATAACTTCCTGCAAGCAGAAAAATCCATTTCACAAAGCACGAACCATAATAAAACGAACAATCGTAATCTGGCTGCAAATCTTTATATAGAATGGAAAATCGATAGTTTGACCACATTGATAGCTCGTCCACAATATCGTTCGGGAAGTAATGATAGAAACTATAATGGCGGACAACAGACTTTGTCCAATGATTCGCTTTTGAATGAAGGCATATCTTCGGGCAACAGCGATAACTCACAGTATAATGCAAGTATAATGTTGCAATTAAGTCGTAAATTAAGCGAAACCGGACGCAATGTGGCTTTGAAGGTTGATTGTGGAACGAATGAATCTTCGTCTCATCGGCTTAGTTATGCTACGACTAAATATTATAGGAGCAATACTGAAAAAATTGTCAACCAAAAGATTAATAATAGTGGTGACGGATATAATTATCGTGTCCAGTTCGTATATGTAGAACCCTTGATATGGCTTCATTTTCTACAGTTCAGCTATAGTTATCAATATCGAGTGAACAATTCTGACCGGTATGTTTACGATTGGGATTTGGAGCAAAAAAGTTTTTTGGATGATTGTGATACATTATCCAGTAACAGCTTTGAAAATCAATACAGCAATCATTTGTTTAACTTGGCAATACAAACCAACCGTAAAAAGTACAGCTATAATTTCGGCTTTAATTTAGAGCCGCAAAAAACAGTCAGCAACTCATTCTTGGGTGATATTTCCGGTTTCCCATTGGAAAGGAAGGTGTTCAATTTTTCACCTACAGTCAATTTCAATTATAAGTTTTCTAAACGTACGCGTTTGCGGGTAGTATATCGTGGAACAAGCCGTCAACCAAATATTCAAGATCTTCAACCTATTAGTGATATGACAAATCCGTTGAATATTCGTGTCGGTAATCCGTCTCTTAAACCTTCATACACAAATGCGTTCTCTTTGAACTATAATTCATATAACGTGAAAACACAGCGAAACATGGTTGTCTTTCTGAGTGCTGAAAATACGATAAACAGCGTCACAAATCAAGTGACATACGATAATGAAACCGGAGGACGAACAACGATGCCTGTCAATATTAACGGAAACTGGAATGCTAACGGCTCTTTTTCCTTAAATACACCTTTGGGTAGTAAGAAAAGATGGCAGCTGCGCACTTATTCCTATTTGCAATATAGTAATAGAAACGGATATACAACACTGAAGAAACAGGATCCAGTGGAAACATCTGTTCAACATTTTACAGGAAGAGAACGACTGCGTTTGATATATCGCACATCTCAATTTGAAGTTGGCGGACAAGGTGAAGTTCTCTATAATAATTCGTACAATAATATCCGCGACCAAAGGACGGAAACATACGATTATCGGTTTGGAGGCAATGTGCAATGGTTTCTGAAATGGGGTTTCGAACTTTATAGTGATTTCACATACCGTCTGCGTCAAGGATACGGCACAAACGTTGGTCGTGAAACTTTTTTGTGGAATATGCAGTTGACCAAATCTTTTCTTAAGCGTAAGCAGTTGCTATTGCGTTTTAAAGTTTATGATATTCTCCACCAGGAAAAATCCCTTGAACGTGTCATTTCGGCAAGTTCCATACGAGATAATGAATACAATGTTCTTGGAAGTTACTTCATGATTCATGCCATTTTCCGACTTAATATTATGGGGAAATAAACTGTTCGTTTTTTTTAACGTGTGTGATTTCTTTAGAGAAAAGCAGTATAAAAGTATGTGCTTTTGCCAAAAAAAATATATATATTTGTGCAAATATTGTTATGCAGCTGTCTGATTACATAAAAGACTTAAATGAAGGCTCTCCCCAAGCCTTTGAAAAGTTATACAAGATGTATAGCGGCAAATTGTACAACTTCATTTTCAAGATATCTTATGGAGACAAGTATATGACTGAAGAAGTTGTTGAGATGGCTTTTATCCGTATATGGGAAACCCGTTCGAGCATTGATCCAACTAAATCATTTGTGTCCTATTTGTGTACGATAGCAAAGAACATATTGATGAATATGTATCAGCATCAGACGGTCGAATATGTTTACAACGAATATATTGCCAAAAATTCTCTCGAATACGATAATCAGACAGAAGACAATGCGGATCTTTCGTTTTTGAACGAGTATATCGATAAGTTGGCTGCCACATTGCCGCCTCAACGGCAAAAGATTTTTCATTTAAGCAAACGTATGCATTATTCAAACAAAGAAATTGCAGCTAAATTGAATATTTCTGAAAGTACTGTTGGTACTCAATTGTCTATCGCTTTAAAGTACATGCGTGAACAACTCATAAAGCATTACGATGTTCTCCTTTCGTTAATGTTTCTGCTATTTGTTAATGATTTTAAATAAGGTGTTTTGAATTGGATGAATGGAGCTTCTAAATTGTATACAATAATGAGGAGATTATAGATGGATAATATATATTACAAGAATCTAATCGAGAAATATTTCGCCGGTTGTATTTCAGATGAAGAAGTAAAAGATTTGGTCAACTGGATAAAGACTGATCCGAATCTTCAGAAATGGTTGGAATCTGAATATAAATCAACAGACGATAATATCGACGCTCAACTGCGTGATAAGCTTTGGAATAATATTAAGCGGCAAACAGTTGAAGCTTCCGATGTTTCGGACATCACTCATAAATACCGAAAGTTCAACTTCTCTTCAATCATGAAATGGGCAGCTGTCGTTTGTCTCCCTCTTTGTCTTGCAGTCTTTTCTTATTATCTGATATCTTCGAACGCAACATCTTCGGCACCATTGGTGGTTAAAGCCGATAAAGGAAACCGGACATCGGTAGATTTGCCTGATGGTTCAAGTGTGATATTAAATTCTGATTCTAAACTTAGCTATGATTCCGATTTCGGTAAGAAGGAGCGAAAAGTCATTCTTGATGGAGAAGCGTATTTTAAGATTAAACATGATGAAAAGAAAACTTTTATTGTTCAAACAAAAGCGCTTGATGTGAAAGTTTTAGGAACTACGTTTAATGTTTCTGCTTATGCGGACAACAAGAATGTTACTATTGTCCTGATGGAAGGAAAGGTTGGTTTATATGCATTTGGTTTTTCACACACAATGAAACCTGGAGAAAAGGTGGAGTATGATAAGACTAAAAAACTTTATTCGTCTTCGGCGGTCATGCCAAACGATTATATAGAATGGACAAAAGGGAACTTCTATTTTGAGAAAGAATCGTTGGAAAATATCATGAAGACTTTTTCAAGGGTCTATGGTGTCAGAATACGTTTTGATTCTAACACGCTGCCTCAAGACCGTTTTACAGGAACAATTCCAAACGGCAGTATTCAGAATTCTCTAAATATTCTGATGCTTACTACTCATTTTTCATATAAGGTCGAAAGTTCTGGTATAATAATAAAGGAAAAGAGTTTTTCCCAATAGGCCAACTTTTTGTAAGGTTAACCTAAGTTAAATCAATGCTCCCGTTTGGACATCTTTGATGCCTAATCTGTATACGTTGTCAAAGAACTTAAAAATTTTAATTCATGAAAACAAACAAAAAGTATGTAGCTCTTTTGAGTTCTTTTTTCGAAAGAGTTAAAAACCGAAAAATAATGCATGGTTTTATCTGTGCGTTATTTTTATGTATCTCAATGACAGCGTATTCTCAAATCACAGTGAATGTGAGGAATCTTTCTTTAAGAGAATCCTTGAAAAAAGTTGAGCAAGTCAGCAGTTACAAGTTTTTTTACAATGAGAATTTGCCTGAATTGTCGTGGAAAGTTTCATTGAATGTAAAAAATGCTACAATCGATCAGGCGATGGTTGAACTATTGTCAGGGATGGATTTAACTTACAAAAAACAGAGTGGAAATCTTATTGTGTTGGTTAAAAAGAATCAGCCAACAGAACAGAAAATAGAAAAGAAACCTTATTCTGGAAAAGTAGTTGATCCGAATGGCGAACCGATTATTGGAGCAAATGTTGTTGTCAAAGGAACCACAAATGGTACGATGACCGATGTGAATGGGCGATTTGATATTTCAAATGTCAAAAATAACGATTTGTTGGAGATCTCATACATCGGATATGTAACGCAAAACATTCGCTTGACTGATGAATCATTTTTGAGAATTGTATTGAAAGAAAATACTCAAGTCTTGGATGAAATTGTCGTTGTTGGTTATGGTACGGTTAAGAAAAGTGACTTGACAGGTTCTGTCGGCACTATTCAAGTGGAAAAAGTGCAAGGAATTAATGTGAAATCTGTTGATCAAATGTTGCAGGGGCGAACCTCAGGTCTTTATATGGTAGAGAATTCCGGTATGCCTGGAGCTAGTTCTACAGTTCGCATTCGTGGAGGAAATTCTATTTCTGGCGGAAATGAACCTTTGTATATTATTGATGGAATGCCTGTTTACCCTAGTGCAAGCGCTAGTCAGACAGCATTAAGCCCATTAAACTCAATTCCAACATCAGATATTGAATCAATTGAAGTATTGAAAGATGCTTCTTCTACAGCAATTTATGGTTCAAGAGGAGCAAATGGTGTAATAATCGTGACCACAAAAAAAGGTAAAAGCGGTAAAACTGCTGTTGAGTTTAATACATATTGGGGAATACAGAATATCTATAAAAAATATGATTTGTTAAATGCTAAATCGTTTGAGATGTTAGCAAATGAAGCGTTAGAAAATTCCAATGGTACGGCAATTTACGATGAAAGTTTAACTCCATCAACTACCGATTGGCAACAGCTAACGACCAATGATAACGCATTGACTCAGAATTACCAGTTAACTATTTCTGGCGGTTATGAAAAAACGACATTCCTCACTTCTTTTAATTATTATAATCAAGAAGGCGTCATCAAAGCAACTGATATGAAGAAATATGCATTTCGGACAAATATTGATCATAAAATTTCAGATACAATTGATATGGGACTTAGCCTGACTATGACTAGGGTGGATAATAATAGAGTAGGTAATTCAGTTTTAAGTTCACGTTTAACAACTCCTCCAAATATCGCAGTAAAAGACGAAGATAGTAATTATACTTTTAGTGACAATAATGGTGTTATCACATTCGATAATCCTGTAGCTATCATTAAAGATAAAGTGGATTGGAATACTACTTATCGTACGTTAGACAATGCATTTGTAGAATGGAATATTATCAAAGGATTAAAGTTTAAATCTTCCTTTGGTATCGATATTAATTATGCAACAAATAAATATTATAATCCACGCACAGTATATTCTGGCAGTCAAAAAGGAGGCCAAGCTGAAAAGACTGCCAATAATACATATACATGGATAAATGAGAATATACTAACCTATACTAATACATGGGGTATACATTCATTTACGGGATTAATTGGATATACGCAACAAACCTCAACGTATGACGGTTTCAATGCTGGTTCTTATGGATTCTTGAATGACAATTTAGAGATGAACAACTTGGCTTCTGGAACAACATATACTGCACCTGAGTCAGGTGTCTCAAAGTGGGCTCTTAATTCTTATTTGGCACGCATCAATTATACATTGAATAATAAATATTTATTTACAGCGTCAATTCGTGCTGATGGTTCTTCTCGTTTTGGTAAAGATAACAGATGGGGATATTTTCCATCAGCAGCATTTGCTTGGAGGGCCTCAGAAGAATCTTTCATTAAGGACCTTAATATATTTAGTAATTTGAAACCACGTATTAGCTTCGGAGTCACAGGTAATCAAGATGGAATTGGAACATATCCTTCCTATGCCTTACTTGGATCAACTGGATATGTTGCTGATGACCAAAAAATTACGGGCTATTATCCTTCACAAGTTGCCAACACCAACTTAAAATGGGAAACAACTTCTCAGTTTGATGCTGGTGTAGATTTAGGTTTTTTTAATAATCGTTTGACATTGGTTGTTGATGGATATTATAAGAAAACGCATGATTTATTGCTGAAAGTTAAGATTCCAGGATCTTCCGGTTTTTCTTCAGGATTAAAAAACATTGGCGAAGTTGAAAACAAAGGATTTGAGGTTTCAATAAATGCCACCCCAGTAGAAGGCTCATTTACATGGAACACTGGCTTGAATTTTACTTATAATAAAAACAAAGTGTTGAGTTTAGGAGATGTTTCCTTTATTTATCCAGATCAGCCAGGTCAAGAAAATAATGGCATTCATTTAGGACGAATAGTTCAAGTTGGCAAGTCATTAGGTACATTTTATGGTTATGTTTATGATGGAATATTTAGTACGTCTGATGACATTGCTTCATCAGCGCAACCTACAGCCAGTCCTGGAGATATTCGCTTTAAAGATATTAGTGGCCCGGATGGAGTTCCAGATGGTAAAATTAATGACCTTGACCGTACAATAATTGGTTGTGCTCAACCAAAATTATTCGGAGGATTCAATAATATATTCTCCTATAAGAATTTTGATCTAAATGTTAACACAATCTTTACTTTAGGAAATGATATATATAATGGAACTAGAGTTACAATGGAAGATATGCAAGGTGCTACAAATATGTTTGCATCTACACTTAACCGTTGGACACCTGAAAACCAGAATGCAACTCTACCACGAGCCCTTCGTTCGAAAGCCGTGATGCGTGTTTCAGATCAATTTGTTGAAGATGGATCTTATTTGCGTTTCCAGAATATAACTTTAGGCTATAATGTTCCATCTTCGTTTTTGAATTTTGCTAAATATGTTTCGAGTTTGCGTATCTATGCTTCTTTACAAAACTTCTTTACAATAACTAACTACTCAGGTGATAATCCTGAAATAAGTAAATATGGGCAAGATAATTTAGGTGCAGGTTATGATTCTTTTTCTTATCCTTTTGCTAAATCAATTTTGTTTGGTCTGAATGTAAAATTTTAATAAATGAGAGTTGTTATGAAAAAGATAGAGTTAATAATATTAAGTTCAATCTTAATGATTTCTTGTACAGATATGAATCTCGTGCCTGAATCAAACCTAAGTCCAGAAAACTTTTTCAAATCTGAGGAGGATGCTGCTGCTTCAGTATATAGCATATATTCGGTTTTCACATCCAATGATATCTATAGTCAATTCTGGGAAGTGTTACAAAGCCAAGGAACTGACGATAGTGAATGGAGTGGCGGACGAACCACAACAAATCTGGATAAAAATGCTTTGGATAAATTCGAGTTTGATGGTAATACGAATCTTGTATATTCATTATGGGTAAGACATTATCAAGCGATTAATCGCTCCAATTTTGCTATTGAAAATATAGAGCGAATGGATGCAACATTAATTAAAGATGATGCAAAGAAAATGTTGATTGGAGAAGCTAAATTTCTTCGCGCATTAGCTTATTTCAATTTGATACAAACCTATGGTGCTGTACCTCTTGTATTAAAAGAAACTACGTCTTTGGATGGATTAGAAGTTCCAAGAAACTCACTGGATGAGTGTTATAATCAAGTGGTTCTTGACCTTCAAGATGCTAAGGCAGCTTTACCTACTATTGGTCAACTTCCAAAAGGATATTTGGGACGAGCAACAAAAGGTTCAGCAACAGCTTTATTGGCAAAAGTATATCTAACAAAAGGTGATTACCAGAATGTTGTAAAAGAAACATCTGAAGTAATGCAAATGGGATACAAGTTATGGAGTAATTATGCAGACAATTTTAATTTGGATAAAGAAAATGGACAAGAGTCTATTTTTGAAATCCAATTTAAACGGAATACTCCTGGAGTTGCTGGTAGTAATTATAGTGGATATTACCGTCCGCCATTCGTTAAAATTAATGGTTGGGTCGGATATGGCGATAATCCAGTGACACGAAATCATTATGATTGTTATGAAAAGGGGGATTTACGACGTGATATTAATGTTCGCCTTTACACAAAGAGCGAATATCCCAATATGTCATCCAATTATGAATTTCCTTGTTACGTAAACAAGTATCAAGATTTATCTCCTTTAGCTGTTAGATCTCAGGGAAGCGAAAACAATTATCCTATTCTACGCTATTCCGATGTATATCTTATGCGTGCTGAGGCTTTGAATGCAATTAATCCTTCTGATATTGAAGCGTATAATTGTCTGAATATAGTACGTCGCAGAGCTTTTGGTTTGGATATGTATAAAACTTCTGAAATTGACATTAAGAACGGTTTGAGCAAGGATGATTTTCTGAATGTGATTTTATTAGAACGTCGCCGTGAATTTGCTTTTGAGGGGCAACGCCGTTTTGATTTACTGCGTACTAATAAACTGAAAGAAGCTATGATGGCTCAAAATCCTGTCATTGGAACAGTAGTACAAGATAAGCACAAACTGTTACCTATACCAGTTACTGAGTTGGACGCAAACAAACTGCTAATTCAGAATCCTGGTTGGTGAAAATTCTAAATCAGAGATGAAAAGAAGGAATTTTATAAGGAACATGAGCACATTAGGGTTGGCATCTGTGGCGATAGGGACTTCTTTCGCAGCAGAAAACCCTGAGGGCGCAAAGGCTGCAAAAAGACCAAA
>Ga0070399_1004163_pt1 | contig 12164 bp, 7 predicted proteins | sample BioMet4_FD_61217 | JGI IMG/M metagenome (GOLD analysis project Ga0070399, IMG submission 61217) | Microbial communities from bioreactor (seeded with sewage sludge) at LBNL, California, USA - Biofuel metagenome 4 (version 1) | ecosystem: Engineered > Bioreactor > Anaerobic > Unclassified ... | reverse complement strand
TACACCGCCCATAATCGTACTAACACCTGTCACAAGACTTCTGTTCTCATGCTGTCCATAGATGATATAATGCATGAAATATGCTCGCATATCGCTTCCATATGCATTTCTTAAATCAGCATATGCATTTCTGTATGAATGCACATCAAACGTTGATTTCGCCAATCTTCCTTCTGACATTCCATAATTTACAAAATGCCATAAAGCCATCGAATCGTTGCTGCTCCCAAATGCCGCAGCAACATCTTGGTTCTGCTGCAGATAATAATCAAAATCGTATACAGCAGAATAATCTACTCCGTTATACACCGTCACAGGATTCAATATCTTATTGATTCCCGTCAAAAGAGTCCGGTTTTCATACTGACCAAAATGCAGATAATGCCAAAAATAAGAAGCCCAATTGTTACCAAATACATTTCTTAAATCAGCATATGCATTCTTATAGGAATGAACATCAAATGTTGCTTTAGCTATTCTTCCTTCACTCATCCCTGTATTCACGAAGTGGGCAATTACTCCTTCTTCGGAGTTATCGCCATATACCTGATGAACATCTGGGTTCTCCTGAAGATAGTAGTTATAATCATAGACTGCCGAATAATCTACTCCCTTATAAACTGAAGAATGAACATACCAGATATTGCAGTCAACATAACCAGAAATTCCAGGTATAGACACCTGTCCGTTCGTGCCGCAATGCTGCCAGACATCATAGTCTCCTGTATAGTCTGTCTTTGTTGTCCAGTTTGCCAGCCATATCTTATGTCCGTTAGCAATTATTTGGGCTGAATCTACATTATTTTCTAAATATGTTTTATTTGCATATTCACCAGCTCTACGACCAGCAGACTTTATCGTATTACAGAAAGTCAAAACAATGTTGGTTTCCTGCTGTTTCGATAAATTTGCATCGATCAATCGATCCCCATTTGGATCACCGCTGAATTCTGTATCCATATATATTGGCAATGACAATGAATAATTTGCAACTCGATTTAAAGCGAATTGTGCTTCCTCAGCAGCCTCTGTTTCATTGACTGCCATGGAAAAGAAATAGACACCTACCTGAATACCATTTTTGATGGCTCCATCCATATTCGCATAGAACTTCGGATCTTCGACCATTCTCCCTGTACTGTATCCGCGGTATCCGACACGTATAATTGCAAATTTCACTCCAGATGCCGCAACTTGAGACCAATCGATATCTCCTTGAAATTGTGATACATCAATGCCTGCTTCTTTGATATAATCTGCGAACCGATCATCATGTGACAGATTACTGCCGCTCAATGTATCTGACATCAGAATATTGCTTAAAGAAGTACTGCTTTTAGCATAGAAACTAAGATGTTCATTATTTGAAAGACTTCTCGAAGATTCTTCGCTTGTCAAACTTCCAAATCCTGGTGGAATCTCACCGGATTCACGATACTGCTGTGGATCCTCTGAGTCTGGTGTTGCTGTTGCTTCCGCAGGTGCAGCAGTTGCTGCACTGCTAGGTGTTGCTGTAGCTGCTTCTGATGCTGCCGCACTAGCAGTCGCCGAGGCCGTTGCTGGTGCTGTAGACTGTGAACTCTTATTCCCATTGTCAGATGCCGAAGGACTGTTTGTTTCTACAACATTTTCTGGTGACGAAGGATTAATAACGCCTGTGTATTTTAATGTAAGAACAGATGCCAGAAAAACAAGAAGAACTACAATAATTGTTATTAATATTTTTCGTAATTTCATGTATATCCCCCAAATTTCACTTTTGATTATAAGCCTAAACAGTATCAACACCCATAAATTTGTTATGTTTTTAATTACAATATATATTAATTCGTGTTTGCTGTGCTCGATGTCGTTGTTTCCGTAGACTCAGTACCTGGCAGTGTTTCCTGAGAAATAATTTCTCCATTCATTACTTTCTCAATTTGTTCTTTTGCGAAAGTAACTTGTTCTTCAATTGGATAGGAAACATACAATTCCTGACTTCCCATAGATGCTGTTGTAGCCATACCATCCGTACCCAGCAGATGATAGCTGACGAAATTCCAAGTACTGCCATCATTCAGCTGCATCCTTGCTAGAGAATATATATCATCTGAACTAACACTCGTCAGGAAATTTTCCTGTAACGCATCGAGTAAATTGTTGAAATTTGAAATAATTTCTTCACTAGTTAATTTCTTAATAATTGCTTCCATTACAATCGATTCATGTTCATTACGACCTAAATCGCCATCTGGCAGTCCATACCGTTCACGAACATAGCTAAGCGCTTCATTACCATCCAGATGAATGTTGCCTTCATCATAAGAGTAAGAACCACCATAAGATCCGCCTTCAATCTCCTGACCATCCCCATTCACATTTGTAAATGCATATGGGTTATAAATATCAATTCCACCGATTGCAAATACTATCTTTTGGAATGTAACAAAATTCACTTCAAAATAATCTTTAATATAATCAAAATCAAATTCTTTATTTAATCCATCTATCGTATTCTGCAAGCCGTTATTACCTAAATGTGTCAACTTATCCATACCATTTCCTAGGCCTGGATTAGCCACATACCAGTCGCGAGGAACTGCAACCATCAGAATCTGCTTATGAATTGGATCAACTGTCAGAATAATATTTACATCCGTTCTTGTGTAATACTCTAATGCGACCGTTCTTGTATCTGAACCAGCAATAAATACAGAGAATGGAGTCTCTGTATACTTGGTACTGATTTTATGTGAATTATCAGTGCCTACCATTAATGTGGCCGTATAAATGATTTCTGTATCATTATTAAAGTTTTCAAATCCTTGGATATCCGCAATCGAACTATCAAATGCTTCATTAATGATCAAAGCATCTCCTTCACCAGCATATAATGCAGTAACAGCAGATATGACATCCTTTTTACTATTAATATCTAACGTATCAACATTCAGACTTTTTTTAATCTTTTCCAAGCCCATTTTCTGGTTCGTCTGATCTACACTCGTCTGGATAATAAATTTCTTATTTCCAAAATCTGCAAAATCCGTAGAGGTATCCGTGCTGCTAAATACATCTGGATGTGCAGCTTTATATTCTGGTTTCAGAACATAAACCCCAATTTTCACTTCCTGAGTATCCGCTGGATTTAAAAATATGCCTTCCATCTTTGCCTGCAAATTTGGAAGATATATTGAACCCGCCGCCAGTAAAACACAAAGTAAACTATTCAAAAAAGTGACAAATGACTTTCTGTATGACCTCTTTTCTGAATGGCGGCTTCTTTTCTTCTTCCGAATTGAAAAGAATCCCATTACTAAATCTAACGCTACAAGAACAATACCTAAAGGTAATTTATATTTCTGTGGAAATACGATAAAACCAATCGCCGTAAAGAAAAAAACAATGGATAAAACAATCAGTAGGATCCAGGTTATGCCCGCCCAATTAATCCGCGTTTTAGGTTTTCTCTTTCGTTCCATATTTTCCTCTCTTAAGTTGTAATTATATTACAAACCGTTCAATTATCATACATTCATAGATTGCGTTTGAAAATGATTGTGTGAAATTATGTGATAAAGAAAACCTCTCTAATTAGAAAAGCAATCCCCCCGTTAGGATTGCTTGACTCTATCCGCATCGTTTATAGAACAATACTTCCGATGATTTCTTTTCCCCAGTTTTTGACTGTTTCTACGGATCTTGTAATATTATCAAATCTTGTAACATTTCTTTCAGCGACAATAATGACACCATCCGCATTCTTTAACTTATTTAATTCTGCAGCCGATTCATTTACATCGCTTGACATCTCATACTTCACTTCCGGATTGATTGCTTTCAGGTTTGCAATAATCTCATTTACATCTTGATTTACATTATCATTGATTACCAATAAAGTTTTCATTTCACCGGCATATGCACTAATATTTGCAGCAGCCTTTTCAAATGCTACTTTGTCATCAATTCCATAAGCGTGATCAACCGTTCTGGATAGGGCCTGATCAAATCTCGTTCTGCCACACAGATTTTTTCTTGGCACCAGGGTAAGAATCTTCAAGCCATACTGTTTCTTTAACTCATCTTCTGAAATGATTGTTTTCCTATGTATTACCATCAGAACAAGAATTGTAATATAGACTAAGAACCCAATTGCAAGTCCAAAGGACAAGTAATTCACTAATTTCTTAGCAGTTGTTTTCAATGCAGAAACAGGAGCAACTGGTTTTGATGAATTCATTGTTTTTAATGCTGTTTTTAATGAACTGATCTTATTTACAACGCCATTCATTGTTACATTCACAGACAGCATCTGATCGGATGTCTGATATGTAGAACTTAACAATGTTGTATCCGTCACAACTTGGGTTGCAGGATCACCAACAATAATGGAATGCCGGCCATATTTTACAGTCATTGCATTTTCAGCATCATTCACCTGAGAAATAATACTTTTAATAATTGTTTCTGTCTGATTTGTTGTCTGACCAATTACAGTAATAGTTACTGTATTCGCATCAGAGTTGCTCTTGGCAGTTACAACCTCATTAATCAACTGAGCTGTTTTACCTAAGGTACTTGCTGCAGAATCATAGTTCATTCCTGAACTTGCAAGTACTTGATAAGCCTGTGTAATCTGCTTTGCAGCATCTGTTGTCTCCCCAGAGGTAATATATATCGTCACTACCGACTGCGCTTCGCTGTAAGGATTGATATTCGCTTTAATCGAATTTTCACTATATTCATTCAATTTCTGGATTTGTGCTTCTGTATCAGAAATCTGTTTGTTTGAATAAGTCAAGTTCGTCTGATATGTTTCCAGATCATGCTCGTATGTTGACTGCAATGCACTATATGAAGGCATTATTTTAACTGCGCCATATCCAACCGCAAGAAGACCACAAATGATTGTGACCAAAATAATCCTGCGCCATTTAATAAATGCATTCGCGAATAATATTTTTAAGTCGATTTCTCTTTCTTCGTTATTCATATTTTCACCTTTTCAATTTTCACTGATACAGTTTACCACATGGAGAAATGCAATCTCAAGCAAATAGGAGCTTACTGTTCTATTTTCATACTCTGATCGAGTCTCTCCTCGATACGTTTTCTTAGCAATCTTACATTTTTATATCTCTTAAAAAGAGGATCTCTGCGTGTAGAATTACTTCCTTTATGTTTTCTGTGTAATATTAAGCACTCTTTTAGAAACGATATTTCTCCACTCTTTTCAGCCAGTAATCCAATCCATTGATCATGAATCAAAATATCTCTTGGAATCGGACAGATGATTGAAACCATCTCGCGTTTAAATGCCAAACAGCATCCTTGGTAAATATTTTTCCAAAGATGCTTTTTAAACCTTTCCGTTGGCTGCATGGTCTTAAATAATGTTTTATTTAAAGAATTCAGATTTTCATCAACATACTCACAATCGTGCAAGATTAAATCTGCATCTGTATCTTTAAATTCTTCTAAAACCCTTTCGACCTTGTTTTCTTTCCATACATCATCCTGATCTGCAAGCAAAATATAATTTCCTGTACAGTGCAGTATTGCATTTTCAAAATTCGGGATAATTCCCATTTCATTACATTCACAAAATTTTATGTTTGGATATAGTTTGGAATAGGAAAGAATGATATCACGTGAATCATCCGTTGAACAATTATCCGAAATAATCAATTCATCGTTATCGGATAGTTGATTTACAATGGATCCAATCTGTTCATTTAAAAATTCGCTGCCATTATATACAGCCATCGCTACAGATACATTTGCCATAAATCCTCCATGAAATTATTAACACGAAATCGTAGATAATTCATTCCCCCCACACATTATAAAGCCTCATTATTCTTTCAGCAATCACCAACCAAATGTGAACATTGTACCTTTCATTGCCAGACAGCTGATTGAACCCCTCTCGTTTTATATAAGCTATTTGATGATGTTTCTAAAAATGGGACACAAATCGTCTTTCACGATTCGAGCCCCATTTTATTGTTAACAATTATGCTTCACTTAGCTGCAAATTCTCTGCTCGTGTTGTCCAAAGATAATGTAATGCATGTAATACGAACGGAGATTGCTTCCATATGCACTTCTTAGATCACCATTATTGTTCCTATAAACAAAAACATTGAAGGTATCTTTTGCAATGCGTCCTTCCGACATTCCAAAAGTCACAAAGTGCCACAGAACTTTTGTATCATCATCCCCAAAGGCTGCTTTCACATCCGGATTCTCCTGCAGATAATAATCGAAATCATACACCGCAGAATAATCTGTACCATCATAGGATGTTACACCTCCCATAAGTGTACTTACCCCTGTCAACAGACTTCTATTTTCATACTGCCCAGTTGTAATGTAATGCATGTAATATGCTGTGAAATCTGATCCAAATGCATGTCTTAAGTCTGCATATGCATTCCGATAAGAATGAACATCAAACGTTGCCTTTGCGATACGTCCTTCCGACATTCCGAATGTTACAAAATGCCAAATTGCTTTTGCATCATCATCTCCAAAGGCTGCTTTCACATCTGGGTTTTCACTCAGATAATATTGGTAATCATACACTGCGGAATAGTCTGTACCGTTATATGTAGTTGTACCTGTCTTTGGCTGAGCCGGTTTAGAATCATCCGTTAAGAATTTTACTGTTTCCCTGTTTTCATACTGCCCGGTTGAAATGTAATGGTTGTAGTAGGATCTATAACTGTCACCAAATACATTCCTCAAATCACTGTAATTTGCTTTATATGCCCGGACATTGAACGTTGCTTTTGCGATGCGTCCTTCATCCATTCCGAATGTTACAAAATGCCAAATTGCTTTTGCATCATCATCTCCAAAGGCTGCTTTCACATCCGAGTTTTCACTCAGATAGTATTGGTAATCATACACTGTGGAATAGTCTGTACCGTTATATGTAGTTGTCCCTGTCTTTGGCTGAGCCGGTTTAGAATCATCCGTTAAGAATTTTACTACTTCCCTGTTTTCATACTGCCCAGTTGAAATGTAATGGTTGTAGTAGGATCTATAACTGTCACCAAATACATTCCTCAAATCACTGTAATTTGCTTTATATGCCCGGACATTGAACGTTGCTTTTGCAATGCGTCCTTCATCCATTCCTAAAGTAACAAAGTGCCAAAGAGCACCAGCATCATCACCTGCAAAATATGCAGCAACATCTGAATTCTGACTCAGATAGTACTGATAATCATAAACCGCTGAATAATCGGTTCCGTTATAAATAGTACGTCCAGTTTGGACATATTTGAAATCGCTCTTCTTGATATATCCAACCATTGATGACCAGTTATATGACCCACTGCCGTACCATCCAAGATCCATTACCAAACCATTATCTACATAATTCGTAGATTGTACTTTATAGTAATCCCCGATTGAACCAAGAATTGATACTGTGTAATTATTTTGATACGTAGGCGTATATTCCGTTGTATACATCACCTTTGACCCATCCGATGAACTATATACATTTACAGATTGATCATTTAATATTCCCATCAAACTGGATTGATAGTCTGTTAAATTCCCCGAATAACCGTTTGCAAACTTATCCAAATCATAATAAAGCGAGGATAATACCAAACCATAATAACTACTTGATGCATATTTGACAGTAATACCAGAACCTTTGTTGCCAAAATGGTCACCATTGAAGACCCCGTAACTAGTTGTACAGTAATTTTTCAGCAATACTGACATTTGATAATCGATTGCTTCTTCCGCGGAACTGAAATCGGTAGCATCATTTGGATTGCTGTCATATGCAGCAACACCAAATAAGTTATTCCGATTTAGCGCAAAGTTACTTGTTCCGTATGCGGACTCATCACACGCCTGTACAAATACCATTGCTGCATTGATTCCGTATGTTTCCTGATCAGAAATGAATCTATCACCCATATTCCATAATTTACTGGTTGAATTGCGCCCAGCATTGCTCAAATAAGAGTTATAAACAGAAGATGGAATTCTTGATTTCGTACGATAGGAAACAAACTGATAATAGTTATAATACGTATTTACGTAATTCTTCAATTCAGGGTCTGAATAAAAGTTCGTGTCATCCCAGGAATAATACTTCTTTCCTTTTTCCATCCACGTAGGAGCTACTCCAACACTCATTCCACCATACGTGATATCCGTTGCTGTCCCGGAACTATTTGGAACACTGCTGTAGCTGTAACAAACTAAGTCTGTATAATTCCCATTTGTTTCTGCAGTATAGTATGGTCTTCTTGGTATTACCTGCCATTCTGTATCAGGGTTTACAGTAATATCATTACCGCCCATCCATATTGGCAGACCTCGATCCACAAATTTCGATGGAACCAAATCAAGCTGTTTCAATTCAGCATTCCCCTCAAAACCAGAGATATCAACTAATACTGTCCCAGTTCCATCTCCGTTGTATGAGGATGTATCTTTATATAGCATCATCCGGCAATTATTTACATATGTTGTCTGTGCATTTGAACTCGTTGTATTCTGACGTAGTGTTACAGTATATACTCCCTCTCTTACTGAATAAGAGTATGCATAGCCGCGAGTCATTGCAACAATCCAGTTTGCAGAATATGTTGTTCTGCTTCTAACAACTGCATCTGGTCCAGCGTTATTCATTGCCGCTTTTGCTTCAGCGAATGAACCTTGACAGCTGGATAAGACGAACTCACCAGAATCACTGATGGTATCTACTTCATATGCAGGACAAGCAAAGTTGTAATGGTTATATTCTGTTTTTGCTTCAACCTTTATAATGGATGTTTTCAGCATTGGCAGAACAGTAATTGCCATCGAAAGAATCAGCAAACTTTTTCTAATCTTTTCCCTCATACGTTTCCTTTCTATTCCAATAAATTCTTTCTAAACGGAATATGTTAATTTTGTTTATCTCAAGGTATTTTAATACATTTTGTATTATAGCATATTAATCGAAAATATTATCCTTGCTTGTTAGTATGTTTCTTCTCACATGGCATGCATGGATTACTGACTGCCCGTTTATAATACTTGCAGCAATCTGTTACTCTCTTCATTTGATATCAATATAAAAATGCTGCCCTAAGATATTTCGGGCAACATTTTATCTGTAATTTAAATATACCAAAGCTTAGAACTTAAATGTATCTTTTAAGCCAAACCATTTCTGATCTTTATCCGATAAATTCAGTGCTGTTCCATCATCTAAGCAATATCCTTCTGCCGCAGGTGTACCGTGATACTCTCCGTTCAGATGCGGCCATACAACGCCAATCTCCGGATCATTCCAAGCAAGCCCGCCTTCATCATTCGCATGCCAGAAATCATTTACCTTATAGCAGAACTCTGCTTCATCACTTAATACTAAGAACCCATGTGCAAAGCCTTCTGGAATTAAGAACTGTTTCTTATTCTCCGCTGTCAATTCAACACCATACCATTTTCCATAGGTCTTGGAACCGGAACGTAAGTCTACTGCTACATCAAAGACAGAGCCACGTACTGTTCTGACCAACTTGCACTGTGGAAAATGCTTCTGAAAATGCAGGCCGCGTAAGACACCCTTTTTACTCATTGACTGGTTATCCTGTACAAAGCGGATATCAAATCCAGCTTCCTTCATATCATTCTCATTATAGGTCTCCATGAAGTAGCCTCTGGCATCCCCATGAACAGCTGGTGTAATGACACACAATCCTTCAATACCACCAACATTCTTTTCTACATTGATCTGTCCCATTAATATTTCACTCTTCCTTCCGCAACTGCTCTTAAATGCTTTCCATAAGGAGACTTGCCATACTTCTTCGCTGATTCCATCAACTCTTCTTTGCTGACCCAGTGATTGATATATCCAATTTCTTCTGGGGCCGAGATGGTAATAGATTGTCTCTGCTCAATCATCTGAACAAACTGTGCCGCTTCTAATAAGCTGTCCATCGTTCCTGTATCCAGCCAGGAAAATCCTCTGCTCAGCAATTCAACGGACAGGTTTCCAGCATCTAGATACATTTCGTTTAATGTTGTGATTTCCAGTTCTCCACGTGCACTTGGCTTTACATCCTTTGCCATGGCACTGACTCCCTTTGGATAGAAGTAAAGACCAGTGACTGCATAGTTGGACTTTGGATTGGCTGGCTTTTCTTCAATGGAAGTAGCCTTGCCATTGGCGTCAAAGTCAACAACACCAAAGCGTTCTGGATCATTGACATAATAGCCAAAGACCGTTGCATCTCCATGCTCTGCTGTCTTAACAGCATTTCTCAGAATCGATCCAAATCCAGCACCATAGAAAATATTATCGCCTAAGACCATGGCACAGGAATCGTTCCCGATGAATTCTTCACCAAGAATAAATGCCTGGGCTAATCCGTCTGGGCTTGGCTGTACTTTATAACTTAAGGAAATACCAAACTGATGGCCGTCTCCCAATAATGCTTCAAAGCGTGGTGTATCCTCTGGTGTAGAAATAATGAGAATATCGCGGATCCCTGCAAGCATGAGTGTGCAGAGCGGATAGAAGATCATTGGTTTATCATAGACTGGTAATAATTGTTTGCTTGTGACCATGGTCAATGGATACAATCTTGTGCCGGCACCGCCAGCTAATACAATACCCTTCATATTTTTCTTCTCCTTATAGGTTGTTTAAATCTAATTCTTTGATATAACGTGCAACCGCATCCTGCCAGGTTGGTAATGGCTGAAAACCATTCTCCACTAACTTCTTCTTTTCCAGTCTGCTGTTGAATGGACGGGCTGCTTTGGACTGACCATACTCTTCCGTGGTGACTGGTGTGACTTTCGTTGTATAGCCGGCATCCTTGTAAATTTCCTTGGTAAAGTCATACCAGGAAATATAACCGCCTTCATTGGTCGCATGATAGTAGCCATACTTCTCTGTCTCTACCATATCGACTAATAAACGTGCTAAGTCAAAGGTATAGGTCGGCGTACCAATCTGATCACTGACAACTTTCACTTCATCATTGGTCTGTCCTACTTTTAACATTGTCTTGATGAAGTTCTTTCCGTTTCTGCCAAAGACCCAGGCAATACGGACAATGAAGTATTTGTCTAAGGTATTCGCAACCGCAAATTCCCCTTCCAGCTTTGTCTGGCCATAGACATTCAATGGCTTATAGTCCTTGCAGTCTGGATCCCATGGTTCTGTTCCCTGACCATCAAAGACATAGTCGGTAGAGATATAGACCATCTTGGCATCTAATTCTTTAGCAACGGTGGCAATGTTCTGTGTACCGCCGGCATTGATGGCACGTACCTTGGATACCTTGTCATCGTCTTCTGCCATATCAACAGCTGTCCAAGCTGCGCAATGGATAATGACATCTGGATGAACGTCCAGAATAACCTTTTCCACTTCTTTTGCATCCGTGATGTCTAAGGCAACATATGGGGCTGTGGTAACGGCTGTACCGTCTTCCACACCTGCGTAAGTCAGCTTCAGATCTGATCCAACGCCCTCATAACCTCTTGCTAACAGCTCATTCATCACATCGTGACCGAGCTGTCCATTGACTCCTGTAACAAATACTTTCATTTCTACGTTCCTCTCTTATGAAATGGGACAGTTGCCTGTCCCACATGTTTTACTTATCTAATACTTCTTTCTTACCGTACATCTCTGCATAGTAATTCTGATAGTCACCGGAAATGATGTCTTCCCACCATTCCTTGTTGTTCAGATACCAATCAATGGTCAGCTTGATGCCATCCTTGAACATGGTCTCTGGCAGCCACCCCAATTCCGCATGGATCTTTGCTGGATCAATGGCATAGCGCATATCATGTCCCTTACGGTCTGTGACATGTTCAATCAGTGATTCTGGCTTGCCTAATTCCTTCAGGATGATCTTAACAATATCAATATTCTTCATTTCGTTGTGTCCGCCGATATTGTATACTTCACCGACAGTACCCTTACGAATGATCAGATCAATTGCTTTGCAATGGTCACCAACATATAACCAGTCACGTACATTTAAGCCTTCGCCATAGACAGGTAATTTCTTGTCCGCTAACGCATTGGCAATCATTAATGGAATCAGCTTCTCCGGGAACTGGTAAGGACCATAGTTATTCGAGCAGCGGCTGATTGTTGTTGGTAAGCCGAATGTTCTGTGGTAGGCATTGAC